>Ga0326727_10018722_pt1 | contig 14080 bp, 10 predicted proteins | sample MB2enrmetagenome_FD_207643 | JGI IMG/M metagenome (GOLD analysis project Ga0326727, IMG submission 207643) | Lab enriched peat soil microbial communities from McLean, Ithaca, NY, United States - MB29MY | ecosystem: Environmental > Terrestrial > Soil > Wetlands > Peat | place: USA: New York...
TGTAGGCGCTGCAAATTTGCCGAATTGAGGAAGCCATGAGCGATTTAAACGCAAAGATGTCGTTTCCGGGACCCGAATACTATCGCAGCATTGCAATTAACGCCGTCGAGGATCTGATGCGCCATTTCTGGACCGGCGATGCGGATGACGGCCACGTTATTCCAACGTGGGACGGGTATGCCAAGCCTCAGTTGCCCGATCCACGTGGCAGCATGTGGGAACGCGCGATGATGATGTTCGCGCTTGAGAATCTCTATCGCCTGACCAGGGATGATGCCATTGGACAGCGCATAAACGCGGAATGGCAGCACGATAAGGCTGTTTATACCGCCGACGAACTCGAAGCGGCCGGAACGCAGATCCATCTCGCCTGTGACGATTGCGGGTGGGATGCGTGGCTTTACCTGATTATCCACAGGACGATAGGCGATCCGTATGCCCTGGAGCGCGCAATCGGGATGACAAACAACGCGTTCGGGCGCTGGCTTAACGACGACCTGGGCGGCGGCATGTGGTACAGCGATAAGAAGCAGTATAAATCGTCGTATCAGGCGTCGAACGTCCTGGGAGCGCTTCGGATCTTCGATCTCACCGGCGATGAGTGGTTCTACCAGCGTGCCATGAACTGTTATCAGTGGATGGAGCTGAATCTGCTCCGTCCAGACGGCATGTACTGGTGCGATTACGGCGTTGATGGGCCCAGCGGCAGGGATAGAGAGCCGCAGGTTCAGGAGGCAGGCAGCTCAACCTTCCTGTGCGGCAATATGATGATGGGGATCATACATGCCTGGCTTTATCGAAAAACGTCGGAGGATGAGTTTCTGCAGCGTGCCGTGAGAACCGCCGAGGCGATTCTAAAGGGAGAGAATGATGGCCATGGGTCATATCTGAATGATAGGGATGCCTGGACGGATGGGGCGTTCGCGGGTGAGTGGGCTATGGAAGTGTTGACTTTGCCGGGGATGAACAAGGCATGTAGAGACCAGCTCAGGACTACAGCGGATTCCATATACAGGAACGCCAGAACGCCAGACGGGTTCTACAGCGGAAGTTGGAGTGGCCCAGCGGATGGACCGGGATCGCGCTGGAGTTCCAAGGGAAGCAGGCCTGAACAGATAAATACGAGCTCCAGTTCGGTGAATATCATCGTTGCCGCTGCATTGGATTCGCAGAACGAATGATTAGCTAAACAACCGCCTGAAAGGAAATAGATGAGTTTAGTTCACGAGAGAGACTACGAGGTTCGATACGATACAACAGTTACGGGAGAGTTCCTTGCCGGAACCGGGATCGAGATTGTCCGAGAGCCCGCGGCGCGAGGGCAGTACCAACATGCGCTCTTTGATTTCGACGGCACCCTGAGCCTGATTCGGGAGGGCTGGCCGGAGATCATGGCCCCCATGATGGTCGAAGCCCTGATGAACACGCCGAATCATGAGGCGCAGAGTGAGATCGAGTGGTTTGTCCGCGATCTGATCATTCGCACCACCGGCAAGCAGACGATATATCAAATGATAACTCTCGCTGAGGAAGTCATGAAGCGCGGTGGAAAGCCCAGGGAGCCTATAGAATACAAGCAGCATTACATGGACCTGCTCATGGAGCGCATCGCGCACAGGCGCGAGGCCTTGCGTGATGGAAGCGCGGACCCTGAGGCGATGCTCGTCCCCGGAACAACAAGCCTGCTTAGAGGACTCCTTAATCGAGGGGTCTCGATATACCTCGCCAGCGGCACGGACGAGTGCTTTGTTCGTGAAGAGGCTGAACTGCTCAAGCTGACCGATTATTTCGGCGCACAGCACATATATGGAGCCATAGACGATTTCAAGAAGTTCTCCAAGGCGCTTGTAATCGACCGCATTCTTCGGGAGAACAGTGTTGACGGAAAGCATCTGCTCGGTTTTGGTGATGGTTATGTGGAGATCGACAACACCAAGTGTGTTGGTGGTACCGGAATCGGCGTTGCTACGGAAGAAACAGAGAAGAACGGCAAGGCGAATGCCTTCAAGCGAGAGAGACTTCTCGGCGTCGGGGCGGATATTATTATTCCCGACTTCAGGGATTCCTCGACCCTGCTTAAATACCTCTTTGCGGAATAATATAGAATCGGTGGGTTGATACGTGAAGCGCGAAAGACTACAGGACATACTCAATCGTTTTTCTTCCAGGCGTATAGCCGTAATAGGTGACTTCTTTCTCGATAAGTACCTGGAGTTTGATCCTGCCATCGACGATATTTCGATCGAAACCGGGAAGACGGCTCATCAGGTCGTTCGTGTGCGGCACAGCCCTGGGGCTGCCGGAAATGTAGTCAAGAACCTGATTTCCCTGGGTGCAGGCCAGGTAATTCCAATCGGTTTTACCGGCGATGACGGCGAGGGCTTTGAGCTTCGTAAGGATCTCAAAGCACTTGGATGCCATGACGATCGAATGCTTCTCGAACCCAAGCGACATACTCCTACTTATCTTAAGCCACAGAATATCCTGGTTGCCGGTATTGCCGGTGAACTGGACCGTTTCGATACAAAGAACCGGCAGGCTCTGCCATCGACTGTTGAAAAGGGGATAATCAACTGTCTGCGGGACACTATCGTAAAGGTGGATGCTGTTATTATCGCCGATCAGATCGAATCCGATGAAGAAGACTTAGGAGTCATCACAAGAGCGGTGAGAGCAGCCCTCGAGACACAGGCAAAAGAGAATCCGAACGTGGTATTTTGGGTTGACAGCCGTAGAAGGATGGGAAAGTTTACCGGCATGATTCTCAAGCCCAACAAGGAAGAGGCCGTTCGGGCGATTATGCCGGAATACCTCGGCGAAATAGAAGATGACCTTACACTGAAAGCCGGATTCGCTCTGCATAAAAAGAGCGGAAAGCCCATTTTCCTCACCCGCTCCGAGCACGGCATGTTCGTCTTTGACGATCAGGGCGTCTGTCCGGTGCCGGGTGTGAAGGTGGAAGGCCCTATCGATCCTACGGGTGCGGGCGACAGCGCGACCGCAGGCGCGGTGCTCTCGCTGGCAAGTGGAGCTGCCAATTCCGAGGCGGCGCTTGTAGCGAATCTCGTGGGATCCATTACCGTGAAATGCCTGGGGGAAACCGGATCGGCGAGTCAGGAACAGGTTCTGGCGCGACTTCCACTTTGGCTGGATTGTAACAAGGGTTAAAGGTGCGCAAATAATGAACTTAAGACTGGGTTGTTTTATCATTGTCTGCTTGATTTTGTCATCATCCGCATGGTCTTCCCAGGGTAAAGGGGGGTTTGGCGAGTGGAAAGACACGCCCGGATGGGAAATCGTAAACAATCCCTCCGGTACCTATTCGTTACGCGCGGATAGCCCCGGAGATTCATCCGCATGGAAAACCGATTTTTCGCTCGGTGAGAAGTGGACGTATGAAGTCGATGCCGCCGTGATGGCGAACAGGGGAGCTCCGGGAAACGGCTCTGCAATCGCCCTGGCGCTCGGCACTAAGGACGGCGTCAAACTCCTGGCAAATATAGAGCATGGCGACAACGGAATGAGCCTGATATCGGTGCAATATTTCGACAACAATCAGTGGCACAACGTGCTTCAGCCCAACTGGATAACCGGCGGTGACAGTTTCTACCACGTCAAGCTCGAGCGCAAAGACGGGAGCAAAACACTGCATATTACGGTTTCCGGTAACAAAGGCCTCTCATACAGCGGCGAAACCTCCGAGATCGGCGCCGATTTTCTCTCCAAGGCCAATGTGCCCGGTCTAAGGTCCTGCGGCGCGTTGGTGGATTTCACCAACCTGCGAATAGAAAGCGACGGCAGGGTCGTGCAGACCGGGATTCGATTGAAATGACTGATTGAGGATTATCCTGATGGCTTCAACGCGCCCCAACATCGTATTGATTCTTGCTGATGATATGGGCTACGGCGACATCGGGGCTTTCGGAAACCCGGACGTGCAGACTCCTGCCCTGGATGCGCTGGCGTGCGAGGGCGTCTGCTTCACCCAGCACTATTCCGGCTCACCGGTCTGCGCTCCAGCACGCGCTGCCTTGATGACTGGGCGATATCCCCACCGAACCGGTGTCCTCGATACCTTCGAGATGACGGGTTTCGACCGCCTGGCCCTGGATGAAGTGACTCTCGCCGATATGCTCAGGCACGCGGGATATTCCACAGGGATCTTCGGGAAGTGGCATCTCGGTGCGCTGGATTCCCGCTATCATCCGAACAACCGTGGTTTCGATGAAGCGGTCTGCTTCAGAGCGGGCTGGCAGGATTATTATCAATGGCATCTCGATCTTAACGGGAGCTTTCAGAAATCCGACGGACGTTATCTTACCGATGTATTTACGGATGAGGCGGTGAAGTTCATCGACCGCCATCATCGAGAGCCGTTTTTCCTGCATGTTACCTACAACACTCCTCATTGGCCCTTCCAAGCTCCGGAGGAAGACATCAAGCCGTTTAGCGAGTCCGGGAAGTTCAGCAGGGCGGTCAGTACGATCTATGGAATGAACCGCCGAATGGACACAGGCATCGGCAGGATCATGGAGGCGCTGGATCGACGTGGACTGAGGGACAACACCATAGTACTGTTCGCTTCTGACAACGGGCCTCAACTGGGCGGCGAGGGCGACGATAGCACTACACGGTACAATGCTCATTTCAACGGCTGCAAGGCGACCACTTATGAGGGCGGTATTCGAGTTCCGGCGATTCTACGCTGGCCGGACGGACTCGACGGCGGCATAAAATTCGATATGATGATGCACTTCACCGACTGGCTTCCTACGCTTCTCACGGCGGCGGGCGTTTCACTTATCAACAGGTTTGCGCTGGATGGATGGGACGTTCTTCCTGCGCTTCAGGGCGATGATGGCAAGGTGAACACGGTTCGCTTCTGGCAGTGGAACAGGCTGGAGTCGGTTCCGAGCTCCAATGCGGCCATGCGAGATGGCAAGTGGAAGCTGGTTAGACCGAATATCCCGGAGACGTGGAACATCGATCCCAGGATCGCGGAGATTGATTACGAGTACACATATCATCCGGACAGGTTCACTGACATTATTTACACCCCGGGGTACGATCGTCGGATTCCGGATCCGCCGCCTGCTTTGCTCTTTGATTTGGAAGCAGATCCGTTTGAGCAGAACGACCTCGCGCCGGTCGAGCCGGCTCGAGTTCGGCGGATGCAGGATGTGCTCGACAGGTGGTTTCTATCGGTGGATGCCGACCGGCGGCGCGTGGTCTGAGTGACTCAGACATAGTAAGCGAATATACATTGATGTATAATTACCTTTGGAGAGGAAAAGACTCATGATTAGAAAAATGATGGTTTTGGTTCTTGCCAGTCTTCTGTTAACGATCTTAGTTGCCTGCGCAGGTGGGGCGGCTGTTTCGATAAGTAAGAACGGCTCTGCCTGGCTTATCACGGCGGATGGATATACGGCGATTGTGGCAAGCGATGGTCATCTTACCAATCTGAGAGTCGGTGGTATGGAATTCCTCAAGCCGGGAGTCGATGCCTCGCGCGGCAGCTATTTCGTTCAGGACGGGATCGTGGATATTTCAAATGTCTCCCAGCCTGACAACACGACTATTTCTGCCGTCGGAAATAAGGCTGCCGTCACTTACACGTTCAAGGACGACGGCATGACCTGGAAGATTAGTAACAAAACGAGTGAGAGTATGCCTTTCTTCGCCGTGCTTGATTCCACGGTCAAGTACGCGATAGATAGCGATGGCAAGCCTGAGATTCCTCCATTCTATGGAGCCGGGACCGCTTCATCATGGATTATGGGCAAGGTGAAGATCAACATCACAGGCAGCACAAAGTTCTGGGGGCCCTGGGCATACAGCTACCAGGTCTGGGAAGCCGACCTGAGCAGCCATGAGACCAGGGATATAACATTCTCCTTTGGCCAGGTGGTTCCGATGGACGAGAGAAAGATTGCCAATATGGTAGTTGGAAGGCCTGCGGATTATGATGGTTTTTCGCTCTATTCACCGGTGAGCTGCCAGGTATTTCAGAGGCAGAGCAGGTACAAAGGGCTGATGCTGATAAGCGGGAAGTCGGACATCAAGTGTGACTCAGTGGAGTATCGGCTGGTCGGAAAGCCACTCAAAGGCATGGCGCCATCCTGGACAAAACTCTCGCTTGATCCGCATGATTTCAGTTTCTTCCAGAAAGTTGTCGCTCCGGCAGGCGGCTGGTACGAGCTGGAAGTTCGAAGCATGCTCAAAGGAAAGACGCTCTGCTCGAGGACAGTCGAAAAGGTCGGGGTTGGCGAGGTGTTTGTGATCGCAGGTCAGTCCAACTCAACAAACTGCGCTCAATTCAAGTCGAAGCAGACCACCGGAATGGTCTCATGCTTCTCAGGAAAAGAATGGGAGGTTCGGGACGATCCATTCATCGGCACGCACGACCAATCCACCGGCGGGAGCGCATGGCCGTCGTTCGGTGACGCGATGTTCAAGCGGTTCGGCGTTCCTATCGGCGTGGCATCGACCGGTCATGGCGGAACGAGCGTTGGTCAGTGGGCGCCAGGCGGCGACCTCTTCAGCTGGACGCTGACGAGAATTAATCAGCTCGGGCCAGGTGGTTTCAGGGCGGTTCTTTGGCATCAGGGTGAGAGTGATGCATTCCGCGATCCCAATTGGTATTATGCGGGCATGTGCAGGATGATCAGCGGTTCCTATGTGGCCGCGAAATGGACATTCCCATGGTTTGTGGCACACACTTCCTATCAAAATCAGAATGTCACCTCTGTTGCCGATGTGCGCTCGGCTCAGAAGCGGCTTTGGGATACGGGCATCGCGCTTGAGGGCCCGGACACAGACACACTGACCGGCGATAATCGGGACAACGACGGCAGAGGCGTCCACATGAGTCTCAAGGGTCTAAAAGCTCATGGAGAACTGTGGGCGGAGAAAGTCGGGAATTACCTGGACAAAGTGCTGGACAAGTGATTTTAACGCATGAACACCATTCTAATTCTCATAGATAGCTGCAATCGGCATTATCTGTCGTCTTATGGGTGCAAGGATGTTAGCACGCCCAATATCGGCGAATTAGCGGATCGTGGGGTTGTATTCACCAACCACTTCATCGGATCGGCGCCGTGCATGCCTGCCAGGCGCGAGATGATGTCGGGTCGGCAGGATTTTCTGTTCCGGCACTGGTGGCATATGGAGCCGTTCGATAATCATGTCGCTGTCGAATGCCGGAAAGCCGGGGCGGTCACCCAGATGATCACGGATCACTATCACTACTGGGAATCGGGCGCGCACGGCTATATGGAGGGATTTGAGGGTCTGGAGATGGTCCGCGGCAACGAATGCGACTATTGGAAGACCGCACCTCAAACCGTTGAGCCGGACTGGGTGAAAGCGATGAACAAACATCGTCCCGGGCAGGGGAGCCGATATTATCGGAACGTTGCTCATTTTACGAGCGAAGAAGATTTCTTCTCGCCGACCGTTTTTCGTAAGGGGGCGGAGTGGCTGGAGGCGAACTACCATAAACACGGCGATAAGGATTTCTTCCTCCAAATCGAAAGCTTCGATGTTCACGAGCCGTTTCACGTTCCGGAGCCTTACCGCTCCATGTATACCGACGATTTGAACCCTGAGTACACGTGCTGGCCGCCATATCAGAATGATGCCGAGCGGTTGAAGTTCCTGGACAGCACATCCATGGGCGAGTTGGAATACATTCGCGCGCAGTATAAGGGCAAACTGACGATGCTGGACAAGGCTCTTGGGCAGGTCTGGGCGGTGATGGACAAGCATCGTATGTGGGACGATACAATGGTGATTCTTACCAGCGACCATGGCCATGATCTTGCGGAGGGTGTTTCCGATTTGAGCGAAATCGATTCCCGCGGCAGAGACCGGACTTTGAGAGTGCCGTGGGGAAAGCAGCATCCGCACTATCTCAGCCATGCCAATATCCCACTAATTGTCTGGCATCCGGAGCTGATGAACGGCGGAAAACGGATAGATTCGATCACGTGCTCGGTCGATTTGTATGACACGGTTCTTCAGGCTGTGGGCTGCAGGGATATTCAGCCGGTGAACAGCAGGTCGATCCTGCCGCTTCTTGCAGGTGCTTCGCCAAGCCGAGATTTCGCTTATTGGGGAACATATGGCGAGGGAATTTGCTGCACGGATGGAGAATACGTGTTGCTTCAGGGAGCGAATAGTGAATCGCCGTTATTTTTCTACTCGGAGGCAATGAGCGCTCCCGAAGCGGAGTGCGGCAGGTTTATCCCGGGGGTCGATTGGCCGGTATGGCGTTTTTCCAGGGAGAGCAGGTTCGACTTTCCTTCCATTTTATATCGCAGGGATGATCCGCTTTTCGCGGAGCGGAACATCATTGATGAGAAACCTGATACCGCGGAGCGGATGCGCAGGCATTTAAGAGAGCGGATCACGGAAGACGGATGTCCGTCAGAGCAATTAGACCGTCTGGGATTGCGGTAGCGGGTTTGAGTAAGACTCAGTATAGGGCCCGATAATCATGCTGTGGGAGAATAGATGTCTTGGGGTTTTTGTGGCTGGCGCCTCTCGGGTTTCTTGTGGGAGCGTATGGAACGCTGATCGGCGCAGGTGGCGGATTTGTTCTTATGCCCGTGTTGCTCTGGCTCTATCCGAACGATAGCCCGGCAACGCTCACCAGTATTTCGCTGGCGGTCGTATTCTTCAATGCAGCTTCCGGATCGCTGGCGTATTTTCGTATGAAGAGGATAGACTTCAGGTCGGGTTGGATGTTTGCGATCGCGACCGTTCCTGGATCGATACTTGGCGCATATTCCACCTCCCATATACCCAGGGTGACGTTCAATCTCATCTTCGGTGTCTGGATGGTCGGTGCTGCGATCTTTCTGTTGCTGAGGCCGAATAAAGTTCGCGATGTGAAGACGAACGCTAATTATATGCATTGCCGGATTGTAGATGCGAAAGGCAACGAGCATTGTTACTCTTTCAATCCGGTGCTTGGTGTTGGAATCAGTTTTATTGTGGGATTTGTTTCCAGTTTGCTGGGTATCGGCGGGGGGATAATCCATGTTCCGGTGCTTGTGCATCTACTAAACTTTCCCGTTCACATAGCGACGGCGACATCGCATTTCGTGCTGGCGATCATGGCATTCACCGGTACCGTGACTCATATTATATCGGGGTCGTTCTCTCATGCAGTGGTACGCACTTTGCTACTTGCTGCAGGCGTGTTGCCTGGCGCACAAGTGGGGGCCAGATACTCAACGCGCCTGAATGGTGAATGGATTATTCGCGGCCTGGCCATCGCGCTGTTGTCCGTGGGCGTGAGAATTCTGTTGATGTCGAGGTAGGAATCCTTGAGAAAGATGGATAAGCGTGCCCGATAGTTGTTCCGGATACTCACTACTGGTAAAGCCGGTGTCCGCTGATTGCAACTTGAACTGTGCTTACTGCTTTTATCTTGAAAAAAGCGCCTTGTATCCGATGAGCAGGCAGCACCGGATGTCTAACCAGGTGCTCGACAAGCTGATCTCCGGGTACATGGCGACGGAACAGCAGGTGTATGCATTCGGCTGGCAGGGTGGGGAACCGACCCTGATGGGTCTGGACTTCTTCCGGAGGGTTACCGACCTTCAGCAGAAGCATGGCCGACCCGGTTCAGTCATATCGAATGGCCTACAAACAAATGGGACGTTGCTCGACGATACATTTGCACGGCATTTGCATGACTACAAGTTTTTGGTCGGTGTAAGTCTCGATGGGCCTGCGGATGTGCATGATCATTATCGTAAGAGGATCAACGGAATCGGCACTCATGCGGATGTGCTGAGAGGAATCGTCTGTTTAAGGCGCAACGATGTGGAGTTCAATATCCTTACCCTGGTGAACTCCGCAAATGTTACAAAGGGCAGGGAGATATACCGGTATCTTAGCGATATGGGTTTTGCGTTCCACCAGTACATCCCATGCGTGGAGTTCGATGAATCGGGCGCGCCACAGCCTTGGAGCATTTCCGGCGAAGAGTGGGGTGAATTCCTATGCGCTGTCTTTGACGAGTGGTATGAATCGGATACGAGGCGGGTGTCCGTGCGGCTATTCGATTCGATACTTAGCTATCTTGTGGACGGAGTACGGAACATCTGCCACATGTGCGGTAACTGTAACCAGTATTTCCTGATTGAGCATAACGGCGACGTATATCCGTGCGATTTCTTCGTGGAACCGGATTTGAATCTGGGAAACGTTGCGGATCATACTTGGGAAGAGTTCCTAAGCTCTGAGAAGTATCACGAGTTCGGACTTCGAAAGTCAGCCATGGCCGAGCGGTGTGCCGATTGTGCGTTCATGCGGTATTGCATGGGTGATTGTCCCAAGCATCGGATGAGCGGTAATGTCAGCGAACTCTGCCCGGGTTGGAAGCAGTTCTTCGTGCATTCGTTGCCGAGGTTCGAGGAATTGGCTGGCAGTATTGAAGTGGGTTAACTTTGTCGGCAAAGCTTTACAAAGAGAAATACCGTCCGCAGTTTCATTTCAGCGCCAAGAATGGCTGGTTCAATGACGCCATCGGTCTTGTGTTCTACAAGGGAGAATACCATGTGTCCTTCCTCAATATACCGAATGGCAGTGAATCGGAAGACGGGCTGTTTTTGGGAGTGAAGAGGTGGGGTCAGGCGATCAGTCCGGATTTAGTACATTGGACCGAACTTGATCCTGCGATCTGTCCGGGACCTGCCGAGGCGATCAAGTCGGGAAGCGCTGTCGTGGATTGGGCGAACACGTCGGGGCTTCAGACCGGCGGCGATAAGGTTATTGTTGCGTTCTACACACTGGCAAGCCCAGCGGAGGATGGATCTGGGGCTATTGAGTGCACCCAGTGCATGGCCTACAGCAATGACAGAGGGCGAACCTGGTTGAAGTACGCAGGTAATCCGGTGATTCCGAATATCAAGGGTGGCAATCGCGATCCCAGGGTCTTTTGGTATGAGCCGAACAAAAAATGGATCATGGCCTTTTACATTCCGGAGGGGGATATCTTTACCTTTTTTGAGTCCAGGGATTTGAAGTTTTGGATGCATCTCCAGGATTACCATTTTCCGGGCCATGGAGAGTGTCCAGACCTCTTCCCGATGAAGGTTGATGGTGATGAGAGCAACGTCAAGTGGATTCTTGTTGTGGGGAACGGTGATTACATGATTGGGAATTTCAATGGTCATCAGTTCTCCGCTGAGAGTGGGCCGTACGTCGGTGACTACGGTGGCAACTATTATGCCACGCAGACGTTCAGCGACATGCTCGACGGTCGAAGAATACAAATGGCTTGGATGCGTCACGGTCAGTACCCCGACATGCCGTTCGATCAGCAAATGAACTTTCCGACGGAACTAGATTTGAAGTTGCTTCCGGTTGGGCTTAGGTTATGTAGAATGCCGGTGAAGGAGATAGAGAACGTTCACCGCGAAATTCACAAGTTCGACGGTCTTCTAATACAGCCAGGCGAAAACCTGCTATCAGGAATCCAGGGTGATCTTTTTGATATTCAGGCCGAAATAGAAGTAGGGGATGTTACGGAATTTGGATTCAGGGCAAACGGAGAGATGATAAGTTACTCCGTGAGCAGCAAGTTGCTCGCATGTACGGGCAAATCGGTGAAACTGGAACCGGTAAACGGCTGCATCAAGCTTCGGATTCTTGTGGATAGGACGAGCATAGAAGTTTACGGCAACGACGGCGAGGTGGTAATGACTTCCTGCTACCTGCCGACTGACGATGGCTTGGGGATTTCCGCCTATTCGTTTGGCAAGCCCACTAAGGCAAGGTCGCTTTGCGTTCACGAGCTGGAGTCATCGTGGCTGACGAGTTAGGAGTGATTTGCGTTGCAATCCATTAATGAAGGGGATCAGCCGTGATAACAGGGCGCTTTCGAAAAAACCGATATTGGTTTCCTTTGATGATCGCTCTGAGCCTGCTTGCTTCAGGGCACGTGTGCGCGTCCCGGACAGTGCGGCTGGTGGTTTGGGGGCCGATTTTCACTGATCGGACGAAAGGCTGGGATGCTGCTTTTGCGGAGTTCGAGCGGAGGCATCCCGGCGTGCAGATTCGGATGCTGCAGATGGGCGTGGGAAGCATGAATCCTCAAAAGCTCATCACTGCGATTGTTGGAAAAGTCCCGCCGGATGTTGTATTGCAGGATCGGTTTACGGTCGCCGATTGGGCCTCTCGCGACACCTTTATACCGCTCGATGATTTGATTAAACGGGATTATGACACAAAATATGGCATCAGGCCGAAAGATTACTTCCCAGCCGCATGGAATGAAACGCTTTATAAAGGGAAGTGTTATGGCGTTCCGATTGACGTGGACGACCGCATCCTGTATTACAATCGCGCCCTTTTCCGTGAAGCCGGTTTGGATCCGAACAAGCCGCCGAAAACCTGGGATGAGCTGATGAGCTATGCCAGGAAGCTCACTGCCTACAACCAGGACGGCAGTTTTAAGAGAATAGGCTATATTCCAAACTTCGGTAACGCATGGCTGCCGCTCTATAGTTATCAGAACGGCGGAGAATTTCTCAGCTCCGATGGCCGAACCTGTGTCATGAATAACCCCAGAACCGTTGAAGCGCTGGACTGGATGGTAAAGTTCTACGACCAATTCAAGGGGGCTGAATCAGTTGAGAGCTTCCAGTCCGGTTTCAAATGGGATGCGCTGGATCCGTTCCTCAATGGTCAGGTGGCAATGAAGGTCGATTGCGGCATGTATCTCTGGCTCATAACCAGGTACAATCCTGCCCTCGATTTTGCCGTGGCTCCGGCCCCAAGTCCCGCGGAACGGTATGAAGGCAAGGGAATTTTCAAGGGAAAGCCACAGTTCCAGACATGGAGCGGCGGGTTCGCGTGGGTGATTCCACGATATGCAAAGCACTCCGACCTGGGGTGGGAGTTCATCAAATGGATGACGTCTGAGGATGGTGTGCGGTTGATCGACGGCACGCAGAAGAAATACAACAGATCCCTTGGGCGACCTTATGTCCCATATACGAGTGCAAACACCAAAGTCTGCAGGAAGATGTTCGATGAGTTCATGCCGAGAATTCCCAAGGTGCGCCAATCCATGCAGATGGCGATCGACGAGTTGAGTATTTCCAGATTTCGTCCTGCCAGTCCTGTCGGTCAGTTGCTTTGGAACGAGCACTGCCGGGCTGTCGATTTTGCCATCCACCACAAAATGACGCCGAAGCAGGCGCTGGATACCGGCACAAAGACCGTTCAGGAAGCGCTGGATGAGTTCTATACGAAGGATCGATATCCGGTCCTAAACTGGGTTTATCCGATAGGTATCTTAGCGCTGGGGGTAGTAGGATTTGTATGCTACCTGCTCATTAAGGGCAGGGGCAGTAAGATGGGGCGACTGGCCCGCGAGGAGACGTTCGCAGGCTACATGTTCGCCTCTCCATGGGTGATTGGGTTCCTGGTGTTCACCGCCGGGCCGATCATCGCTTCGTTCATATTCAGTTTCTGCTCTTACGACGTGTTGCACGCCGCAAGATGGATAGGATTGGGCAATTATCATGCCCTGGTTACCAGCCAGTGGTCATACATGTCGAAATCGATGTACAACGTTGCATATCTTGCTCTATTCGGTATATCACTCGGCATTACCATAAGCCTCAGCATCGCCATGCTGCTGAACACGAATGTTAAAGGGATGAGATGGTACAGAACCGTATTCTACCTTCCTGCAATCATGCCGGGAGTTGCAAACGCGATCCTGTGGATCTGGGTGCTGAATCCTCAATATGGTTTGATAAACGCCGCCTGGCGGGCGACCCTCACAAGCTGGTTCCACATAGCCGCCCCACTCTGGTTGAATAGTCCAATCACTTCTAAACCGGCGCTGATAGTAATGGGTTTATGGGGCGCGGGCGGCGGGATGATCCTGTGGCTTGCCGGATTGCAGGGGATTCCGCAGCATCTCTATGAGGCTGCCTCATTGGATGGCGCGGGGTGGTGGAGCAAGCTCCGAAACGTGACTCTCCCGATGCTTACCCCATACATCTTCTTCAACCTGATTATGGGGACAATCGGGGCGCTTCAGGCA
>Ga0326727_10018724_pt1 | contig 14078 bp, 11 predicted proteins | sample MB2enrmetagenome_FD_207643 | JGI IMG/M metagenome (GOLD analysis project Ga0326727, IMG submission 207643) | Lab enriched peat soil microbial communities from McLean, Ithaca, NY, United States - MB29MY | ecosystem: Environmental > Terrestrial > Soil > Wetlands > Peat | place: USA: New York...
ATTGCCGCTATGGTTATAACTAAAGCAGAGGCTAAGTTTGGCTATAAGTTTAATCTGGTTCAGGCTGACAATGGCCCAGAGTTTGGTCATTACTTTGAAGATAAACTAGCTAGGAATAATATTCTGACAAGGCACTCTAGACTCCATAGACCCAATGACAATGCCCACATTGAGAGATTTAACCGGACTATCCAGGACGAATGCCTGGGAAGATATCTAGACTTTGGTATCCCGAACCAATTAATGCAGATTAAAATCAATAAATACTTAGACTTCTACAATACTAAACGTGTACACTTAAGTCTACAGTACAAGACGCCCAATCAAATGTTGCAAAGCTCCTGAGTTTTATACGTTTTGCTTACTAGCAACTTTATATGAGATCTACTATTTGTTACATATCGACTAGGCTTAACTAATTTAATTTTCTAAGTAACCGGATTAGTTCTAACCTCATTCAAATCGGCCAGTCAAAATACTTAATCTTTTATTGAATAAAAAATTGAAATATGACAAAAAGTTAATACCTAAGAATATTGACACCTAATCTTAGGATATTGAGTGATATAATTATAGGTGTTACAAAGTTTTATGAATATAGCTGTTAATTAAGTTCACTGTTTAGTAGCAATCATACTGCTAAAGAAATTTAAAATTTTAAATGAGTAATAATTTGCGTTTGGGATTAATAGGCTCCTATGTTCCTAAAAAATGTGGAATAGCAACTTTTGGTCGCGATCTTATAAATGGCATAAAAGACAATCTTCCCAATACTGAGATTGTTATTGCTGCTGCTGAGACTGGGAATGAGTCATATCAATACGATAAATCAGTTGTAGCCATAATGAAAACAGTTAGCAGGCAATCATATCGTCAGGCGGCTGAAAAATTAAATAAAGCTAATGTCGATCTAGTCTTGCTGCAACATGAGTTTGGTTTATTCGGAGGTAAATGGACTAAAGTAAAAATTGATGGTGTAATTAAAGACTACCCTACCGGCGATTATATTCTTGAAACTATAAGTAGTCTTAAATCTCCTCTGATCACCACCCTACATTCAGTAGTGCCTCATCCAGATCCTGACCGTCGCAAAGTTATAAATCAGATCATTGATAAATCTGTTGCCGTTATAACCATGACTCAAAACTCCAAAACTATTTTAATAGACGATTATGCTGCTGATAAATCCAAAATTTGTGTAATTCATCACGGTGTACCGATCAAAACCAAAAAATCTCGATCAGAAATTATCAAAAAATTAAATCTTAATGAACATGTCTTCTATTTAACTATGACTGGCTTATTAAGTGACAATAAAGGCATTGATCTGGTTATAAAAGCTCTACCAGCGATTCTTAACAAACATCCCGATTGCCATTTATTGGTTATCGGCCAGACACATCCGCAAATTGTGGCTATTCATGGTGAAAAATATCGTAATAGTTTGATTGAGTTAGCTAAAAAGTTAAAAGTAGAAAAATCAATTACTTTTATTAATAAGTTTTTGGAGACTAAAGATTTAATGGAATATTTGTCGATCTCCAGCCTGTATTTGACACCTTATCGGGATCCAGAACAGTCAGCTTCAGGTACTTTAGCTTATGCCATTGGCAGTAACATCGTCATAATCTCAACACCTTATCGCTACGCCCAAGAATTATTAGCTAAAAAACGGGGGTTTTTAGTTCCTTTTGAAGATTATACAGCCATCGCTAAAATCGTTAATCAACTGATTGATAAGCCTAAACTTAGAAATCAAACAAAAGCTAATATTAGAGAATTGGGTAAAATAATGACTTGGACGTCAGTCAGTAAAATTTATCTCTTACTTATAAATAACTTCATCAGCTAATTGTTATGAACACACCATTTTTTGATAGTTTGATAGATAATTTTGGCATATGGCAACATAGTAACGGCAGTAAAATATATTTTAATAAAGGCTATGCGCTCGATGATGCAGCCAGGGGATTAGTTGTCTGTTTAGCGCTGCGTAAATCCAAACAAGCTAAAGTTTTGTTTAAATACATCATGTTATCCTGGCACATAAAAGGATTTTATGGATTTGCCACTAAAGACCAAAGTTTTCATAGGTTCCCAGCTTCCGAAGATGCTACTGGACAGGCACTGTGGGCGTTAGGTTATGCTTATTCTCTAAATTTTCATAAAGTCGAGGCAAATAAACTAGCTAATAAGCTCATACCATTAATAAATAATTTTTCTCATATGCGCGGTATTGCCTATGCCTTGTTGGGCGCGGTCTACCTTGATTTAGATTTAGCACATGATTTAGCCAGTAAGCTGGCTGGTTTATTTAATGGCCTAGAAGATAGTTGGCTTTGGCCAGAACGTGAGATGACTTATGGTAACGGTATTATGGCTTATGCCTTACTGCGATATGCCTTTATTTCAGGAGATAGTGATATGGCCAAAATTGGCCTACGAATATTAAAGTTTATAGATAACCAGTGCAGTCGTAATCGGTTACTATCACCCATTGGCAATCAAGGCTGGTTGGCAAAAAATCAACTAAAGGTACCCACCTATTCTCAACAGCCAATCGACGCAGCTTACATGATTTGGGCATGGCTGGCGGCTTATCAGTGCTTTGACAAGCCAATTTATTATCAATCGGCCAAGCAGTGGATGGGTTGGTTTGAAGGTAAAAATATTAAATTAAAAAAGATGTATGATCCCAAATCACTAAAATGTTTTGATGGTATCGATAAAGATGGCATTAATTATGATAGCGGCGCGGAATCAAATATTTGCTGGCTGTTAAGCCGGCATATGCTAAAAGCAAATTTGACAATATAGTATCGCTAAACCGTAAAAAAGCTTTAGACTAGTAATATGCTTGAGCGTTATACAAATAACCCAATAATCACAGCCGACCCTAATAACAAGCTGTATTCCAAAAAAGTTTATAACTGTACTGCCATAAAATATCAAGCCAAATATTTCATGTTTCTAAGGGGCGTCGGGGATGACTGGATATCTAGGATATTCTTAGCTACCAGTCTTGATGGCTTATCATTTACGATTAACCAGGAACCGGTTATCGCGCCCGAGCATGATTGGGAACAACGAGGTTGCGAAGACCCTCGGATAACTTTTCTTAATGAGCGGTTCTGGCTTACTTATACAGCCTATGATGGCACGACCGCCAGGGCAGCTATGGCTTCCAGTAACAATCTGTATGACTGGGAGAAGCATAATCTATTGTTTCCTGAGCTACAATACCCGCAACGAGAAAATTTACCAACAGACTGGTCTAAAGCTGCCGCCATATTCCCAGAGAAAATAAATAACCACTACTTTTTGCTTTTCGGAGATAATCATATTTGGTCCGCGACCTCTAGCAATATACTAGACTGGCAATCCAACCCAACGCCAGTTATAAGTGCCAGAAAAGGTTTCTTTGATGCAGCTTATGTAGAAATGGGTCCAGCGCCAATCAAAACTGATAAAGGATGGTTAATACTTTATCATGGGGTTGATCAATTTAGCGATAAAAGAACTTACCGCTTGGGTGCGGCATTGCTTAGTCTTGATAATCCTTTTGATATTATTTGGCGATGCACAAAACCAATCTTAGAACCTAGCGAACCATATGAAATATCTGGCCTGAGTGATTTGATACCTGGTGGCTATGCCACTCTACGTTCGCTGTCAGATAATGACATTACTGATATGTCTGAGAAAAATATTTTGCCTAAATCGGTATTCTGTTGTGGAGTAATTGAAGCAAACAACAGCCTTAGACTTTATTACGCGGCAGCTGATACCAGAATCTGTACCGCAACCGTTGATTTACAGACTGTTTTTCAAAGCTAATTAACTAGACCACAACTTAACCCTTTGAACAATAACATTGTTAAAGTTTTACTTTGCTTTACAAGCGATATATACTATGTATGCTTAAATCATTGTGTGGAAAATAAACATATGACACAATTACTATCCAACGAACAAATTACTAATTATAGTGAGGAGTTACTCATCGATTTAGAATACACTACCGATAATGTAAAAATCGATGTAATGCCTGGCGCAGATGGGCTTTTTAATGTAGCCGTTTGGGATAATGTAAGGGATCAGGATATTGAAGGGGCCATCAGGCAAGAGCATACAGTCTGCTTGTTGGGCCGTGGTGCCATTATTACGGCTGGAATTGGGCTTCCAGATGTAGCACCTTTAATTTATAGAGAGCTAGATCCTAGTGGTAAAGTTAAGTTCTCTGAAACGGTTTATGAACCAGAGGAAGGAAAAGACCTGCTGGAAGATCCAAGAGTGCTTTCGCAGGATGGTAAGCTAATTATTGGCCTTACTTCCGTAGTTAAGACAGGTGAGCAATATATACCGCATCCAGCCATTGCGATTACGTCTAATGAAAAATTGGCTACGGGACTGCGGGAACACAAAATCGTAACTGATCTAGGAAGAGGTAACCAGACAACGCCAATAGACGATAATATTGACGGAAAGAACACTACAATTATTGATGAGACCACTTTTATGTTCAGGCCAGAGGGTATAGAAAATAATCATCGCCTGCGCGTCTTTAGATTCAATGATGGCGAGTTAAGCCTTCAGCAAAATGATATAGAGCTACCTAACAACATCCCATGGGCTACATTTAAAGCCGGTACAACTATGCCTCCAGTCTGGCTCAATGATCATGAGGCCATTTTCCCGATTCATGGAATTAGAAAAGATCAAAACGGTATATTTGTGTACGCGATCGGTTCCGCTCGGTTGTTTAGAAGCGAAGATGGCATACTGTCTGTAGACAATATAAGCCAGAAACCACTAATCTATCCTGATTTATTTGTTGATCTGGTTGGGACTGAAAAAGTTGAGCTTCATCCAGAACAAAGGCGCGTAGTTTACTGTGTCTCAGGAAGACCTGTTTATGATAATAGTGGTAATTTTCAAGAGTTAGAAATGTTGGTCAACGTAGGCGATACATGTACCTTTAAAGTCACCGTGCCTAAAATTAAATTGATCGAAGGTTGGCAAAATAGCCAAGAAATTTCCCCCTTGCATCTACTGCCAGATGCTGCTTAGCTAAGCATAGAGTTAATTCTGGTTAGGCAATTCACGAAATTCATCAATTTCGAATATTGATATTACTTAAATGCTGCAACGTAGGCACTAACAGTATTAGGTGCAACTGTTGGGTCTAGTGGCAAAATATTATCATCATTTGCGTCAAAGTATGATTGGTAAGCAACATCATGAGAATTTACGAAGTTAGCAAGCTCAGTAACATATGTTCCATCGTCTCCACCACCGGCTGGTTGTGCAGCTGATGACGTGCCCCATTCAGGAATTGACATTGGCTTGTTGTTAGCAGTCGCAAAAGCTGCAACAGTGGCCAATCCATCAGCTTCATTCTCAAGATAGTTCCAACGAGCTATACCTGATGCTGGTAGATTACTATCGCCCGAACCATCATATTGGTCAATGCCAATAATATCGACATAGGCATTGCCAGGATAAATATCTGCTAGAGGAAAGTCTTGATAGTAGGCATTAATATTCCAGTCAAACAAGAAATGAGCTCCAGGTACAGCTCGCATTGCCGTAACTTCTTGATCCCAACACTGGTCCCACTGAGTCCACGCAGCTTGGGTTGAACCCAGACTACCGTTATTCCAGTTACCGTTCATTTCAGCTTCTAAACGGATAACTGTATACCCTAGCCCAACGGTAACCATGTTCTGGGCAAACTCTGTAGCATATGTATTATAATCTCCGGCAGCACATTCGGCTGTCCAGTTAGGATTACTAGCTTCGCTATCTGGAATTAGATTCTGATCGTCTATTAGTGAATGATGAGTTGGATCAGCGGCCACCCAGTTTACAAATGGCGCACCTGTCGAACTTGCAATCCAAGGATTAATCCAGTCTGACCAAGTTGGATCGGCGTTAGTATAAGTCGCCATGCAGTTATAGGTAATCCCATTGAGTGTAGTAAAATCCAATTCAGTATAATTATTTGGATTGGGGCCATTAGTAATGCAGACAGTTTTAGAATTACCGGCTTGGATTAATCCCGCTGGACGACTTGTTGAAACTGGAGGTGCAATACAATTTGGTGGAGTACCAGTGTCGCCTGTTGGACAGGTAGGAGTTACATTGTAGGTAACGGTTGCAGTGTTTGATGCAACTGAAACAGCACCGGTACTGTCTACTGTTTTAATCTGATAACCATATGTTTGTCCAGCAGTGAGATTGCTGTCGGCATAAGTTAAAGTTGTGCCACTAACGCTAGCAATTTGGCTTCCGTTACGTAGGACTTTATAGCTGGCAATCGGGTTAGAACTAATTCCGGCGTTCCAAGCTACATTAATATTAGTTCCATTTTCTACGGCCGTAACAGTTGTTGGCGGAGCCGGGGCGGTTGGCGGGGCAACTAAATGAGTTGAGAAAACTAAATCAATCCAAAAGTTTGTACCGTTCATCCCATAAATTGGGAAGGCTGGAGTAGTAGTATTTACATAAACGCCGTTAGCTCCATAGATATTATTGTTGGCAAGGGCAGTTAATGGGCCATTGCTATAGGACCGGTTGTGACTAAAGTAATTATTGTTATAGGAATAATGACCATATGGGGCAAAGTAGGACACAACATACATGACGTTAGCCGCAATATTAATCGGCTGGGCTAAGTTGGCGGTTTGCCAGCCACTAGCCGTCTCATTAGTGAAAGTCACACTAGCCAGCAATGCTCCACTACTTGTCCACAAACTACCTACGTGTATACCAGTATTCTGAGCACCTTTATAAAATTTAATACCGGTCACATAACCCGAGTTTACACTTTTAAATTTAACGCCCAATTCAACACTCGCAGCGTTATATGAAGTAATAACTTTAGGAATAGTATTATTACTCCATAGACTATAAGAATTTGTAGCAGCCTTAACTAAATAGAAACCTCCGCCAATTATGCCACACAAAATAACAACTAATAAGCCACGGAATTTATTGTTGCCCAGAAGTTTATTTGTAAGCTTTTTTTTAGACTTTTTATGCGAATCGGTTACTTTATCGATTACGATCGTTTCAACGTCTTCCGGCATATAACCATCCTGCTTCCTATTAATTATCATTAGATCACATAATTCAAGCTTAGCATAAACGTATTATAATTAAATTATATTAATCAAAATGAACAGCATAAGAAGTTTGTCCAGATCTGTGCTAAACTTCAGACAGCTATAAATATCGTTACATTTAATGAAACACGGCCATCGTTACCCAAACTTATACCTTGTATTTCATGTCTTAGCCCCATCACTTACTAGCTTGATAGGCTGTTTTGGGATTGGTATTTTAATAGTCGCGTTTCATATTATTTCTCTAAGTTTAAGTTATGGGACTATTCTACCGTCGATATTTAATGGTAACTTTGCAGTTAATTACACCAATTATGTTGTCCAACCCTTAGAAACTCTATTTAATAATAACTATTATGGTCGGGCGGTCACAGTTATTATGTGGGCTATATTTGGATTAATAGTTTATTTGATTGTTGTTGGAATTAGTAAATTTTTTGGTGAATGGTGGGAAGTAGAAAAAGATGTAGAAATAACAAACGGTGGTTATTATAAACATCCTTTGCAACGTAATTTTTTCTTCAGATTAATTTGGCGAATTGTATTAGGTATGATCACTGTAAGCTTACTAATTATTGGCCAGGGTTTATTTAGACATTTATTTGCGATTGACAAGAGATTGTTCGTGGGTCAATTTAAATTAATTGATATTGCTGAAATTTTATTAGTTATTCTTGTCTGGACTTGTATTTGCCATATAGCAACCGTGATTCTACGACTATACTTATTTAAAACGCGTATATTTGGTGAAATAACATCTTAATCAGTAGTCAGATAGTTATAGTGCTTAAATTTTTATATTAAATAGATTAATTTAAAATTTCGGTTCAGTCTAACTTTTTTGGGTTAATTACCAGTAGTGCCGCCCCAATAGCTATACCAGTAATTGCATATGGAATTAGTTTTTCTTTACGCACTTTAGCGGCTTTTAAAAAATCCAAATCAATAACCGTTCCCCTAAATTGGGATGCTTTACTGCCATATTGAACAACTTCCCGCCGGTCTTTAGTGGTAATAATATTATTTACGGCCACAGCTGCACTGACAATATTAGAAGTTATTTGCTGTTTATTAAGTCCAATGCCAACACCGCCTAGAATTCCCCGTCCTTGCCTGGTGCCAATACCGCCTTCGGCAACTATAAAACCTTGTGATTCAGCCTCTGCCCGGAACAAAGATGGAAGCACTGTAGTCATGGTTGCAACTGCATAACAATTCGCGGCAAAATTATTCCCCCGCCGCCTGGCGATACAAGATAATATTCCGAAGGTATATAATTCTTCAAACTTATCGGTTCTTGTGTCTTTTAACATCCCTTCGATTTCAGAATTTGCATCTCTCTCAGCATGTTTATTGCGTTCATAACTGCCATCAATTCCATCAAATATACTTCCGACAGTGTACAGGGTGGTAGGTAATACGGGACTATCCAGGACGAATGCCTGGGAAGATATCTAGACTTTAGTATCCCGAACCAATTAATGCAGATTAAAATCAATAAATACTTAGACTTCTACAATACTAAACGTGTACACTTAAGTCTACAGTACAAGACGCCCAATCAAATGTTGCAAAGCTCCTGAGTTTTATACGATCTTATATACCCTTTTAGCTTATAGAAACTAAATTATTCAACTAAAGTGACCGATCATTATTATAAAATTACTCTGTCAAAGCATGTTACACTAAGTTTATGAATAAGCAATGGCATGAAAAGAATATTATGCCAAAAAATCCTACACTAGAACAAAGGATTGATTGGCATCGGAATCATATTAAAAACTGTGCTTGCAGAAAACCGCCAAAATCACTCGAAAAATTTCTGAAGAAAGTCTAGCTCTAAGTACATAGTTTTATAGTTAAAAATAATTGAGACAGATATCAACAATTATTGCTGTAGTGATTACTAGTATAAAATATTAGGTATGATCGGGATCGATTTGGTGTACATTCCGGAATTTAAGCAACAGTTGGAAATTGGTGGTAACCTTTTGATCAATAAAGCTTTTGATCAATCAGAAATTAAAAACCAGACGATTGAGCACTTGGCTGGGATATGGGCTGCTAAGGAAGCCGTAATTAAAGCTTCTGAGGTAGCTCCTAAGAAGATGGCTGATATTCTTATAAGTTATGACACTTTAAACAAGCCATATGCCAAACTTGGTTCACATAAATATGCTATATCAATTTCACATCATGGTGACTATGCAATAGCTGTGGTGTATAGGTTAGAATCGTGAATTATCAAAATTTTGACGATTATATTGACAGTTTAAAAGTTTATGATGAACGACTGGCTTTAACAATCAGACCATTCTTAAAAATTGAAAGGCTTAGTTACAAGCAACTGAGACAGCAGATCTATCAGACAGCCCACTTCCTATCGGCGCGTGGTATTGGATCGGGTGATAGGATCTTAATAGTAGCCAACAATTCACCGGAATGGGTAAAATTATTTCTCGGCAGTCAATTAATTGGCGCGGTGGTGATTACAGTTGATGCTCGAAATAGTTTGGCAACAACCCGCCAGTTTATTAAGCAAACTACTCCAAAACTTATTTTCAGAAGTAATTTATTACATCCAGAATTAAATAAAGATTATTCGACCTTCCTCATAAATGAACTTGATCAAGCGATCAATGATTTTCCAATTACCAAGCCCGACAGTAAATTAAAAAAAGAAAATACCTCACTGATTGTTTTTACTTCAGGCACAACAGCTGATCCCAAGGGCGTCGTATTGTCTCAAAAAAACGTTCTGGCTAATGTCTATGGTATCCAACAGGCTATTGATATTAATCCCGACTGGCGTTTTTTATCGGTGTTGCCGCTTTCTCATATGTATGAACTGGGTGCAAGTTTAGCCATATTATCGCGTGGCGCCAGTATTTTTTATATGCCCAGCGTAACGCCTAAGTTCATCGCACAGTCTTTGCAGGAGTATCACATTACCTCTATTCTGGCCATACCTCAATTACTCATAATCCTAATGGAACGGATCAAGCAAACAGCCAAAACTGAAGGTAAGGCTCAGTTTCTGACAATTGCCTTAACCCTAGTTGTTATTTTACCTATGAAAATGCGTCGACTACTTTTTCATAGCATCCATAGTCGACTGGGCGGCAAGTTAGACTTACTAGTAACTGGAGGAGCCCCCATCCCGATTGAAGTTGCTTCATTTTGGGAACGACTAGGCGTCAGAGCGTTGCAGGGCTACGGATTAACCGAAACGTCTCCCATACTTACAGTTAACAGGCTAAATGAAAGGCGGTTTGATTCGGCGGGACAAGTTCTTAGCAATGTTCAGTTGAGAATAGCTAATAATAACGAAATTCAAGCCAAAGGTCCCAGCGTATTTAAGGAATATTGGCAAAATCCCGCTGCCTCTGTAGCAGCGTTCACTGAGGATGGTTGGTTTAAGACTGGTGATGTTGGTCATATACAAAATGGATGGCTGCAAATTCAAGGTCGGCTTAAATTTGCCATTGTGCTAAGTAATGGCTTGAAGGTTTTTCCTGAAGATATAGAACTTGTTGCCGATAAATATCCTGTATTCCAAGAAATTTGCATTGTTGGAGTCAAGCAGCACGACAATGAAGAAGTTTTAGCGGTTATTATTTCCAAAAAACCGGATTCTATTATTAATCAGACAATTGCTGAAGTTAATGCTAAGTTGGAATCGTTTCAACACATAACTGCTTGGCGGCGATGGCCGGATAGTGATTTCCCGCGGACCCGATTGTTAAAAATAGACCGGCAGCAGGTATGGAATTGGGCAAATAATAACAGCTCTATACCTACTGCTGACGTGTCAGATAAACTAATCAGCAATGATAATATTGCTAATATAATTCGCTTAAGTTTAAATCAACCAAATGCTAAGTTTAAAGAAGCAGATCGTTTGGCTGATATTGGTCTTGATTCACTGCGTCGTTTAAATGTGATAGCCCTAATAGAAGAGCAACTTGGTATTAGTATTGCTGAGGAACAAGTCACCCAAATTACTACTGTTGCAGAATTGCGAAATTTGGTCAGTCAGAGCGATCAAGTTGAATCGGTTTATACTCAACCGACTTGGCCATTTCAAAAATGGATAAGATTCTTTGGTAACGGACTACGTGAAACTGTCATTCATGGAATAGTCAGAATTTGGGTTAAACTCGACGTTGAGGGACAAGATAACCTAGGTAATATTAGTTTACCGGCGCTGTTTATTTTTAATCACACAGATGATTTTGATGGGCCAGTGGTTTACCAAGCCTTACCGCATTATATCCGCAAACGACTTTCGGTGGCGGCAGCAGACGATGTCTTAAGGGAACATAAGGTGTTGGCTTTCATTGTTCGACTGGGTTTCGCCGGCTTTAATTTTGCCCGAACAGAACCTTATATGCCCAGTTTAGAATATGTTTGTAAGCTAGTTGATATGGGTAGATGTGTTGTCCTGGCTCCAGAAGGCCGGCTCAGTACTACCTACCAATTACAACCTTTTAAATCAGGTATCGGATTGCTGGCCGTGAATCTTGGCATACCAGTAGTGCCAATGAAAACCTTCGGATTGTCTGGAACTGTACCCCTACATGCCAAATGGCCCAAGCATCGTAGTCATGTAACTGTCCGGATTGGCCAACCAGTATATTTTAACCGGCAAACAAGTTATGAATCAGCTACATTGAGATTGCATAATATAATGGAAATGCTTTAGCACTAAAAATATTATGGAAAGATCATCAAAGACTAGAATCCGAAACATTTTTACCTTACTGGGAATTATTGGTCTAATTATTGTACTACTTATAAACCGCCATCAATTTGTAAACTGCTGGCATCTTTTAAAGGATCTGCGTTGGTATATCATCGCCATCGTTGTAATAGTGCAAGTTGCTAGCTATTGGGTAAATGCATTGTATTACCGGTCAATTTTGAGGATATATTCTTACGATGTTGGACTTGTAAGGCTATTTGAGGGAGCGTTGGCTACAAATTTCGTTAATTATGTAGCGCCGACAGTAGGATTGGCTGGAGCTGGTTATTTGTCTCAGGTCTTATCCCCGGAGGTGCCGCGCGGCGAAGGCGTTTTAACACAACTTATGCGTTATGCCTTTAGTGCCCTAGCTGTTTTATTGATGATGCCAGTTGGTTTTATTCTAATTTTTTTAAGCAGTAACAGCAGTCATGCGATTGTCAGAGTTACGCTGTTGTCGTCATTGGCTATTATAGTTTTAGCAATCTGTGTTGTTGCTTTTATCCAGCAGGAAACAACATTGCGGAAAGTGTTAATTTGGCTGGAAAGAAGTTTAAAGCGAATTTTTCCGAAGTTTAGGGGCCAATCAATGCAGCATTTTATCAATGAGTTTTATGTCGGCTATCATACAATGGCCCGCCAGAAACGCCGCTTGCTGGTGCCATTTGCTTGGTCGATTGTCTATATATTGATCGCACTTGTGACATTTTACCTGGCCTTTTTAGCTTTTGGCAAAGTAGTTAATCCTGGCATAGCTATTATGGCCTACCTTTTCGCGAACATTACCAGTATTTTTGGTGGTGTTTTTTTTAGCACCGGTATTTTTGAGCTTGGTATGGCCGGCACATTAGTGGCGCTCGGGATACCGTTAGCTCTAGCTGTGGCGGTTACAACAATCTACCGAGTCTTAAACCTACTTATTGGTTTACCGCCCGGTTATTATTTCTATAGGCAGTATTTGCCAAAATAACTTAATATCTAATTTGGTGACAGATAATAAATAACTTGTCCTTCACTGCCCTTTTGCAATATAGTGTTGGTTAACATCTGGCCATTGCCTGTAGTTGGGTCTATGGTTGCTGAATCACCATAAATAAATGTCGGGGTACTACCTCCACTCACAACGATTTCAACGTGCCCATCAGAATAATCAAAATAAGCAACATCACCTGCTTGTGGTATATAACCAGAGTCAGCCGGGTGTAGCGTAAAGCCCATGAATTGAATGTCGTTGGCAACATTCTCATCCCAACCATCAGTATCTCCTTGTGTGAAAGGATATCCAGCTTTTTTATAAACATAACTAACATAATCGGCGCACCATTCTTCATAAGGTACTCCATCAGTGTACACATTTAATAACGCTTCGTGATTAGGTGTACCAGATTGCCAAGTAGTCCATTCTTTTATTGCGTAGCAGGCTACTTTCTCGCCCTCTGTACCAGTACAAGAAAGATTAGAATTATCTTCATTATCCGCCATGGTAGGTTCCCAAGTTTGTTGGGGGTTTAATAGATTATTACAGTTACTAATAAAAAGTTGATTAGTAGGCTGGGTTTGAGAAGTTGTTAAGCATAGTCCGCTATTTGGGTTCTGAAAGCCAGTTTGATCGCGCAACCAAACCTGTCCAGGGCTGCCATTGCAGTTATTTAGCACAACTTTGGTACCAACATTTTCCCCGTTATTTTGAACTGCCAAGCAATAATTATTATCATGAGTAATTGTGCTAATATTAGCTACCCAATCCTGGGCTGTTGTGCCGTTGCATTTCTGAGCGTTAACTATAGTATTAGCAGCAGTTTTGCCATTATTATCACTTAAACAATAACCAGATAAGCCTGATGTAATTTTCGGGCTATCGGCTAAGACATGTCTCTCAACGACTTTAAATACTCCAAATAAACAAACCAGCAAAACTAAGCCAAATAGTAAGCTACTAAAAGCTGAGCCGTTTTGGGTGGGTAAATCAAGAGGCCTTCTTCGTGTCGAAGTATTTATCATCTAATATAAAAGATTGTTTTTATTTTTGTAGAACGTTTAATATTATCTTAAAACTACTGCTTTTTGTCAATTATTATTACGTGCAATCCAGATCGAATCGCACCATAACCAGTTAGGACACCGCTGGTTCTCTAGTAGACTAGTTGTTATCACAACTAACTAACTACAAAGGAGAATAGCGATGTCCCACCATCAGCTTACACAAA
>Ga0326727_10018726_pt1 | contig 14077 bp, 7 predicted proteins | sample MB2enrmetagenome_FD_207643 | JGI IMG/M metagenome (GOLD analysis project Ga0326727, IMG submission 207643) | Lab enriched peat soil microbial communities from McLean, Ithaca, NY, United States - MB29MY | ecosystem: Environmental > Terrestrial > Soil > Wetlands > Peat | place: USA: New York...
CGCGAGGCTTTGGCCAAGGGGATGGTGGATAACTTCCTGTTCGAGATCGAGCACTACGGCGCGGTGCTGAACGCCAATCGCACTTACTATCTGACGCGGTCGCAGCCGCCGTTTCTCACATCGATGATTCGCGCGGTGTATGAGAATCCGCGGAGCTTCCCGGCGACTGCGCCGGGGCGCATGGAGGCGCGGGCCTGGCTGGCGCGGGCCTACACTCTGGTGGAGAAAGACTACTCGACATGGACCCGGCCCGAGCACCTGGCGGGGACGACGGGCTTGGCGCGCTTCTACGACTACGGCAACGGTCCGGTGCCGGAGATGGCAGACGACAGCACCTACTATCCCGACGTCATTCGCTGGCTGGTGGCGCATCCCAAGGCGGGCGGCGAGGGGTATCTCGTGAAAGGCTCGGAGCACCCGGATGCTGCGGAAGCAGCGCGGCTGAAGGTGACAAGTTGCGACGTGAAGGCCAGCGTGGTGTGCGAGCGGGCGTGGGCTGCGGGCTACCGGCTCAGCAAGGATTTCTACATGGGCGACCGGGCGATGCGCGAGTCCGGGTTCGATCCCGGATTCCGCTTTGGGCCGTTTGACGGATCGACGCACCACTATGCGCCGGTGTGTCTGAACAGCCTGCTCTACCGCTATGAGCGCGACCTCAGCCACCTGGCGCACCTGCTGGCCAAGCCGAAGGAGGCCGTTCGCTGGGACCATCGCGCGAAGGTGCGCCTGGCGGCCATTCAGCGCTATCTTTGGCGGGCAAAAGATGGCGTGTTTGCGGACTTTGACTATAGCCATGCGAAGACTTCGACTTATGCGTATATCTCGTCGCTCTATCCCATGTGGGCGGGCGTGGCAACGCGCGAGCAGGCGGCGGAGATGGTCAAGAAGCTGGACCTGTTCGAGCGGCCGGGTGGACTTTCCATGAGCAATACGCAAACGGGCTTGCAGTGGGATGAGCCGTTCGGCTGGGCCCCAACAAACTGGATTGCGGTGGCGGGGCTGGATGCGATGGGATTCCGCGCGGACGCGCAGCGCATCTCGCGGGCCTTCTCAACGACCATCGATGCGGGGTTTGCGCGGGATGGAACGATTCGAGAGAAGTACAACGTGGTGTCACGGAATGCGAACGTGGAAGTGAGCACCGGTTACAAGATGAATGTCATCGGGTTTGGCTGGACGAATGCGGTATATCTGAAAATGAAGGAAGTGATGGAGAAGCCGGCGAAAGTTGCGGCGGAGTAGACGGTCCAACTTATTGATTCGGGTTGGTTGAGGTACGAGGTACCCCATCCTCTTCACAAAAAACGTGAAAGGGTTGGGACACCCGGTGGACCGTGGAATAGGTAGTCTGTTTTCTTCGGAAAGAACGGGGCGCTTCCTTCGTTGGAAGCGCCCCGTCGTCTTGTAACTTGTGGTTCGTTACTCAGGCAGAACTAACTTGCCCTTGACCTTGAAGATCTGGCGGAGGGTCTGGACGCCGGTGCGGGGCTGTCCGCCACCTACTGTGACCGCGTAATCGCCCTCGGCAACCACGGGGACTCCGGCATCGGTGACCATGCTCATGTCGCGTGCATTCAGCTCGAAGTGCACCCGCTTTGAGACGCCCGGCTCCAGATGGACGCGCTGGAACCCGCGCAGGGCGCGCAACGGAGCGCCTGGCACATCCGGGAACTCGATATAGAGCTGGGCAACTTCGTCGCCTACGCGGAGCCCGGTATTGGTGACGGTAACTTCTACCGTGATGGGGCTGCCTGCCGCCACAGTGCCCGTGGGAGCGTTCAGCCCGCTGTAGGAGAATGTGGTGTAACTCAGTCCATAGCCGAAGGGATAGAGCGGCACACCCTCAAAGTAGCGATAGGTACGGCCCTTCATGTTGTAGTCTTCGAAGACAGGAAGCTGGCTGACGTCCTTGTAGAACGTGACCGGCAGGCGGCCGCCGGGGTTGTTGTGGCCGGAGAGCGTCTCTGCGACCGCCGAGCCGCCTTCCTCGCCTGGGTACCAGGCTTCGAGAATGGCGTTGGCGTGTGCCTTGGCCCAGTTGACGCCGAGGGCGCTGCCGTTGGTGAGCACCACCACCAGGGGCTTGCCGGCGGTGGCCAGGGCTTCAAGCATCTCTTCCTCGGGCTTGGGCAGGTCGATCGAGGTGCGGTCGCCGCCCTTGAAGCCCTCTTCGTTTACCTGCATCTCTTCGCCTTCAAGTTCACTGGTGATGCCGGCAACGGCAACCACCACGTCGGCGGCCCTGGCTGCGGCCACGGCTTCGGGCTGCGGCTTGAGGTCAACCTTGGACCAGACCAGGCGAGCTGCCGGCTCGGCCTTTTCGCCCGGGAGGTAATCCACCTGCAACTTGGCCGGCTTCCCAGCCTCCAGATGAACGCGGCCCAGCTTGGCTTCCTGGCCGTCTGCATCCCAGGCGGAAGTAACATCCTTGCCGTCGAGCTGGATACGGAAGAATCCGTTGGCCAGCAGGCCCAGGTTGTAGTCGGCGGTTTCAGGCGCGGTGAGCATTGCCTCCCAACGGACGGCAAGCGGGCGGACTCCGGCAACTTCCAGGGGCAACGGCGCTGCGCTGATGTCCAGGGTGGGCTCCACGCGCGTGGCCAGCGGCGTGGGCGGGGTGGCCGAGGGGTTCATCTGCGCCATGTCGAACTTGGCGTAGCTGGTCTTGACGCCCGGCTTGCCGTCGGTGCTGAACGCCGAGGCGGGAACCGGCGCCGCGTCGTGGCCCAGGAACTGAGTTCCTGGAACGTAGGTGATTGTAGCGGCGGGGAATTCGGCGCGGATACCTTCGAGAATTGAAACAGTGTGCGAAGGCGTGCCGTTGTAGTTACCCAGAAGGACCTTGGTCTGGTCGGCCAGCGGTCCGACGACCGCGATCTTGAGGCTGGCGCTCTTGAAGGGCAGAACGCCGTCGTTCTTGAGCAGAACCATCGCCTCGTCGGCCAGCTTGCGCGCCATGGCGCGGTGCTCGGCGCTGTCGAGAAGGCGCTCGTCGATGCTGGAGTAGGGCACCATCTCCGGCGGATCGAACATGCCCAGCTTCATGCGCGCGGTAAACAGGCGGGTGACGGCGACGTCGATCTCGCTCTCCTTGAGGAAGCCGCCCTTGACGGCGTCGAGGTAGGGCTTGTAGTCGTGGTCGTCGTTCACCTTGAAGGTGAAGTCGATGCACTCGTTGTCCATGCCGCGCTGGAGCGAGATGGCCGAGGCCTCGGCCTGGGTCGGCTTGTAGTGGTGGCCGTTGAAGATGTTGCGCACCGCCTCGCAATCGGAGACCACGTAGCCCTTGAAGCCCCACTTGCCGCGGAGCTGGTCCTGGAGCAGGAACTCGTTGGCGCAGGCGGGCTGGCCGTTGATGCTGTTGTAGGCGCACATCACGGAGTCTGCCTTGCCTTCGGTAACCGTGGCGCGAAAGGCGGGCAGGTAGGTATCGAGCTCGTCGTGCTTGCTGACGGTCACGTCGGCGGAGTGCCGGGTGGGCTCGGGACCGCTATGCACGGCATAGTGCTTGGGCGTGGAGATGACGCGGAAATACTTCGGGTCGTCGCCCTGCATGCCGGTGACGAAGGCTACGCCCATGCGGGCGGTGAGGAACGGGTCTTCGCCGTACGTCTCCTGCCCGCGGCCCCAGCGCGGATCGCGAAAGATGTTGATGTTGGGCGCCCAGAAGTCGAGGCCTTCGAAGATGTTGCTGTGACCGTCGCGTACGGCCTGCACATGCTTGATGCGGCCCTCGATGCCGATGACGGTGGCCATCTCGTGGATGGCCGCCGTGTCAAAGGTGGCAGCCAGGCCGATGGGCTCGGGGAACTCGGTGGTTCCGTCGCGCGCTACGCCGTGGAGCGCCTCGCTCCACCAGTCGTAAGCGGGAATGTTGAGGCGGGGAATGGCCCGCGCCTGGTTCACCAGTTGGGTGGCCTTTTCCTCGAGCGTCATCCGGTGCACCAGATCCGCCGCGCGCTGCTCGGCCGGCAGGGTGGTGTCGAGATAGGCGGGCTTGGGGGCGTCCTGCGCGCCTGAAACCAACGCCATGCTGCAAAACGCCAAACCTGCCGCTACCATTTGCAATCTAAAGCTCTTCATCGCGTCCCTCATGTGACGAACCAATCCTGTCCACGCGTTATGAGTGCGTGAAATGCTGAACGGCTCTCCGGTTGCCAACCCTAACGCCACAGGTAAGCCTCTGTCAAGCAAGACGGGAAAACGATTTCTCTCAATGAAAAATCGCTTTATTTCGTCCGAGACCACAGGCATCGCAAGGGTGGGAACTTAAACGATTTTGCCGGCGTTTTGCACTCCGCCGAACCGCGGAACACGCGGCCGGATGTAACCTTGCTTCTGCCTGGGGAGTAAGCCTGGATAGAAGGGGGAAGCGCGGATGCACAACGAATCGAGCGACGTGCTGAACCTCTTCCGGCAAGGCGATGTGGGGGCTTTCGAGTCGCTGTTTCGCCTGCACCAACGTTCGGTCTACAGCTGGGTTCTGCGTATTGTGCGCAACCCGGCGGCGGCAGAAGATCTGACCGTAGAGACCTTCTGGCGCATCTACCGGGCCCACGCGCGTTTTGACCCGGCGCGTGGATTTGAGCCCTGGGCACGCCGCGTTGCCACGCACGCGGCTCTCGATTGGCTGCGGGCGGCGCGGCCGGAGAGCGTGTTGGACCCGGAACAGATGGAAGAACTGGCGTCTCCGGCTGCGGGGGACCCGGCGATCGCGGCCGAGATTAGGCTGAAGACCGCGCAGGCCTTTGGACGGCTCGCGCCCAAGCTGAGAATTGCCGCGACGTTGGCGGTGGTTGAGGAATTAACGGCGCGGGAAGTAGCGGAGGCGCTGGGTATCTCCATCGCGGCCGTGAAGGTGCGCGTGTTTCGCGCGCTGCGATTGTTACGCCAGGATCTTGAACGGCAGGGGATTACGCCATGAAGGAACACGACGAGAACCGCATGAAGAATCTGTTGAAGCTGGCTGTGCCGCCGGTGGGAGGCGAGGCAGAACCGGGCCGCGACCTTTGGCCGGATACTCTGCGGCGGCTGGATGCAAGACCGGCACGAGTGCCGTGGTTTGACCTGGCGCTGGCGGCCGGGTTGCTGGGGCTTGTCGCGGCTTTTCCGGCGTCGATCCCTGTGCTTCTCTACTACCTCTAGGAACCCGCCGGCCTTCATGCCGGCAAGCAAGGAGAATGCCATGAACACCCATCCTTATCTCAGGGCTTATCTGGCGGGGGTTTTTGTGCCCACGGTGGTGCTGCCGCTGCTGCTCACTTTTGTGGTGATCCGGCTAGTGCACCAGGTGCCGATCCCCGTCGAACAGGCGCTGATTTTCCCGATGGCGGTGGTGCCGCTGCTCTGGGGCCTCTGGAACATGCTCTGGCTCTGGCATTCGCCGCGGACCCATCTGCCCATTGGCCTGCATGGAGCAGTGCTGCCGCTGCTGCTGATGCCGATTGGAGCGACGCTGGCAAGTTGTGTTGGGATGCTGGCCATCGGCGACCGCGGCGTGACATGGTTCCAGGTTGCGCACGTACCGTACACGCTCATTGCGCCCATGTTCCTGGCCGCGTTGGTGGGCTACTACCTGGTTTGGAAGTATGTTGTGGGGTTTTTGAACCGGGTGCTTGGGATTGCGTAAGGTAGCTTCTAGAACAGTCCTCCATTTCGGCTCTTCCACTTCGATTCCGTATCCCATCCTTGAATCGTCTCTCGATTCAAGGGTGGGATACCGCAAGCCTTCCCTGCAGTTGCCGTCCTGAGCTTAGCGGAGTCGAAGGATAGGCGGTTGCTCTCCAGTGTGGCGGCCTGCCTTCGATCTTCAGATAGATTGCTCCGCTGCCGGTGGCGCCAATTCCGGCGTAGCCGCAATCAACTGCCGCGTATAGGCCTCGCGCGGCCGCTCGCACAACTCCACAGCCTCTCCTGCCTCCACGAGCCGCCCCCGCTCCATCACCGCAATCCGCGTGCTCAAATACCGCACCAGCGGCATCGAATGCGAGATGAACAGGTAAGTCAGCCCGTGCTCCCGCTGCAAGCCGCGCAGCAGGTTGATAATCTGCGCCCCCACGCTCACATCCAGCGCGGAAACCGGCTCATCCAGAATCAGCAGCCTGGGCCGCAACGCCAGCGCCCGCGCAATGTTGATACGCTGCCGCTGCCCGCCTGAGAACTCGTGCGGATGCCGCCCCAGCGCCGACTCCTCCAGCCCCACCTCGCGCAACAACTCCACAGCCCGCGCGCGCAGGCCCTCCCGCCCTTTGCGGGCCCCGGTTGCCGACGGGTCGGCCCCACCGCAGGTGGCGTGAATCGCCCACGGCTCGGTCACAATCTGCAGCACGTTCATCCGTGGATTCAGTGCCGCATACGGATCCTGGAACACCGGCTGCATCTCGCGCCGCAACACGTGCAGCGCAGCGGGCGAAGCTGCCGCCACATCCACGCCGCTCACGCACACCGTGCCCCGCGTCGGCTTCACCAGCCCCAGAATCATGCGCGCCAGCGTCGTCTTGCCCGAACCCGACTCGCCCACCAGACCCAGCGTTTCGCCCGCCTCAATCCGGAGCGTCACGTCCTCCACCACAGGCTGCTCCACCGTCCGCAGTCCCGCCCGCCGCGGGTAACACTTCCAAACCGAGTTCACCTCAACCAGCGCCATGCATCGATGGTACATGGACTGCAGACCACCCCACTCCAGCCGCAAGTGCCAAGGAAGTCTGGCCCCGCCGCGGGTGGTGGGGGTTCAGTCGAGCTTCGGATGCAGTTCCAGGAACCCGGCGGCGGTGGAGCGGCTCTCGCGCCACTTCGCCCGGTCTCTGGGGCGGAATGTTGGCCCAGGTGGGTGCATTGCCCCCGCGAATGTTTGCCTGTTGGGGTACGTTTTTGGGGTGAATGATCGCTCATGTGGGTGCACTTTTTTGAGGCCTTAACCTGCCAGACGGTCAAACAATTGAAATCAACTGCTAGAAATTAGCCGAATTCAGCGAAAGGGTTGTTGGGAATTACCCGGCGATTTTGCAAAAGGGACTGAAAGGGAACGGGTAGCTGGTGTAAGACGTTGAAAATGGGTAGTTTTTCCGGGTTTTCCTGCCTGTGGGGTGTGACTCGAAATCAGGTCGTCCGGCGGGTTCGGAGCCAGGCAGCGAACCGGGAAGACGGGTTCAAGCGAGATCGGATTGGAATGCGCGGCGCGGGCGAGCGAAGAGAGCAACCTGCGGGCAGGCGGGGCGTTGTGCAACCCACCCATTCCAGGTTAAGACTGTGGCGCCCCGCCCCTGAAGGGTAGCCCGGCTCCCAGATGGGGCATCCGCGGGGTGGTGGCTGGGAAAGATGGGAAGAGCGGAGGGGTGGGCACCTGCCATTGCGGTCAATCTAGCTTCGGATGCAACCCCAGAAACCCAGCCTCCTGCTGATATGCCTGCCCAAACGCCGCCAGCTTGGCGTCCTGATAATGCCCCGCCAGAAACGTCAGCGACACGGGCGTTCCCGGCCCGCCAATGTCGTCGCTGTCGCCGTCGTCGATCTTCGGCGGCCGTGGCGCGTCCGCCCCGCGAAGCCCGTTGGGCACAATCAACGCCGGATGGCCCGTCAGATTCGTCGCCACCAGTTGCGTCCCCGTCGTCGGCGTCACGATAATGTCCACCCGTTCAAACAGCGCCGACATCTGCTGCACCCCCAGCGTCCGCGCCCGGTTGGCCTGGATGTACTCGACAGCCGGATACATCCGCGCCACGCGAAAATCGTTGGGCCAGTCCTCGATGCCCTGCTCGGTGAGCAACCGGTCGCGCCCGCTCATCGTCAGGTCGTCAAACGCCGCCGCGGCCTCCGCGGTCAGCAGAGGAGCCATCGCATCCCACGGCAACTTCGGCAGCTCCACCGGAATCAGCTTCACGCCCATCTGCTTCAGCTTGTCCAGTGCTGCCAGGTCGTAGCGACGGTCATAGTCCCGGCGCGCCCGCGCAACAAGCTTTTGCGCATTCCGCTCCTCGCGCTTCACAGCCTCGTCCGCCGTCTCGTTGGGCGCGGCCTCGTCCAGCTTCAGCGGCTTCTGCGCGTCAAACTCGCTCTTCAGGTAGCCGATGCGCAGTTTCTTCCAGTCGGCGTAAGCCATCGGAACGTGATCTGTATTTGCAACCGCCGCGTCTTTGCCGTCCGGGCCATAGATCGCGTCGAGAACCATCATGCAATCCTCCGCGCTCCTCGCAATCGGCCCCAGCTTATCCATCGTCCAGCTCAGCGCCATCGCGCCCGTCCGCGGAACCAGCCCAAACGTCGGCCGCAGGCCGGTGACGCCGCACCGCGTCGAGGGCGACGAGATGGACCCCAGCGTTTCAGACCCGATGGCAAACGCCACGCACCCCGCGCTCACCGCGCTCGCCGACCCAGCCGACGACCCGCTAGAACCCTGCTCCATATTCCAAGGGTTGCGCGTCCGCCCGCCAAACCACTTGTCGCCCATGGCCAGCGCGCCCAGGCTGAACTTCGCCACCAGCACAGCCCCCGCCGCATCCAGCCGCTGCACCACCGTAGCGTCCTCATCGAACGATTGGTGCTCGAAGCCGCCCGCGCCCCATGTCGTCGGATAGCCTTTGACCGCAAGCAGATCCTTCGCGCCCCACGGAATCCCATGCAGCGGCCCGCTATACTTCCCTGCTGCGATCTCTTCGTCGGCCTTCTTCGCATGGGCGAGAGCGCGTTCTTCGGTCAGCGTGATGACGAAGTGCAGCTTCGCGTCGTAGCGTTTCAGCCGGGCAAGGTACATCTTCGTGAGTGAAAGGGAAGTAATCTTGCCATATTCCAGCAGCTTGCCCAGCGTGAAGACGCTGTCGAATGCAAGGTCTTCGATGGCCCTCGGTGCCTTCAGCAAATAGCCGCAGCCCGGCCCTCCACAGTCGCTCCCCATCTCTATGGGCGGCAGCTCCCTGCAATCGACCACTGGCGCCTTGGCCGCCGCCAACGGATGAAACACAAACGCCGGCGCCACCGAGTTGGCCATCTTGAGCGCGCGGATCGGCGCATAGGAATCGCGCTGGTCGTTCAGCCCTGCCAGCATCATCTGCTTCTGCTCCGCCGTAAACGGACCCACCCCCGCCAGCGCCGCCGCCTCGTCGAGCATCTCCGCCGTAATCTTCTTCAGCGCGCCGGCCTTCGCCTCCGCACCCGCATCCTGCCCGCCAGCCTCACCCCGCGCCGCCAGCGCATACAGAACCCCAGGCAACAAGGCAGACGTAATCCCCGCGCGGCTGCAAGCTGCCAGAAACCCCCGACGATCCAAAGCCATAGCGATGTCCTTTGTTGAGAGAAATCTCCTTCCGCAAACTATACCGGACCTTCTCAGTTCCGAACCGCGCCGATTCAACGGCGCAATGCCGCCGAGCATATTCTCCTGTTCCGCCTGATAGCATCTCCCTATGTTTTTGCCCTCGCTTTCCAAGTCTCTCCGCATCTTGGCCTTCACTGCGGCAGCCGCGGTCCTGGCCCTTGTCTGCAGCCCCTCCAGCGCCCAGGCGCAAACCACCCCTTCCCCCGATCCCGCCAAGCTCGACGAATTGCTGAAAGGCCTCAATCGCGGCCGGTCTGTTGGCCAGGTGGCGGTCTCTCCGGACGGCAAGCGCCTGGCTTGGATTCAGTACGGCAAGGAGGGCGAAGAGATCCGCCTGGCCCCGTTGGACGACCTGAAGAAGAGCGAGCGCATTACCGCTGCCGCCAAGGCCGATCAGCACTGCCAGGAGGGCCAGCTTGCCTGGGAGCCCGACGCAAAGGCCCTCGCGTTCTTCTCCGACTGCGCGAGGCCCGGCGAGCAGGCGGATCTATACGTCGCGCGCCTTGACGGCAGCCCGGCGCGGCGAATCACCGCTCTCAAGGGCTACGCGGAAGCGCCGGCCTTTGCGCCGGACGGCGAGAGTGTTGCCTTCCTCTATGTGGAGGGCGCGACGCGGCCAGCGGGGGCGCTGGCGGCCATGAAGCCGCCGTCCGGGGTGATCGGCGAGGATGGGATCGAGGTCGAGCGGGTGGCCGTGACGCGGATGGACGTGGCTGCGCCGAATGCAATCCAGGTCACACCGGCCACTCTTCATGTGTACGAGTTCGATTGGCGGCCGGACTCCAAGGGGCTGGCCTATGTAGCTGCCGACCCGCCCGGAGAGAACAATTGGTGGGTCGCCAAACTTTACACGCAGGCGCTGGACGGGAGCCCGCAGGCGATTCTGGCTCCGGCCGAGGTCCCCGGCCCGCTCCACGGCCTGCAGATTGCCGTACCTCGCTGGTCCCCGGACGGCAAGGCGATTGCTTTCACCGGCGGCCTGATGAGCGACCAGGGAGCCACCGGCGGCGATGTCTGGATTGTCTCCGCGGCCGGAGGCGCGCCACGGAACCTCAGCCAGGGCAGGCCCACGTCGGCCGCATGGCTGGAGTGGGCCAGCAACGAAAACATCTTCGTCAGCGAGCTGGCCGGCGGCAACTGCCAGCTCATCCGTTACAAGCTGCAGGGCGATCGCACCAGCGAGGGCGAGATCAGCTTCGGCTCGCCCATCTTCAGCATTCCCGGCAGCGTGGGCGACGGGCGGCTGGAACTGAGCCTCTCGGCCACCGCGGACCACTCGCTGTTTGTCTTCCACGCCAGCAGCTTTGACCATCCGACGGAGATTTATGCGGCCAAGCCGGGGACGGTCATGACCTCCGGCCTTGAAGGCGTCATCCAGCTCTCCCACATGAACGACGGTGTTGAGCCGGGCTGGGGCAAATCCGTCTCGCTCAGTTGGAAGAGCGACAAGTTCCGCGTGCAGGGATGGCTGATGCTGCCCAAAGACTACGATCCGGCCAAGAAATATCCGCTGCTGGTTGTGGTCCATGGAGGGCCGGCGTCGGCGGTCGAGTCGCATTGGGGCAGTGGCGGCCTGGGCGGACCCGTCTTCTCCGCGCTGGGATACTTTGTTCTCGAACCCAACCCGCGCGGCAGCTTTGGGCAGGGCGAGGAGTTTACCCAGGCCAATCGCAAGGACTTCGGCTATGGCGATCTGCGCGACATCCTGGCGGGCGTCGATACCGTGCTGGCCAGGTACCCCGTAGACCCCAATCGCGTGGGCCTTACCGGCTGGAGCTACGGCGGCTTCATGAGCATGTTCGCGGTTACGCAGACCGGGCGCTTCAAGGCCGCGGTAGCGGGCGCGGGCATCTCCGACTGGCAAAGCTACTACGGAGAAAATTCGATCGACCAGTGGATGACGCCCTACTTTGGCGCTTCGGTTTACGACGACCCGGCGGTCTATGCCAAGAGTTCCGCCATCAACTACATCAAGCAGGCCACGACGCCCACGCTTGTCCTGGTGGGGGACCGCGACGGAGAATGCCCGGCCCCGCAGTCGTTCGAGTTCTGGCGCGCCTTGCGGGCGCAGCACGTGCCCACGCAGTTGGTCGTTTATCCCAACGAGGGCCACGGGTTCTCCGATCCCGCTCATCGCCGGGACGTGCTGCAGCGGGCGGTGGAGTGGTTTGCGCGGTACATGCCGCCTGCCAGGTAGTCGGGCCTGCTCTCCAACCGCCCTTCCGGCCCGTCTATCGGAAGAGAAGGAGGGGGACTCGGGCGGGTGAATCCGCGGGGCCACCCTGTCCTGTTACACTTTTCTCTGGAGTTTAAGAGCGTGTGTTGTCGACCGGCTGCACGGAAGAGCGTTGGGCCGGGAGCCGGTTATTTGAGCGGATTCCACCGGCTGCAGGCTAGCTCTGGCATGTCGACGGGCCGCTTACCGAGTGTTTTTTCAGATTCCGCGGCCACATCGGCGCGCTACCGGGCATATTCCCCACTGGGGAGAGCTGCTTGAGAGCGACAGCGTGTGAATGCTGCGGCTGGAAAGGCGCTCAAAACCATTTTCTGACGTATTCGGAGCGACCGTTCCGCGGTTCGACAAAGCGGGGCGGGGAGGATTCATGCGGCGGTTTTTGACGCTAGTTTGCTTGCTTGGCCTGGCCCTTCCGGCCGGAATATCGATCTCTGGCTGCACTCGTAACCCGGGTGCGAACTATTGCAATGGTTTGGGGTACGGGTTGAAGGTCACCGATGTGTCCTCGATCGACCTGGAGCCCCGAACGACGGGCATCTCGCTCGCCTTCGGGCAGACCCGCCAGATGGGAACGCCGCAGGCCAAGACCTGCAAGGGCAACGCTGCCAGCGTTGCCGCCTTCACCTGGGGCACCACGAATAACCAGTTGATCGACATCTCGCCTTCCGGGAATCTGTGCGCCGGCACGTGGAACAGGAACTCGGGCGGCGGCATCGCCAACTACACCATTTGCAGCTATCCCAATCCGGCGCCCAATACCGGCGGACTGCCCTATGGCAGCGTGTATGTCACCGCATCGGCCGACTCGGTCAGTTCCAATCCGGTCGAGATCTTTGTCCATGCCGCGGTGACATCGGTGACGCTTGTGGGGCCGCAGCAATGCCTCTCGCAGGGCCAGTTGGCGCAACTGGATGCCCAGGCCTGCTATACCACGCCGGTCAACGGGCAGCCGACAAACGTGCTGATGTGCGCGCCTTCGACGATCAACAGTCCGAGCCAGTATGCTTGCCCGCTGCCTCCCGGCGTCTCCTCCGTGCCTAACTGCACCGCGGCCATCGGCACACTGGCTTACCAGGTGGGAACCACGTCGGTTGCTTCCATCAACAGCGAGACCAACCAGATTACGGCTGAACAGCCGGGCACGACCGTGATTACCGCCGCGATCGCCGGATCGGGTTCTTCGGCAGGCTACTTCTCCACCTGCCCGCCACAGTCGATCTCCTTGACTCTGGCGAACGGCGAGACCAGCGGAGTCATCTCCCATGGCGTCACCCAGAACCTGGTGACCACCGTGACCGACACGCAGAGCAATGTCATCACCGGCCTCACCCTGGATTACCAGTCGACCGACCCGGTAGACATCTCTGTCGGCGGCGGCGGGGGAATCACCACTCCTTTCACCGGCGTGGCTTCCATCACTGCCATCTGCCAGCCGTCCACCTGCAATCCGTCTCCCATCAACGAGGTTGGATTCAACGGCACTGGCCTCTCGATCACCTCGAATCCAGTCACCATCACCACCCCCGGCACTGCCAGCGATTACATCTGGCTTGCCGCACCCGGCCAGTCGCAGTACTTCATCCCGGTCGAACTGCTCACCGGGACAGTGGGTTCCACGGTGCGCCTGCCTTATGTTCCGAATTCGATGGTTGTGGACAAGCTTGGAAGCGCCCTCTATTTCGGCTCCTCGCGGGAACTGATGGTGTTTAGCACCATGAACGACACGCTCGCCCGGCAAGACCCCAACGTACCCGGCGTTGTGCTGGCGGTCTCCCCGAACGACCAGCAAGTCCTCATCAATGACCAGGAGCGCAAGGTCTTCTATATCGAGTCCGCCATCGGCGGCACCATCTCTGCCACATTTGGCGGGCTTGGCCAGGCCGCTTCCTGGACGCCCGACTCGAAGACACTTTACGTTTCCGACAGCGCAGCGCTGGGCGGGAGCCACACAGACACGCTGTATGTCTATAATGCGAACACCGGGTGGACGACGTACCCGCTGCCCAGCTCTGTCGGGTCTCTTGGCGCCATCAACATGGCCGTTACTACCCCCAGCGTGGGCGCGTATTTGAGCGGCAGTCCCACGGTGGCTCATACCTGGTGCCCCTCGGGAATAGTCGGCGACTACAACAGCCTCAGCTTCTATCCGCAGGGAGACGCGGTCTATCTCGATCCTCCCGCGGACACCCAGCCGGTGCAGACCGATGTGCTGACGGCAACCACCGACGGCGACCACATTCTGGGCGCGGCTCTCATCAATGGCTCCGTCACGCTGTCCGACATCGGGGTAACCATCCCGGCGGGCGCATGCAAGGTGCGTGAGGTCGAGGTGACCAAAGGCAACCCGCCCCAGAAGGTGATAGAGCAAGAGCTGCTTCCGCTGGAGATCACGCACACGCTGAACCAGACGCAAGTGAGCCAGGTCAACGCGACGGCGCTGAATCAGGTTGTTCCGGCGCCGAACTCCAGCATCGCGTTTCTTACCTACAACGCACCTTCCAGCAACACCGGAGCGGTGCTGCCCTACTACC
>Ga0326727_10018727_pt1 | contig 14076 bp, 17 predicted proteins | sample MB2enrmetagenome_FD_207643 | JGI IMG/M metagenome (GOLD analysis project Ga0326727, IMG submission 207643) | Lab enriched peat soil microbial communities from McLean, Ithaca, NY, United States - MB29MY | ecosystem: Environmental > Terrestrial > Soil > Wetlands > Peat | place: USA: New York...
CCACCATCGGCGGTGAACAGGTCGCGCAGGTTGCTTGTCGTGATGGCGTACTTCTCGCCATCGTCCACGAGGACCAGATCGGGGGCGGCGTCTATCCGCCCCTCGAAGATGGTCAGGTTGTTCGCGAGTGCTGCCATTTCAAACCTCTTTTCGGGTCTCAGTTCGGCTTGCGGTTAGTTTGCGAAGAAATCACTATCGTCGTGACCGTTCGGCTTCGCGGCGTTGGTGGGGGCTTGGGTCGTGGGCTGGGCGGCTGGCGTTGCTGGGGCGGCGCTTTTAATCGCATCCTTCAGCCTTGAGGCACCGCCTTTACCGCTGGCTGCGGGCGGGGGCGCATCGGTGGCCGGCGCGGGCTGTCGGGCGTCCATGATCTCCCGCCAACTCGTCTCGCCATCCCTGAGCGCCGCGTACAGGCCCCGGAGTTCCTTCATCTCTTTGGGGTTGAGCGTGGCGCCAGCGTGTCCCAGGTATTCCTTGAGTTGTTCCGCCGTCACGCCCTGGTCGGCAAAGGAGTCGAAGAGGTTGCGCTTTGCGGCGTCAGGGTCCTCGGCGTCCTTGCGGCGCTGGGTGTTGCGAACCTCAGCCATCGCCTCGTCAATCAAGTCGCCCGGAACGATGCGGAGGCCCAAGGTGCGGACGGCCTTCGAGATGAGCGCGCCTTGCTTGTTGAGGATGTCGTCGTCGGTGCCCGGCAGGATGTAGAGCATGTCGCCGTAGCTGTTCAGGCGGGTGCGGAGCGGCGTGTCGCCCTTGGCCAGCTTGCGGCGCTCGACCGTCTTGGTGATCGTCACGTCTTGGGAGTAGGGGAGGTTGGCTTCCAGATCGGTGACGCTCACGCGCACGATGCGCCGGTCATCGTCGTCGTAGACGGTCTGGGTTGACACGTCCACGTTGCCCATGGCCCGGAGCGCGGCCTCGGCAAAGCGAATGCTCGGCCCTTCGATGCCATTGCCGATGGGCTTGTGGTAGATGGCCACCGCCGCAAAACTCGGCCGGTTGCAATCCTTGAGGAGCTTTTCGCGGACAACGTCGAAGTCGCGAGGGTTGCGCTCGGCCATGATGTACCGGGCTTCGATGGTGGCCTTGGCTTGCGCGGCCAGGGCGGTTGAGGCTGTCTCGACGACCTTCGCGAGAGCCGTTTCCTTGGGGGTGTACGTCAGAGCTTTTTCGTCTGCCATTGCGAGTCTCGCTTTCTACTTGGAGGGCCGGAACACGCGGGCGCCGGGTTTGGTGGATGTGTTGGCCTCGATGATGCAAGCCACCTTTGCACCGTCGATGAGGGTTGCCAGTTCGGAGACCACGGCGCGCCAGTCGGTCGTTTCGGAGTCTTTGTTGTTCTTCCAGGTGGCGATTCCGGGGATAGCGGAGGCCTCGCCCATGTAGGACTTGAGGAGGTTTTCAGCCGCCAGCTTTTCGGCCTCTGCCGCCTTCATGCGCTCGGTTGCCACGCGCAGAGATTCAGCCCACTCGCGCACCTGAGCGGTGATGGGGCGGGTGATCTCGCTTGAACGCTTGAATTTGGCTTTGAGGTAGTTGCTGTAGGATTCGGAGCCGTCGGGCTCGGGCGGGATGTCGGCTACGACGTGCTTGTTCCACCAGTCCAGGGCGCGCTCCCGGATGGAATCCTCCACTTCGGGGTCGTTGACCATGGAGTACCGGGCGAACTCGGAACCGGCGAAGCAGACGGCCAGATCGGCGGCTTGAGTGCCGGTGGCCATCATCTGGACGGCAAGCTGCAGTTGGTAATAGACCGGGAACACATCCGAGCCGTTGTCGCCCCATTGCGGCGACTTGAACCGGGTGTTCTTGGCATCCACCGGGCGGCGGTCGCCGCCCAGCCAGCGGGCATCAAGCGAGGCTCCGAGGAGCGGGCAGCCGGGAACCCGGATCAGCGTCCAAGGCTGGGCGAACTCGATTGGAATCCCAAGGCGCTCGGAATAGGCTTCGAGGATGGGCCGCTCAAACTTGCGCCCGAAGAACATGGCGTCGTTGTCCGGCTTCTCGATCTGGTTCTTTTTGCTGAGCCAGACTTCAATCGGGCTGGTCCACTTGTTGAGGCCGAAGATGGCCGCAATGTCGGTGCCGGTGATGCAGGTCCGGCGCTCGGCCAGCCAGGCGGCTTTGCGCTCATCGTCGATTTGCTGAGGGGTGGGAAGTTCGAGGAGGGCTGTGCTCACTGCGCACCCCCCACGATGTCGGCGTAAGAGAGGCGCTTGGCCCGCTGCAAGATCACGAGGCAGTTGGCGTGAGAGGGCCGGGTGTGCCCTGTTAACCAGTTGTATACCGTCCGTTCAGAAACGCTGCAAAGCGTTGCCGTGGCGTTGATTCCGAACGCCTGGACCCATTCTTTGAAGGTGAATTTGTGAGGCATTGTCGGTCTCCCATCGGTGCGGGAAACCTGAAAAGCTCATTCAGGATTCCCGGTAGATGGGACCGAATTCGTAAAACTGACCTGATCGAAGCGCGATCAATGGTTTTTGTACTCTGGGTTCAAACCCACACTACATTGGGTTAAAATCCATGTACTGTGGGGCTAAAGCCCATTGTTCATTATCCGCACCTTACGGCACGACTGAAGTCGTGCCCTGTTACAAAGCTCAGCCGGGAAAGCCGTTTTCCGCAGCCTCTAAAACCCATCCCTACCAGCCCGCGTTCATTCCAAGGCATTTACGAAATGACTCAAGCCGCGCCCTTTCAGGACTCAACGTTCGCCACCGGCCGCCGAGGGGAAAACTCCATCCCATGCCAGGGGAAACCGCTGGATACGAGGCTGCGATGCTTGGGAAGGCGCATCGAGTACCGTATCTATCCAATAGCTGGGATTGCTTGTACACGAAGAGATGCCCGGCGCGGGGCCGGGGTTGCACTTAGTTTTTTTTGCGCGGCAGAGGAGCGTGGAGTTCAGTTGCGGTCGAGACTGACGGCCATGGCGTCGAGCGAGAGCGAGCGGAGGAGGTTGCGGCGCATGCCCTGCTCGACCTGGACGAGGGCGCGGGCGGCCGCGTCGATCCAATCCAAAGTGAGCCCCTGGGCCATGCGCTCGAGTTCGGCGGCAAGGTCGAGGTTGCGGATCAATTCCGGCGTGCCGGCAATCACGAGTAGAAGGTCTTCGATGAGGCTGCCCAGGGCGCGGAGGAGGTTGAGGGTCTTCTCCTGGCCGTCGGCGCCGGCGCGGTAGCTCTCGGTGGCGTGGAAGAGCTGCGAGTATTCGGATTCCGACCCCGCGGACTCGCGCAGGGCGGTGCGGAGCAGGATGAGGGCGTCCTGGCGGCTGGCCAGGTAAACGCCGAGGTCGGTGGTCAGGGCGCGGCCCACGGCGCCCTCGGCGAGCCGCGCGGCGAGGGCGCGGTCGGCGGGCTTGAGCTCGGGACGGCGCTGGGCCAGCAGCGCTTCAAGCTCGGAGGCGGGGATGGCGCCCAGGCGGTGCACCACGGCGCGCGAACGGATGGTGGGCAGCAGCTCCTGGGGGTTCTCGGTGAGCAGGACGAGGGAGGTGTGCTCGGGCGGCTCTTCGAGCACCTTGAGCAGGCTGTTGGCCGCCTCTTTCATGAAGGCCGAGGAAGTGAAGATGGTGAAGGCGCGGCGGGCCTCGACTGGCGGGCGGTAGTAGGCCACGTGGATCACCTGGCGCACCTGGCCGAGCTTGATGAGCAGTTGCGGCGGGTCGGGGGGAACGACGAGCACGTCGGGATGGGTCTGGATGAGGATGCGGGTCTCGCGCTTGTCCACGTCGCGCATGTCGTCGCGGGCGGCCACGGCCTCGGCGACGCGCTCCTCCAGGTTGGCGGAGTCGCCGATGCGGGTGCAGTTGGAGCACGTGCCGCAGAAATCGGGAAGGCCGCCGGTTTCGGTGGGATGGAGGCAATTGACGGCTTTGGCCAGCATCAGGGCCAGGGTGTATTTGCCCGCGCCGCGGGGTCCGGCCAGGATGAGCGAGTGGGGAAAGCGCTGCGCGCGGATGCTCTCGCGAAGATGAGTGACGGTTTGCGCGTTGCCGAGAAAGTCCTGAAAGCCCACGCTTTGAGCGTAGAGCATCCGCGGCGCGCTGTCGAGAACGGACCCTGGGGGACAGCAGAGGAGTTCATCTCGATCTTCGGCAGACGAGCAAGAGCATTTCGGTCAAGTTTCCTTGACATTCAATGAACTTGTATGTAAAGTGTCATTGACACATTGTCAAGGAGACCAATCATGATCTGCACTCCCAACAATCCCGCGCAGCGCCGCTTCTTTTATCGCTTTGCTGTCGCCATGCTGCTCTATGCGGCGGCTCTTGTCGTGTCTATTTTGGGTTTTGTCCACTACCGCCCGACCGGCGTACTGGCCTACCTGCTGGCGGTGCTTCCCGCGCTTCCCATCCTCGTCATGCTGGCGGTGATCGGCGTATATCTGGCCGAAGAGACGGATGAGTTTGTGCGCAATCTGCAGATACAGGCCCTGCTGGGGGGCATCGGGGGAACCCTGGCGGTGGTCAGCGTGTGGGGATTTCTGGAAGACCTGGCCCATGTACGGCGCCTGGATCTTCTTCTGGTTTATCCGCTCTTCTGGGTCTTTGTGGGAATTTCGACCGTGGTGGTGAGGCTGAGGTACAGATGAAAAACCGGTTGCGCGTGCTGCGCGCCGAACGGAACTGGTCGCAGGCCGATCTTGCCCAGCGGCTGGAGGTTTCGCGTCAATCCGTCAATGCCATCGAGACCGGTAAATTCGATCCCAGTCTCCCGTTGGCTTTCAAACTGGCGCGCCTGTTTGGGGCGACGATCGAGCAGATATTCAGCGACGAGAGCCAGGGTTGAGGCAATGGCCAGTGTATGCTCTCGAAGGGAAAGGACCTCGCGGGCGGAGTGTGCGCAAAGCCAGCGGGAGTCATAGGAGAACGATCGAATGAGGGTGAAATCGCTGATTGCTGTGGCTGTTCTGGGAGTTTCAACGGGAGTTTTCGCGCAGGCGCCGGCCTTGCCCGCGCCGTTGCCGGGCAAGGGGCTGGCGCAGCATGACTTTCTGTATGCCGGGGAGTCGCACCAGCGGAATATCTACATCGTGCGCGGGGGAAAGATTGCGTGGAGTTACAGCGACCCGGCGGGCAAGGGCGAGATCAGCGACGCGGTGATGCTGTCGAACGGAAACATTCTCTTCGCGCATCAGTTTGGAGTGACCGAGATTACGCCGGAGAAGAAGGTGGTGTGGAACTACGACGCTCCGGCCGGCCATGAGATTCATACCGCCGTGCCCATCGGCAAGGATCGCGTGCTCTACATTCTGAACGGCGGCGAGGCGGTGGCGCGGGTGGTGAACATCGTGACCGGGGCGACGGAGAAGGAAATCAAGCTGCCGACCGGGCAGCCGGGTCCGCACGGACAGTTTCGCCACGCGCGGCTGACGCCGCAGGGAACCCTGGTGGCGGGGCACATGGACCTGAACAAGGTGGCCGAGTACGACGCGGACGGGAAGGAGTTGTGGTCGTTTCCGGGCGTGGGCATCTGGGGCGTGACGCCGCTCAAGAATGGCAATCTGCTGATCACCGATTCCAAGGGCGTGCGGGAAGTGAACCGGCGCGGCGACGCGGTGTGGAACTGGAGCCCGAGCGATGCGCCGGGCTTCCGGTTTGGCAGCCTGCAACAGGCCTGGCGGCTGCCCAACGGCGATACGGTCGTCAATAGCTGGATGAACGAGTGGAGCACGAAGCCCGAAGAGATGGCGGGCACGGCGCAGGCGATCGAGGTGACGCCGTCGAAGCAGCCGGTGTGGGCGCTCTCCTCGTGGACGGGGCCGGAAAACCTGGGACCGGCGACGACGATTCAATTCCTGGACGAACCAGCGGCAGCCGAGGATGTGCACTTCGGGGAGATCCGGTAGGCGGAGCGAATCCATTCTGGAATCCCAGGGCGCAAAAGCACCATGGGATTCCAGGATGCGCGCGGCAATTTCAGCCTTCTTTAGAATATGGAGTTCACGCTCCGGTATTCTTCCAGGACTTTGCGCAAGGTTTCGCCATCGCCCAGTTTGAATGCCGTGTTGGCCTCTTTCATCAATCGCTCGCGCAGGGCCAGATCGGGTTCATTCGCCGCGCGGTCGGGATGAATTCGGTTGACCACGTGGAGATAGAGTTCCCTCAGTTCCGGAGGAGGATCTGCCTCCGCGGCGTTTGTGGCGTCGGCGCTGGCGGCGGCGTAGGCCTGGCGCGCCTCTCTTCTCGCGCCGAACGGGGCGCCAACCTTTGAGCCCGCATTCAAATCTTGCGGATCGATCGCTGCTTCTTCGGCATCGACTACGACGGAGCCGGTTTCCTGGTTTTCGTTTGCGGTCAGCACCGCGATAAAAGCGAAGGGCAAGATCGTCAATATCCCGATGCCGACCCACAGGATTGCGTGGCGATATTCGGCCTGGCTGAGCGCGCCGAATTCGATCAGGCTGTTGATCGATGGATCGGTCGGATCGTAATAGACGGTTGCGATGGATTCCGGGGGCGCCCCGGCAGAGCCGGAGAGTTTTTCCTTGTCGGAGTCATCGGCGGCCGGTTGCGGGCAGTCCGCATCCCCGCTGTAGGTCCATCCGTCCACGCTGAAGAGGTAATCGCAACTGGAATAGCTGAATCTGAAGCCATGCATGAAGCGATGGCGTCTTTGCAGGTCGTACGCGACGGTGGAGCGCTCGCCTGGGGCGGTGGCGGCGTACTGCCTTGCCCGGTGGACGCAGAGGCCGGCGCAGGCGAAGGCCAGGGTCAATCCGATCAACGAACGGCCGGCTCCGGTTTTCCAGCTTCGACGCATCACGATTCCAGTTTCTCTTGCGACGGAAGGGGCGGCTCTTCAGGCCAGCGGCGGGCTCTGCGACTCGCGCAGCAGCAGTTGCTCGGCGACGGCCTCGACGATCTGCTCGTGGACTTCGTCGATAGAGAGGTTGCCTTCGATGAGGACGACGCGGGCGGGCTCGCGGAGGGCGATTTCGCGGTATTTTTGCCAGACGCGGCGGTAAAAGGCGTCCTGCTCCTGTTCGAAGCGGCCTTCGTCCTGGCCGGTTTTGGCGACGGTGCGGTCGTTGCGGCGGCGGGCGCGTTCCAGCGAGGACTCGAGCGAGGGCAGCAGCAGGAGGGTGAGGTCGGGCCGCAGGTCGCCGCAGATGAGCCGGTGCAGGGCAAGAACGGCCTCGGAGCCCAGCTCGCGGCCGCCGCCCTGGTAGGCCTCGGTGGAGTCGGTGAAGCGATCGCAGAGAACGATGCGGCCGGCGTCGAGGGCGGGCTCGATGAGTTCGGCGATCGCCTGGGCGCGGTCGGCAAACATCAGCGCCATTTCGGCGATGGGGGCCAGGCCGGTGGAGCGGGAGTCGAGCAGCAGGGCGCGGATGCGTTCGCCAGTGGGGGTTCCTCCCGGCTGGCGGGTGACGAGGGGAGAAAAACCGCGTCGCTCCAGCCAGGCCGAGAGGCGCTTGAGTTGGGTTGTCTTGCCCGAACCGTCGAGCCCTTCGAGGGTGATAAACAGACCGCGCGGCATGGGCTGAGTTTAACACCGCAATAAAGTTAAAGACGATTCAGGGCGCGGTGTGCTAAAAAGTGGGGGGTAGATTCTACGAAAATCCGAGGCGGGCGACTGACCTCAACTGGAGTGTAATGAACGTGAAATTCCGCACCCTCTGCAAACTCTTCGTCTGCGGCCTGGTGGTGGGCACCGTGCCGGTGGGGAGCCGCATCTACGCGCAAAACCTCACACTGGAGGGCCAGACGGGTGGATTTCTGACCCCGACAGCCTATGTTGTCTACGCCGACAAGGGACAAACCTTCTCCCATCCGGCGGTCGGCTATCACTTCATCAACACGGCGAAGGTGATTGGCGACATACAGACCTTCAGCATTGTGGAGGGCTTCGCCAACCGGGCGGAGGTCGGCTACACGCGCAGCGTGCACACGCTGGGCGACAGCACGGTGGCGAGCCAGGGGGCGTTCAGCAATCTCTGGAACTACAACGGGATGAATATTTTCAGCGGCAAGGGGGTGGCGATCAAGGACGGGGAGTTCGGTCCGTGGACGCCGGGACTCGCGGCCGGCTTTATTGTGCGGACGAACGACCAGTTTGTTTCCAGCGCCATCAGCAAGGAACTGGGGGGGAGCGGCAGCGGCTACAACAACGAGGATCTGTACGTGGCCGCCACCAAGACCTGGCTGCATCCGCCGGTGCCGTTCCTGGTGAATCTGGGCTGGAAGGCGACCAATGCGACGATCTTCGGGATCGGGGGCCAGAGCACGCGGTTTGCGGGGCGGGCCTTCGGAGGATTGGGCATTCCGCTGCCTTTCTTCTTCCACACGGCCATCGTGCCCTCGGCCGGCTTTACCCAGGAGCCGCGCACGGCCAAGAACCTGAGCACGATTCTGCCCATCACGGGAGGGCATTTGCCCACGACGCTGGACTATGCCGTGCGCGTGACGCAGAAGGAGCATCCGCACTTTGCCTTCGACGTCGGCATCGGCCAGGTGGCGGGCATGATCGGCACCGCGGAACTGCCGACCGGGTTGCCCGCGCCGTATCCTGCCGTGATCGCCCTTCCGGTAAATCTCGAGGCGCGGCATGTGTTGGGCATCGGACTGAGTTTCCGGCCGTAAGCAGAGAGCCATCGCCAGCAAAAAAGCCCCCTCCCTTGCAACTTCAGCGAGCGGAGGGGGTTTGAGCAGGTATAGACTGACCGCGCAGGCGCGTTTCAGGTCTTTTTGCAACGAATCAATCCGGAGGTTTTTCTCATGCGATATTTCCGCTCCGCGCGCTGGCTGCTGCTGGCGCTGCTGCTTTGCGCGATTCCCGCGTCCTCCTACGCCGGAGTCTTTATCAGCGTCGGCTTTGCCCCGCCGGTGCTGCCGGTGTATGTGCAGCCGGTTTGCCCGGAACCGGGCTTGCTGTGGACGCCGGGGTACTGGGCCTATGGCGACGACGGCTACTATTGGGTACCCGGCGCGTGGGTACCGGCGCCTTATGTGGGCGCGCTGTGGACGCCGGGGTACTGGGGCTGGTCCGGCGGCATGTTTGTGTTTCACGAGGGCTACTGGGGACCGCATGTGGGGTACTACGGCGGGGTGAACTACGGCTTCGGCTACGGCGGCATCGGTTTTGCCGGCGGCATGTGGCGGGGCGGCGTGTTTGCCTATAACGCCGCGGTTGTGCACGTGGACATGCGCGACGCCCGCTTTGCGCACGCGACCTATCAAGACCGGATGGCGGTGGAAAGAGGTTTCGTCGCCCGGGACAGCCATGTGGCCTACAGCGGTGGACCGGGCGGCATCCATCACGATCCGATGCCCGAGGAACGGCTGGCCGAGCACGAGCAGCATGTGGCCAAGACCTCGTTCCAGGCGCAGCACGAATCCGCGGCCAGGTCCGACCGGACATCGTATGCGCGGAGCAATGGCGGGCATCCGCAGAATCTGGCTGCAGCCAGGCCGCTGCCGGCGGAGACTCATGCCGCACCCGCGGCGCGGCCGATGCAGCCGTCGCGACCGGCGGCACAGCCGGGATATGGGCATGGGGGCGCGGGAATGAGCGCGGCTCCTCAAGCGCGTCCCGCTCCGCAGGCGCAAGCGCGTCCTACTCCGCAGAGTCAGCCGCGTCCGACCCCGCAGGCGCAGTCGCGGCCCGCTCCGCAGGCGGAATCCCACAGCGCGCAGCCGTCGCATCCGGCTTCGCAGCAGCACTCCGCGCCAAAAGCGGAGCCGAAGGAGAAGGAGCGCAAGTAAGCGGGAAGTGTACGCAGCCAACCGGGGAGGCCCACGTTCAGGCGTGGGCCTTCGCGCGTCAGGGCGCGGAGGGTTCGAGGCCGGCGATCTCGATTTCGAGTCCGCCGTATTGCGGGTGTTGGTTTTCGCGAATGCGGTAGGCGACATCGACGAGGCTGCCCTGGGCCAGGCCGAGGGCGGCGGCGCGCGCGGCCAGATCCCAGCCGACGGCGCGCAGGGAGGAACTGGAGCCGGCGCGGACGGGTTCCCGGTTGGGTGCGCGCTCCGTTTCCTGGGTCAGTTCGAGACGGATGTGGCGCTCTTTCATGACGCGGGGCGGGGCGAGCAGGCGCGTTTTGCGGGCGACGAAGACGGGCTCGGGGTTGCCGTGGCCGAAGGGTTCCAGTTTGCGCAGCCATCCGGCCAGCACGGGCGTGATGCGGTCCAGCGGCAGGGCGGCGTGGATGTGGAGCAGGCGCTCGGGTTCGCGGGCCGCGAGATGCTCCTCGGCGTAGAGGCGCAGGCGGCGCTTGAGCTGGGGCAAGGCCTCGGCGGGCATGGCGAAGCCGACGGCGAAGGCGTGTCCGCCGAAGCGGGTGAAGAGATCGGCGCAGCTTTCGAGGGCGGCGAGCAGCGGGAAGCCGTCGACGGAACGGCCGGAGCCGCTGGCGATGCCGTCTTCGACGCTGACGACAATGGCCGGTTTGGCGGTGCGCTCGACGACGCGCGAGGCCAGGATGCCGATGACGCCGCGATGCCAGCCGTCGCCCTCGATCACCAGGAGGCGATCGGCGCTCAGTTCGGGATCGGCGGCGAGGCGGGTTTCAATGGCGGCGAGCGCGGAGGCTTCGGTCGAGCGGCGCTCCTGGTTGAGCCGTTCGAGCTTGGCGGCGAGTTCGTTGGCGCGGTCCGGCGAGCGGGTGGAAAAGAGCTCGATCACCTCGGAGGCGACATCCATGCGGCCGGCGGCGTTGATGCGCGGGGCCAGGCGAAAGGCCACATCGAAGCCGGTGAGCGGTTGGGCGGCCGGATCGAGGGCGGCGACGGCGAAGAGGGCGCGCAGGCCCTGACCGACGGGGCGGCGCAGTTCGCGCAGGCCGAGGGCGGCGATCGCGCGGTTTTCGCCCTTCAGGGGCACGGCGTCGGCGATGGTGGCGATGGCGGCCATCTTGAGAAAACTGGGCAGGGTTTTTTCGCGGGCGCGGACCGGGTCGCGACGTTCGAGGACGGCCTGGGCCAGCTTGAGGGCGATGGCCGCGCCGCAGAGGGATTTTTCGGGGTAGGGGCAGCCGGGCTGGTTGGGATTGAGGATGGCCAGCGCGTGGGGCACCGCATCGTCGTTGCGGCACAGGTGGTGATCGGTGACGATGAGGTCCAGGCCGAGCCGGCGCGCGGTTTCAGCCTCGGCGAAGGCCCTCATGCCGGTATCGACGGTGATGACCAGGCGAACGCCGTCGGCATGGGCCGCTTCAAGCACGCTCGATTGCAGTCCGTAGCCCTCGTTGAGGCGATGGGGCACATGAAAGCGGGCCGTGCCGCCGAGCATCTCGATGGCGGTCTTGAGCAGGACAACGGCGGTGGTGCCGTCCACGTCGTAGTCGCCGTAGAGCAGCACCGGCTCGCGGGCGGCGATGGCCTGCTCCAGCCGGAGGACGGCCGCCTCCATGCCCAGCATGAGGAAGGGATCGTGGAGGGCGGAGGGGGTGGGATTGAGAAAGGTAAAGGCTTCCGCGGCCTGGGCGACGCCGCGGGCCAGCAACAGTTCGGCCAGCACCAGCGGCAGGCGGGCGGCTTTGGCCAGAGCCGCGGCCTCTTCAGGATGCGGCTCGGCGAGAATCCAGCGCTGGCGCGGAAGATTGCGCGGCGCGGCGGGAAGCAGAGCGGGCAGGCCCGATGGGCGGGATCGGCCTGCCGGGCTGGCGGAGGTCACGGGCGCTTACTCGTCCTCGTCGATGTCGTGGTTGTGGGCGTCGTCGATGACGATGTCCTGGAAGCTCTCGATGTCTTCGAGCAGGGCCTGGTAGCGCTCATACCACTCGGTGGTGGTTTCGTGCAGGAAGACGAGTCCCTGATAGACGAAGCCGAGCTGGATGTAGCCGAGGTTGCCGGCGTACTTGCGCAGCCATTGGGCCTCGACCAGTTCGGTGGCTTCCTCGTCGGGGAAGTTGATTTCGCCGGCTTCCTCGACGAGCGCATCGAGTTCCTCGCGCTCCAGCGTCATTTCGCTGAAGGTGACGAAGGGAGCGCCGACGTGCTTGGCCATCTCCACAAAGTCTTTCCATGCGTCGGGGTTGCCCTGGCCCTCCCAAACGATGGAGGGAATTTCCTCGGTGACGTATCCGGGAAGGCGGTGAAGTCCATGGCCTTCGATGAAGGCCACCATGTCGTCTTTCAGCGAGAGTAGATTGTCCGTGCTCATAGTCAAGTATTCATTTTCGCAGATGCGGGCGGGTGGGGGGAGGGGGGAAAGTTCAGGGAGTAGGGAGTAGGGAGTAGGGAGTAGGACCGGGGGCGCGGGTTTAGTCTGGAGAATGCGCCGGGTTCAAACGCCCGGAAGCCGCACGCATTCCCCAGGAGGTTCTCCGCTTGCCCGCATTCGAACGCCATGTTTTTGTCTGTCACAATGTTCGCCCGGAGGGCGCGGCGCGGCCGTCGTGCACGCAGGATGGGAAGAGCGATCTTCATGCGCGCTTGCAGCAATTGTCGAAGGCGGCCGGACTGGGGGGCAAAGTGCGGATCAACAAGGCGGGCTGCCTGGACCAGTGCGAGCACGGGCCGGTGGTGGTGGTGTATCCCGAGGGGGTGTGGTACGGCAACGTGCGGCCGGAAGACGCGGCGGAGATTGTGGAGGAGCACCTGGCCGGCGGGCGGCCGGTGGAGCGTTTGCGCGTGGCCGAGGCGTGCCTGAATGCCATGAGTTGCCCGCACCGGGGGTGAGAAGCGGGCCGCGCGGCCGGGCGGTCCGGCTCATTTGGCGGCTGGTGTACAGATGGCCCTCCGATGGGGTATCCTGAACCTTAACCCATGATCTTTTCCCGCGATTACATCGGGTATCTCGCCCGCCGCACGGTCAAGCACCTCATCGACGCCAAGATGATCACCACCAGCGACATGAAGGTGGTGGAAGGGCGCGTGAACGAGGCCCTGGTCGAGGAGCTTTCACTGGAAGACCGCATCAACGAGGAAGTGCGCGTGATTCTGGACGCGTACTCGGAGGAGATGCGCAAGTCCGGCGCGCAATATGCCGAGATGTTCAAGAAGGTGAAGACCGAGTTGGCCAAGAAGTACAAGGCGGTGTTATGAGGATCAGCCCCGACAAGCTCAACAAGCTGGCCCACACCGTGGCCGACACCCTGGCCGAGATCGACGAAGTGGGCTTTCTGGAAGACCGCAACACGATCCGCCAGGAGGCGCGCAAGGCGCTCACCGCCCTGCTGACCCAGGAGGCCGGAATCGATACCGCGGCGCGGCTGAAGATCGCCAACCAGCGCAAGATCATTCTGGAAGGCTCGCAGGAGTGGGAGATTCTCTACCGCAAGTACTATAACGACGAAGTGCGCAAGCTGGGGATCTGAAGCGGCGCCCGGCCGCCCCGGAGCGTCTTTGGCATCGCCCCGATTTTTTGTTAGAGTAAGAGAGTGGCCTTGAACGGCTGACGCTTCAAGTGTGTGGCGCTATCGTCTAGGGGTTAGGACGTGAGATTCTCAATCTTAAAACCCGGGTTCAATTCCCGGTAGCGCTACCAAGTTTTCTTCAAGTTGTTGATTGGCAAAGCCTTCCAAATCTTCTCCCGCCCATTGAACTACATTTGGACTACATTGCGACAGATTGACTCGCAGATTGTTCATTTGTGTGCCCGGAAATCCGCGTATTGGATTCAAACGATATGGGCACGGTTACTGTAAGCATCTACGAGAGAGTAAAGTCCAACGGCAAGTGGACTAGGAGTGCGTCTGAGTAAGGCAGAGATTTTGTTGAAGCTGGGTTGAACAGCGGCATGGAAGCTGGCAGTCTTTAGGTATGGCGAAAGTCTACCGGCCGTATTTTCCCGAGCAGGATTTTCTTCTTCCTCCGAGTCTGCGCGAGTGGCTTCCCGAGAGCCACTTGGCGTATTTCGTCTCCGATCTGATCGATCATCTGGACCTGAGCCGAATCGAGCAGCACTACGAACGGGAGGATCGCGGCTATCCTCCGTATCACCCGCGGATGATGACCAAGGTTCTGGTCTACGGCTATTGCGTGGGCGTTTTCTCGTCGCGGTGAATCGAGAAGCGGATGAGTGAAGACATCGCTTTTCGCGTGCTGGCAGCGGGCAACGAGCCGGATTTCCGCACCATCTCGGAGTTCCGCCGGATTCACCTGAAGGCGCTGGAAGGTCTGTTCGTGCA
>Ga0326727_10018728_pt1 | contig 14076 bp, 9 predicted proteins | sample MB2enrmetagenome_FD_207643 | JGI IMG/M metagenome (GOLD analysis project Ga0326727, IMG submission 207643) | Lab enriched peat soil microbial communities from McLean, Ithaca, NY, United States - MB29MY | ecosystem: Environmental > Terrestrial > Soil > Wetlands > Peat | place: USA: New York...
TGGATGGAAGTAATAACCGAGTGTTTCTACCTCTACCCTGACCGCATTTTTGGCCCTGTCCGGATCCCTGTATGAGGACATCAGGTGTCCCTTATCCATGTGGCAATCTTGACACGTCTGGGATCCACCTGCTGGAATGTATGCGTGCATGTAGCTTCCGTATAGAGTCGCACAGTGGATCGGATTCGGATGATGGAAGCCCGGCCCGAGGCCGTGACATTGGCCGCAAAATATCGTCTCTTTGATAACGGGACTCTTTTTCAACTTCTTGTAGGTAGGGGCATCTTTGTGATCACCCTCTGTGGTGCCGTAAACCACATCCTTTTCAGGAGGGCCGTCGACCCATTGATGGAGGATCGCTTTCATATTGTGGCAAACAAGGCAATTGATATTCACCTTCCCGAGAGTCTCCATGTCGCCGTCCATTGCCGCCTGAGCAATTTGTCTGGCAACAGCATCGGTTGCATTCTTGATTTGAGGAACATGGCACTCCAGGCACTGAATCACATGTTCGGTCTTGAGGTCTTCGATTTTTTTAACTCCTGCGTACTTCCATTGGCCCCCCAGCAGGTAGGCCTTGACCATTCGACCGAATGCATCCGATGTTCGAGGCGTTCCAATGATGGACCGGGCATGCAGTGATTTTTCCCATTCTTCATAGATTTGTTTGTGGCATGGCTTGCACGATGACACATCATACATCTTGGCCAGTTCGTCCACTGTCTGCGCCTTTTGCTCTTCAGCCATTGCAATGGCCGGTAAGAAGAGCAGTGCGCAAGAGCAGACGATAAAGCGTAAACGTCTGACGTCCATTACGACCCTCCTTGATTGGTTGGAATAGAGTTGTGTCAGCCGATGTAAGGTCTGATCATAAGCTCCACTGGAAGGAGGTCAAGTTTTTTCAAATGCTGCTTTGGCGTGATCCAAATGCCGGGATAGCGCACTCCAATTGCTACCTTGAGTGGGCCGTAACAATAGTATCTTCCCTGCACCTTTACCTTGCGGGCTGTTTTCCACTGTAGCAGCGATCTTTCCCCTCGTAGTCCTCTGTTTTCGCATAATTCGGCACACGCCCGATATAATCTCGCGAGATCTGAATCTCTTTCACCTTGACGTCAGCGAAACGATGACAGATACTTGTATTAACCAAGAGATGAGGTTCTTCATCTCAGATAAGATCATGGATCGCCGCACATTCATCAGGAATACTCTCGCTGCACTTGCCGGGTTGGCCTTTAGTCCTCCCGCAAATTCCGGTCAAGTGCTCAGGAACATTTCCAGTTCAAGCGCCACAAAACGTCATGCGGTCATAATCGGGGCAGGCGTATCAGGCCTGGCCGCAGGACGCCGGCTGGCGGAAAGCGGCTGGAAGGTCGACGTATTCGAGAAGAGCCCGACGTATGGCGGGTTGTGTTCTACACTGGTGATAGAAGGGTTCACTTTCGATCTTGGGCCTCATGTTTTCCACAACAGCATTCGCGGATTAGCCCCTTTTAAGCATCATGATCTTGTACCCGCGACCTTTTCGGAATCATTCCTTCTAGGGGGAAAAGTGCTGAATTTCCCCCTCGAGTTGGTCACTCAAGGATATCTCTTCGATATGTTTACCACCCTCGCAAGAAACACCCTGGGTGGAACGAAAGGTCGAAGTTCAAATTTGGAGGACATTGCCGCCGCGGGTTACGGCCGCAGGGTCAATGAGGAAATCTTCAGGCCTCTTATCGAGAAGTGGTGCAACCACCCGATGAATCAACTCGACCCTCGCTATTTTGCATCCAGGATGCACAGCAAACTGGAGATGGATTATGTCTTGGATTATCTAAGACGCGTTTATAACGACGTCGAAAAAGAAATCGGAGATCGCTTGTGGCGGAGCCCGTCATCCGACGGTTCGCCCTCGAAGGAGGGTACCGAAGGTATCCCCGACGCTCCAGGTTACTCAGGTAGCATTGGAGCGCGAATAGTGCCAGACCGTCTTGCTCTGTCAATAGATGGGCTGGAGATCCACTGCGATTGTCCAGTCACTGCCCTGAATGTGGAGGACAGACGAATCATAAGCTTGGAAGCCGCCGGACAGCAGGTCGAACCGGACTTTGTGATAAGCACGGCGCCGCTGGATCGCCTGGCGACTATGATCCGCGGCGAGAGCTGCTTGAAGGCTTTTGCGGATGTCACGTACCTCAACATTGTCCTTGTTCTCGCAAGGATTGCACGGCCCAGCCTACTGAAAACCGAATGGACCTGGATACCGGATTCAGGGGTTCCCTTCTACCGAATGTCCGAAATGAAAGTCCTCGGGAAAAACCATGCCCCCGCCGAATCCACAGGTCTGTGTCTGGAGGTTTCCGTGAAAGGAAACGATCCTGAATTCAACCGGTCTGAGGATTATTGGAAACAACTTGCCCGCACTTTCTTGGAAAAGACCTTCTCCATCAGAGGCCGTGAAATTATCGGATTGAGCGTCGAGAAGCGAGATTACGCGTATCCGGATTTCGACAAGAGCAATACCGCAATAATATCCAGGTGTCTCAAGAAGCCCTATGTGACAGCGGAAATGCAGCAGGATTTCGGCACAGGAATAGACAATCTCGCTCTTGCGGGCCGCGCGGGCACTTTTATCTATCTTCTTACCCCTTGGGCTATCTTGTCCGGCATCGCCGCGGCCGACCAGGCACTCAAATATGCGGGAGACGCGTCCCGAGCTTGACATAAGGCGGGAGTCAACAGGCTCCCCTTTCCCAGGGCTCTTGTCACCCCAAGGTCTTCGCGTTTCGCCTATCCGGGCAAAGTTCAATCGAGGCGTGGCCGCAGGTGACCCCGCGGATACCTCGCAGATCCCGGCGTGAGCTATTCCGGAAGCAGTCAGGTCAGTTTGAGGAAAGGGGGATATTTGTGAATCCCGGAAAGGAGAATCTAACCGAGACTGCAAGCATCGGAGAATATACCTCCGCGGAGTTGACAGTCCAGGACAACGCTTTGATGTTGTCCCTGGACGCGACCGCAATCGCCGTCTCAAAAGAATTATTCGAAATGAATCACTTCGGAGTAATTGTCTGCGCGGGCGTAGATAACGATATAGACATTTATCGTCGCGACAATCCTGCTTTGGTGATCGCAGACATAGGGGCCTGCAGGGAACAATATCTTGAACTGATCCGGACAATAAGGGGAACAGACGAGTCGGTCCCAATTATTCTCGTTGCTGCTGAAGCAGAACGGGATTTCGCCATCCACGGTGTAGAAGTGGGAGCGTACGACTATATTGAAAAGCCAGTCCAGGCAAGAGTCTTCAGGCTCGCGATTCGGAGGGCGCTTCAATATAGAGAATTCGTGCGCTTCAAGAGAGCGTACAGACGCATGCTGGAGGAAGAGGTTGGGGAGAAGACGCTCGAAATTGCGCGGAGGAAGGATTTTCTAAAAGGTATTCTGGACAGTTCGACCCTAGTATCTGTAGTGCTCACCGACCTGGATCAGAATATTCTCTTCTGGAACACGGGTGCCGAGAATATCTTTGGCTACACGTCGGAAGAAATGACAGGAGAAAAAATCACAAAACTTTACCCTCCTGATGCATCGACCAGGGACACGGTGGAACGCCTGCAGCAGCTGATCCAGACCAAGACCGGGACGGTCCACGGGAAGATGCAGCAGGTGGCCAAAGACGGCCGAATACTGACTATCTCGCTGGCGATCTCCCCCGATGCTGGATGATCAGGGAGAGGTCCGGGGTATCCTTGGAGTAGGACAGGATGTCAGCGAGCAGGTCAGGCTCAACGAGGAGTTGTTGGAATCTCTGCAATTGATCAAGCAAACACAGGACGCATCCATATTTTCCCTGGCGAAACTCGCAGAGTCTAGAGACGAAGAAACCGGCCTGCACCTCAATCGGATTCAACATTATTGCCGGATCTTTTGCGCTCGATTGCGCATGCGAGACAAATACCGCGAAGTGATGACATCCGGCTTCATCGAAGATCTAATTCGCTCTTCGGTTCTTCACGACATTGGCAAGGTCGGTCTCCCTGATTCAATACTTCTTTGCCCCTATAGGTTCAGTCCTGAAGAGTATGAGATCATGAAGCAACACCCCATCTTCGGGGGAAAAGCCCTTGACGATGCAGTTAAGAAGCTCGGCGCGGAGAGTTTTCTCTCGATGGGGAGGGATATCGCATATTTTCACCACGAGCATTGGGATGGAAGCGGGTATCCGTTTGGACGGGAGGGTGAAGAAATACCTCTATCAGCCCGCATAGTTGCGATTGTAGACGTGTACGATGCTCTGAATACTCAAAGGCGTTACAAACGGGCTTTTAGCCACAGAGAAGCGTGCGCGGCTATTATTGAGGGGAAAGGAAAACAGTTTGATCCGGAACTGGTCGATGCTTTTCTGGAGATAGAAGACGAATTTCTCAGCATAAGGGACAAGTTCTCTCCGGAAGATGTTTCGATATTACCTGGAACTTGAGTCGAGCAGGTGGCCAGTCTGGACCCTATCACGGAGCTTGGACTCGATACAGGCGCCAGCGGCCTTCCTTCGTAACCGGAACGAGCTTAGGCTGAGCCCTGGAGACCGCATGAATTTGCTCGGTTCCATTTATCAGCACGTAATCAAAATACCGGAGATCTGACTCCTGCACACGACCGGGGAACCACTCCAGCCCACCGGTCCAGGGTTTCGGAGAGCTGTCCTTGAAGACCACCAAACATGGGGAAAACTCCGCGAACGAAAAATTCAGAGCACCGCCCTTTAGCACTTGGGAATAGGCGAAAACCTGGATAAATGGGTGCCCATTGATCACGTCGCTTTTCTGGACCAGATCCAGACCCAACACCTTCGGGGAGTTGGGAAGTGAGGCCAGCGCTTCCTTGAGACCGGCCAGTTCTTCCTGTTCGAACTTCAACCACGCGGCTGTTGTGGTAAGCGAAAACGCAGCCACGATGGCCAGGGCTGTCGTCTGCCGCAGAAAAGGTCTGACAACCGGTGGTGGCACCGCCAAGAGCAACATGATCATCATCGGGGGCATCCATCTCTGGCTGAATCGGATTGTATTCATGTACTTGTCAGGTAAGAACAGGACAAAAGCGAAGGAAACAGCCGCTGCCAGAAGAAGTTCCTTATCGATGAGGCTCTTGAGATTACTTCGATTTTGAAAGATTGAGACTAGGAGCCACACGAGCGCCGCGGCGAAAAAGAACAAGTCCCCAGGACCTTTGATTCCGCCTATAGCGGCATCTGACAGCCACAAGAAGGAGAGGCGCTCAATCGGACTGGAACCCCACAGGGGAGGTGTCGCCATGGAAGAACCCGCGATGGAGGGATACCATATCCACGCTGCAACAACTAGAGGCGCAACGTAAGCCAACCTGATGATGATCTCTTTCAAAGGTCTTCGGAAAACCATGCCCCTCAGCAATAGCCATGCTATCCCTGCCAGAAACCAGAGCACATGACTGATGTACAGCAAAAAAGCGCAGCCTAGCCACAGGAAAGCGTCTCGCAGGGAAAGGCCTTCAGACGACTCTTCAGTACCGAGGGAAAACCAGATAAGGAAAGCAGGCCACCCCATTTCAAAGCTATAGAAGCCCCAGTAGACCATGTGGTTCAGAATAAATACACACGACAAGGTTGCGGCCGCAGCAGATCGAGCCCGCCTGGATGCGATAATGTGAATTGAGATTACCCAGAATAGAGCTATGGCGAGCATGGCCATTCGGCCCGCATTTTGCGCGCCGAAGACCGTCCATGAAACGCCCAGCATCAGATATGACACGCTGTATGGGGTGAACCACTGAATCTTGTAGGCACTCCCTACAGGGTCGTGCAATGTGTCGAGGAATAGACGAATCTGCGCTGACTGCTGAGGAAGATCCGTGATTGGAGGAAACGTGACCAAGAGAAAAGGGATTGCAGCGAACAAGCAGCAAAGAAATGCAAGCCAAGATCTCGGTATGCCTGTGGGTCCTGCCATGAGGTTAAGAAAATGCTCCCAAGCTTTAGCAACCTTCTCCGGAATAACCTGCCTTTCCAGACAGATCTTGTCAATGGCAGCCGGCTCTGCTAAGTCTCATTGGCCTGGCAGAACTGTCCGCAGGCTTTCACCTGATGGCCCTTATCATAAAGACTTGCTTGTGTTTGTCAGTACGCCGGCTCTCCGCCCGGCGAAGACTCCTCGGCAACCGGTTGATCAATGAATGACCCTCCAACCCTCATAGACGTCGCGATTCCACTCCCATTGGCAGGTCCCTTTACGTACAGGGTGCCTCCCGAGCTTACACCTCGGTTGGAGATAGGCCGCCGCGTGCTCGTGCCGTTCAGAAACAAGATACGGGCAGGTTTTGTTGTCGGAGAAGGGGCTTCTTCCCCAAGCGGCCAAGAAATCAAGGATGTTATGGACATTCCTGAAGAGGGGCCATATCTCACCTCTGCTCTTTGGGTGTTCATCTGTTGGGTTGCGGATTACTACTTGCTTCCCACCGGGTTGGTGCTAAAAACAGCGCTCCCTCCAGGATCAGACAGGAAATCGCGTCCTTGGGCGATCCTGACGTCAGAGGGGAGATCCTTGGCCGGGAATCCGGAAGACAGTCAACGCGTTACTCTTCCCGCGAAACTCGTGAGAGCGGGCGTGATTGTACAAAGCGAGCTTGATGATCTCATTGGAATTGATGCTCGCAAAGAGGCTGTTCACAAAGAATGGATCCGAATCGAAGAGCGGATAGCTCGTCCGAGAACCAGTCTGCGGAAAAAGAAGCTTCCAGAGCTCCTTGATCCTGCCGGCACCTACAATACTTCGCCTGAACAGCTTCCCGAATTGACTCCGGACCAGAGATCAGCCGTTGAGCGAATCAGCGAAGCGGTCCTGACCGGGGGATTTCATCCGTTTCTACTCTTTGGCGTAACCGGCTCGGGAAAGACGGAGGTTTATCTACGTGTCATCCACGAAGTCCTCAAGAAAGGTAAGCGGGCTCTGGTGCTCGTACCGGAGATAGCGCTAACGCCGCAACTGGCGCGCCGTTTCTTGAGGCGGATAGGCGGTGGGGTCGGGATCTTTCACAGCGGATTGACACCTTCTCAGAGGCTCGACGAATGGCGACGCGTCCAAGCAGGCAAAGTGAACGTTGTAATCGGGGCCAGATCGGGCATTTTCTTACCGATACCGGACCTCGGCCTGATCGTCGTGGATGAAGAGCATGATCCGTCGTACAAACAGGAAGACAGCTGCCCGTACAATGCTCGTGACATGGCCCTTGCCAGAGCTAAACTCGAAAATTCATGCGTGATACTCGGTAGCGCTACTCCGTCGTTCGAAACCTTTGTCAACGTGCAGCGAGGAAAAATTGCTCGCGTCGACCTCCCATCTCGTCATCATGGGGGGGCACTCCCCGAGGTGGAATTGGTGGACCTTAAAGCCTCGAAGGGCAAGGGTAACAAAGGAGCCTTTCTGACGTCCATCCTGATCGATGCCATAGGGAAGACCCTGGCGCGTAAAGAGCAAGTAGTGCTCTTCCTTAACAGGAGAGGCTTTGATACCTTTGCTCAGTGCCGTTCATGCGGGAATGTATTTAAATGTCCGAATTGCGATATAAGCCTCACTCACCATAAAAGAGCTCGGGATCTGCGATGCCATTTCTGCGGTTTTTCCCGGACCGCGCCTCCCTTGTGCCCGCAATGCTCAGGCGAGAAACTCTTTTTCGGTGGGGTAGGAACTCAGAAAGTAGAGGAAGAGTTGGCCGCGGTATTCCCGGACGCGCGCATCGAGAGGCTCGATCGGGACTCCACCCGTCGGCGGGAAGAGCTCGAAGGGATACTTGACCGTTTCAGGAAAAAGGAGATCGACATCCTCACTGGGACCCAGATGATCGTAAAAGGTCACGACTTTCCAGGTATTTCACTTGTAGGGGTTCTGTGCGGAGACCTCTCCTTGCACTTCCCGGATTTCAGAGCCGCTGAGCGAACTTTTCAGATGCTTACGCAGGTCGCCGGCCGCACTGGCAGAGAAACAGATTCAGGCCGAGTGATCCTCCAGACTTTCGACCCGGATCACGAGGCCATCCAATGTGCCGCATCCCACGCGTACGAGGTTTTCTTTGAAAAAGACTGCGTGTTGCGTCGAGAACTGCTCTATCCACCGTACGGCCATCTGATCCTCGTGCGGGTGGAAGGGAATAACGAAAAGCGAGTGGAAAAGAAAGCCATAAAGATCGGTCGAGCAGCCAGGCTGTTGAAAGGCGAATCAAAAGACCTTATGATTATGGGACCGGCTCCATCTCCTCGAAAAAAGATGGTAGGACGATACCGCTGGCAGTTGGTTTTCAAATCCGCCACCCGAGGTCCTGTGCGATCGCTGGTCAAATTGCTCATCTCGGAAGGGTACTTGAAAGGTCATGGATTTAAGATCGTCGTGGATGTGGACCCCATCGATCTCATGTGAAAAAAATGAGATAAAGGTTTTCATTGCGTCCTGGTTGGAGTAAATTAGATAATAGATGTAATCGATCGCGGAGGCACCATGAATAAAGCGGCTACAATCGTCGTCACAGCCGTAGCTTTCCTTCTCATCGGGGGATTCATAATATTGTGGGCGGTTTATCAACAGAAGGAAACTGCCGAACCACAATATGTCTCTAACATCCATAGCTTCACTGACGAAAACTTTGAGAAGGACGTCGTGGAAGCCTCCAAGAAACGCCCCATCCTCGTAGACTTCTACGCTGAGTGGTGCTTTCCGTGCCGAATGCTGGAACCGATACTCCAGGAAGTGGCCAAAGACCTTGACCGCTGTGCCACAATAGGCAAGATCAATACCGACAAGAATCTGATTCCCCGGCGGTTTGGAATCAACAAAATACCCGCCATCTTTATCATTCGGGACGGTGAGATAAAGAACGCCTTCTATGGCGTGGTGCCCAAAGAGACCATAGTCAAAGCCCTCCAAGAATTTTGTTCGTAGGAAGAAGTTCTCGGATGCCTCTCTGTAGCCGGCCTGAAAACAATCATACATGGGGCCGGCGAAATCGCATAGGAACGCAGCGCTGCCTTTATAGCGCAGGATTTCGGAGGCTTCTCATGACTATACTGATTGCCAAAACTTCTGACCGATTAACTGGAACTACAGCATCACCCCGGACTTCGATCCGGGGTCCAAAATGTGGATTCCTGCCTCCGCAGAAATGACGAGGATACGGACATTATTTTTGGCAATTGATATAAATTGACAAGCCTCTGGCGGTAAGGCGCATCGTCAGCTTCAGTGGGGCGCTGTTTGAGGCAGCTCTCGCCATTCTGTCTGTGGTCTTCCCTAGTACCAATGCCCGTTCTAGGAGGAGACATAGATGTGGTGGGGGCACACCTGCGGTATAGAGCGTCGCTCACAGCGTTGCCGCGGTCTTGCCTGACAACCTTGATTTGCGCGCCAAATCAAGAATTTCTGAATCGGTCAAAGGACTTTGGGGATGGTATGTCAGACAGACTGGCACTGAGACCTTGACCGGTGTTTTCATTGTCTCCGGACAATGAACGTAAAATCTACCGGTGCCGAGCCTGGGGATATCTTCGCCTGCCCCTCCACGCCTTCTAATTTGGTCCTTGATCACATCTTGCGCTGCCGGCGAGCTCGCCTGACCGTAAAATTGCGTGAAACAGTTCTGAATGACAGTGTGCTCGATGTCTTTAGGTGATTGAGTGGCAAACAGAAGACCGAGTCCATATTTGCGGCCTTGAGTGGCCAATCGTTGGATCGAAGCCTTGCAGGTGGTAGACTTGGTCGAAGGCACGAAGTCTTTGGCTTCGTCTATGACGAGAAGGCCCCGCATGGGACGGTCCTGTGGACAAGGATTCTTCTTGATCCACGTGAACAAGGTCATTGCCAACTGATTGAGAAAGCGCTGCTGAAGCTGAATATCGGGTAGCCCGATAAAGTTGACTATCGACACACGGGTCTTGAGTGAGGCGTCATCAGCTCCAAAAAGAATGGCCGGGTCCAGGGGTGTTCCTGTCTGCCGGAGAAGGATGTCTGTTTGAATCTCGGCTCTTAAGCTATCCGCCATCTTTCGGCCAAGTTTGGCGTACCCGGTTATGGCTCCACCGGCTTCTTCAGGTAGATCTGCTAGCAGTTCCATGAAGTCGTGAAGACCGTTTCCTCCTTGAGCGGCAAAATAGTGCAGGGCCGCGTTGAGGACCCCCATTTTCTGCCTCGCTGTCTCCGTGTTGCCGCGCGCCACGATTTCCTTCATGGCTTCAGACACCATAGAGATTGCAGTCTGCAACTCATCCGGTTCGTCACGCAGGGGGCCCAGTTCTGGCAGTGGCTGGAGAACCATCGGGTTTCCGAGCAGCCGGCCTGGAGTCCACAACACTACTTGGGCCTTGGCCAGATAATCTGACGCGCGTTGAGAGTCTCCCGGAAGCCAACTCTCCGGCGGACTTGGCCAAGGCTGGCCCAGACGGGCTAAGTCATTAGCGCAGTCGATCACGATGGACGGAATTCCGAGGAGCGCCACCTCTTCCACGATCCGTCTCACAAGCACGGTCTTACCCGAGCCCGCGCCAGCGAGGATGACGGCGTGCTTTCGCAGTACCTCAAGTGGTATCGACAGCTGTTCCTGCTCCTGAGAGCCCACCAATTTAAGCCCCACAAGGACGTGGGCCATCTTCTGAGCCGCTACCTGTCCGCTGCTCTCGGTCTCTGACGGTTGTTCTGGAAACGGGTGCTCAATCTCGGTACCCTGCTTGCACAGGGCCGGTACTATTGCTTGCATCACCTTGAGATCTCGAAGTGGTTTCCGGTCTTTCAGCCACTCCAGGAATCCAGTCTGCTGTTCCTTTTCAAGCGCCAGCACAGCAAGTATAGTGCGGATTTCCTCTGGGTCCGGAGCGGCGAACACACCACCGGCCTTGCAAAATTTTTCTGTCAGCTGCTTGCTCTTGGCACCAGAGGGATAGTCCGTATGGCGAATTATTACAAGACGTCGGAACTTCAGGACGGTGTCTATCCCCGAGGCTGTGAGCGCTGCTTTGAGCCTGGCTTGATACGAAGTGGGGTGCTGTTTTTGAAGAACCCTCACGCAGTAGTGCTCTTCTCGGTCTTGTTCGTCTCTGAAAATCAGCCTCACGCGGCAGTGGAGCGACGGGTATCCTTTTCCGATAGCAAACTCAGCTTCAACCACTGCATCAACGCCCTCAGGCAAAGGATTTTCCAGTACGAAAAGTCTGCACGCTTCCCTGAGGATCTTGCCAAGCTCATCCTCGGCAGATTCCGAAAAGGACGTGGTCGGGTCCTGTTCCGAAATCAAAGCGTCGAATCGCTTATGCAGTCGGTCAGACGCAACCGGCTCAGGCGGCTGATCAGAAGATATTTGCAGGTCGGCCAATTCCTTTATCTCGCCGCGCAACAGAAACCTTTGTCGATGGTGATCGCAGCGCTTCAGGATTTCTCGTGGTGACAGCCCTATTGCTCCCTTGAACGCATCCGCACTAAATGGCCAGGTAGGATAAGAGGGCTTGAACTCGTGCTTGTGATACGCAGCGGAAAGCCTCAGTGCAATAAGCTCCCGGGCTTGACTGGCTTTTGAGATTTGTGCCAAAGGGATCGCATCCCGATACCGATGCATGTGCGGCACAAGAGCACCTTTCCTGAGAATTTCCCAGGTACCTTCCAGGCACGTCACCACCGTCAAAGTCCGCGAGGTAGCGTCAAAAAGGGCTCCTAATCCGCCTCCAATACCTTCGATTATGGCTCGCGACCTGTTCACTTCGTCGGAAACCTCGGCGGCAGAGCGGGACATAGTCGCCAGATGATGCTGAGTCACGATGGCATCTAATTGATCCAGGCACAGCACCGAGGGACCCAGGAGGTTCATGATCCATGAAAGCCCCTTCACCAGACGCATGGGAGGTTCCTGTTTCTTGTGAAAGCCCAGCTTTCCGACGTCTTCTTCTTCGATTTCAAGTCCCTGGAGCCACGAATATGCAAGGCCCGCCAGGGAGATGTCGTTGCTATTAAGAAGTACCAGAGCACGTACTATGTCGCCGTGTTCCAGTGCAGCATGTCCGTATGCGTTGCGAAGAGGAGCCACCAGATCCTCGGCCCTATCCTTAATTTGAGGAGGGTGCCGCCGGGCTAAATCATCCAGGAACTGGTGGTGTTGTTCTACCGAGACGCCTCCCGCCTCGGCGATTGAGCACAGGATGCTTTGAAAAAGCGGTCTACCGTTATGCACCGGTTTTCCAAGGGATCTGACATAACCGAGAAGGACCGTATCCCAGAAGTCATACACGTCAGTCATGTCCACGAGCACGAATGAGGTTCTGCGATCCAGTGCGCTCCGTCTCAACGTGGACAGGAGGTGGGTCTTTCCCACCCCTGCCGGGCCGACGAGGACGATGCCGAGAGGCTGATATGAAGAGCCGGAAGAAACAAGCACATCCATCTCAGCCGAAAGGGTATCCAGGACATTGCTGTTCAAATCGGCAACGTGGAAAGGAGGATCACGCCATACGGAGTCCAGTCGCATCACCCAGTCGAAATTGACTTCCCGCATGATCGTAAGCATGTCCATCAAATCACCCCCTCATGTAGACGACATGTTTCTTGAACCCTGAGATGTCTATGGCGGCTTGATGGTCTTCGGGCGTTATTTCCTGAAGATCGTCCAGACTGTAGAGGAACAGCTTCCCTTTGACCTGCATATTGAGCAGGGCAGCGTTCAAACCCGCGGCTGAAATTTCTGGTAAGGAATTGCGGATTTCACAAAGCCGCACGCGAACGCCGGACCGTCCTGAAGACAATTTGAAGTAAGCTTCACGTATGCGGCTTTCCAGGTCCCCTTCCAAGGGTTGGGGCTCTGGTGGCTGCATTATCTCTGAGAGAGCCAATCCGCGCGTCTCCATGAATCGCTTGAGATTTCTCAGAACTGCTTCCAAAGGTTCCGCGGCCAAATTTGAACGAGAGACCTCGGCATCCAAGTGCTGTTGAGCCCAGGCCCAGCCCTTTTCCGTGACTTCCGCTTGGCTCCCTCTCTTCGGTTTCACCAAGGGGTTCATCTCTATGAGGCCTTCCTTTTCAAGCTGATCTCTCTCGGAGCGCCCCTTCTTTCCCAGTCTTTTGGCCAGCACACCGGCCATTGGCCGTTCTCCCGCAAATAACATGCGCCAGATAGCAAGCACCTGTCGCGGAGTCGGTTCAAAGCTCATGGAATTCCCCCTGATGACTCAAAAATTGTTCACGCCTGAACTTGACTAAGCTGCGGATCTTTTCAAGGGCCAACTCGCCGTCTCTTATCACCTCATCGTGAGGCAATCGCAGCACAGCATAACCGCTGATGACCAACTCGTAATCTCTGTGCCGGTCAGCGCTGAAGGCAAATCTGTTGCCGTGATGTTTGAATCCGTCCACTTCCACCACGATCATACCCTCTGGCCACAATAGGTCAACCAGATAGTCCGATTGGGTTATCGTCCTCACCGTATGGTTGAAGCGAAAGAGCCCGCGCAGTTCAGAATCGAGTTCCAGCCGCCTGGCGAGTTCTTGTTCGCCGGGACTGAAGGGATGCGGTTTGCCGTAGAGGGGCCACACTATGTGCTTCGACTCTTCCACATCTTCTTTGGTGGCCTGTTCAGAACAAGACCGGCCGATCAGGATTGCGTTGTAAAGTATCGGATCCAACTCCTTATGATATTCTAATTTTGCTGATACCAGAACCGCGATAGAGGCCTTCGTTTCGCTTGCAAGCCATTCAGCAGCCCTGGTGAGTCCGCGCAATCTATCCGGAGGCGGGGATTCGTCTTTACACGCTATTGCCACGAGCAAATCTCGGGGGTAAATGGCCAAAGCCAACTGACGGGCATTCACAGTCTTGGAAAACCCGGACGGCAGTGGCAGTCGTCCTTTCCTACACATTCGAATGGATGCCTTAAGCCATCTGGTTAAAATCTCTTGTCGTGAGCCAGCGAGTAGCTTGAGAGCTAATGATTGGTGGAGGACAGCGGAGAGACAATCAGATTCTTTCTCCGAGAAGGCCAGAGCACCTTCATACCAGTCCGGCCACAGAGCCAAAGCGATCTCAGCCAGAGAGTTGAGC
>Ga0326727_10018730_pt1 | contig 14074 bp, 12 predicted proteins | sample MB2enrmetagenome_FD_207643 | JGI IMG/M metagenome (GOLD analysis project Ga0326727, IMG submission 207643) | Lab enriched peat soil microbial communities from McLean, Ithaca, NY, United States - MB29MY | ecosystem: Environmental > Terrestrial > Soil > Wetlands > Peat | place: USA: New York...
CAGACGTTAACCGGAACATGCGAGAGGGTAACCGAGCCGACTCTTCCGCTCTCGGCGGGTGAGGCTGAGCCCAAGGAGAGTGCGACCTGTTGCGGAAAACCCATGACCCCGCGTTTCGGCCAGGAGCGGGATCGTCAGGGGCAAATTGTGTTTGGCCACCTCGCGCTGCTCAGCCTGCGGCCGGGTCACCTTCTAAGCAAGATAGATCCCCTGTGACGGCGTAATGGCGAGTAATCCGTTGACGCCGGATAAGTCCGACCAGGCAGGACTAATCCGCAAAGGGGGCAGGCCGTTATGCGTCAAAGTGGATTATTTTCGGATGCCTGGCCCGACGCCCCCTGACGAGGGCTCTGGCGTTCCCGACTTCTTTTCGTCATAATTGTCGGTATGGCGCTCGTTGTTTTCCTGCGGGGGGTAAATGTTGGCGGATTCAGGACGTTTCGCCCAAGCATCCTCGCACGAGAACTGAGCGATTATGATGTGGTGAATGTGGGTGCTGCGGGCACGTTTGTCGTTCGTAAACCCGGATCGCGAGCAAAATTCCGCACGGCATTGCTCCGGAAGCTGCCCTTTGAAGCAGAAGTTGTGCTGTGTAATGCCCGCGATCTTATCCGCCTCGAGACGGAAAATCCGTTTGCAGCTGAGACACCACCGTCAGATGTTGTGCGGTTCGTGAGCATCCTCTCGAAAGCCGGCGGCGTCCGGGCGTCGCTTCCAGTCACGTTTCCGTCCGAGGGCGAGTGGCTGGTGCGGGTGATGGCCTCGCAGGGGCAATTCGTGTTTGGGATGTACCGTCGTCACATGAAGACGATCAGCTATCTCGGTCAGATTGACAAGCTGTACGGTGTGCCCGCGACGACACGGAATTGGAACACGATAATCTCGATCCTGCGGATTTTGAGAGGCCAGGTGAGTAAAGGACGCTGATTACCCGCCAGCCAGACCTACTTTCGCCGTCGTGATAGGAGCGCCCCTCCGATCACGCTCGGCAACCGCGTAGCTGCCGAGTAGCAGGAACTTCGCCCGGCGCGCGTTCGATACAGCGACTTGAAGGAAGCCTTTTTGGCAGGGCAATTGCTTAGTGGGTATTGAATCGGAATCGTGTTACGTATTGGGGCAATGTTGTTACACAACTGCTGATGGTCGGCATCGCAGTTGCCCTGCCAAATAGTATCACGCGAAGCGTCCGCCGCGCTAGCGGCTTCGGTCGAGTCGCCTTCCCGGATTGTGACGTACGCGAATCAAGATTGCAGGATGACTATTGGAAACAGCCCAACATGCCATTTAAGCCGGACTCGGATTAAATGAAACGGGCCCCATGAAGGGCCCGCGATGGACCGTTGATTGCGTAATCGCGTCTAACATTTGTGGGCGAATAGCCGGAGACCTTCGGGAGGAGTGTACGGCGAGGAAGCGGCGGTCGTTGCTGACAACCGCAGGGCATTCGGGCCAAAAAACCTTCACTTTTTTCAACCAGGTTACGACCGCGTGGCAGAATCGTCGGTCGAGCGAGTATTCGGTCCCCCCGAGTTGCTTATTCAATCCGCCTGGGCCGATGAGGGGTATCCAAGCGGGCTGGCCGTTAATGGTCCAGGTTTTCCAAACAAGCCACAGATAGAAATCGAGAACGCCCGGCGCATGAGCCAATGCGGCCACCACTTCCCGCTCGACCGGGATCCGGTGGCGGTCAATCTCGTTGTAGAAAGCTTCGCTGAGGGTAAGCACGTTCGTATGGCCATTGGCCTCTGCTTGTGCATGGGTGTTCTCTGCGCTGAACCAGAGCTTCATCTCATCAAAAAAATGGAAACGCGCCCAGTCGATTACCACTGTACGGGCCGGCTGATCCTCAGTGCCAAAGAATATTGTCGAAGCAAAGAGGCGTTTGAATGCGTCCACAATCCGTCGGTAATGGTATCCATCAGGAGAAAGACCGAAAAAGCCCAGCATTTGGGACGCGCTTTGAAACCGGACGATGCGACTCTTCTGTTGCAAGGCCAATGTTGCAACCCAGATCGGAATGAGACGATCTTGGCCGAAGGCCAGACCGAATGAGGGGTGTCCGAGGATTTGAAGGAAGAATTTACCACTTCGTCGCGTGTATGTGAGTTGACCTCTGGGCCGACGGCGTAGGGGCATCCCGCACAACACGAACGGCCTGGCGTGAAAGGCCAAGTCTTGCCTCCCGGACTCACGCTGTTCGCGAACGAGTTGGATCAGCTCAAGCTGCTTGAGCCTGCGCTTGGTGATGCCGAGGCGAGGCAGGATTTCTGCTACCGGGGCCAGAGACGGACCGTGCACCTGGGGCCGATCATCAAATGGGCCTGGAGTGGTGGCCATAAATACGAGTGGGCTTGCGTAATACAAAGATGAGAAGGCACACGACCGCGCATAGCCGGCGGTGTTGGTCTCCGCGACCGTACTAAAAATGTACTAAAAATCGATCAAATTGAGGGAAAAGGGGCTAACTTGCGAGCGAGAGCAGATACCCCGATTGGGAGGAAAGCAAAGAAAAGATGTGAGATACTGAAATGGTGGGAATGGGTGGGACTGCCTCCGGAGCAACAGGTCGGGGGTTCGAATCCCTCCAGGCGTACCAACATCGCCAATTAATCCAACGTCACCGCCCTTCCCACCTCGGATTGGACGGCACAACAGATTGCTGAGGCCTTCCCTTGGGACACGCCCCCACGCCACCCGCTCCTTGATCGCGATAGCGTCTATGGCAACGTCTTCACTTTGCCAAATGCCAGTCGAGCAGTTCATGGAGTTTGCCGCCCAGCACGACGTTCCGGTCCATCGAGAACACGAGCAACTCAACGAGGGTGCAGAGGAGATTCTCAAGGAAACCGTGCCGCAGTTATCCGGCCTTTCGCAAGCCCAACGCGGGAGAGGATAAGAAGGCTGCGTAGCTCCATCGGGTTCTTAAGCTCTCGTTGGCGACGGCGCTGCGATCGCTCGGGAGTCACATCGAACAGCTCGATTGAATTGTGGTAGAATAAAGGTACTAGACCGGTTTCCTGCATTTATTCCAAGGTCATGCCAGAGGGTGACCTCAACATCTTCGTCGGTGAAAACCTCTGTGCTGCCATGACCTTTACGTACCGTGGAAGAAAGGATGTTGGACTCGAAGTTGCCCGCCGTCTTTATCATGCCATGGCTATTAAGACGCGTTCCCCCTGGAACCAACGCTGTTTGTTGAGCGGGGTGACAGGGTTGCCGGTGTGGGGCGATGACTATCATTCGAATCTGAGCTTCTGGGCGGTACCGATGGCGCTAGAAGGAGTGTCCATCAAGGAATTCGCCTACTCCGGATCAGTGAAAGACACGCTCAGCGCTGCCGGTGGCTCACGCCACAGTCCCGCCGAGTTGGCTTGATTACCCCGTGCTTTCTCGCCTGCAACCGGAGGCCGGCGAGCAGTCTTCTGCACGTAATCAAGAGCGTTTTGGACTTGTGGGGGTGTCAATGGTGAAAGGCAACCGAAGACAGTTTCTGGCTGAAAGTCTGGGCGTGGGGCTGGCCCTGGCGCCAGCGCAAACAGCGTGGGTACAGGGGTCACCTAGCGAGGATGTGCGCGTGTGCCTGGTGGTCGGCGACGCGCATCGGCAATGGGACATTGCCAGGGTATTTCAGGAACTAGGCTTGGCATACGAATTAACGAGCGCGGACAGGGCAACCCGGATTCAGACGGATCGCTTTGCGGCGTTGTGGATTGCCTCGAGCTCCTATCCTGAGCCTGCGGCGCTGCCGGAAGAGCTGATAAAGAAACTGGAAGAGTTTCTGGAGGCGGGGAAAGGTGTCTTTGCGGAGTACGTATCGAACTTTCCGGGGGTTCGGGCCGGAGACTCGCCGCAGAAGACCGGGATTGCCCGGCTGTTTGTGGCAAACCCGCTGGATTTGCCGGACGCGCTCGCAGCCGGAACCATTCTAGACGAACAAGACTCCTTGTGCTTGCCGCTGCTCGAGGAGCCACAAGGTTCGAAGCCGGTGCTCGCATTCGGGCGGGTGGCGGGAGTCGAGAGGATCGTCCCGAAGTTTCAGCATAAGGACACGTGGACCGGATTGCTGTGGGGAGAAAGCTCCCGCGGCCGTTACGCCCTGGCAACCACGAGCATTTCCGAATTCCGGCGCAGGCAGTACGCGCCCCTGGCACACTGGAGCAAGTTTGTGCGGCAATTGGTGACCGCGTTGCTCCCCGAGCCACAGCGCCGGGAAGTGCTCGAGCGGTACATCCCGGTGCAGGCTTATACGGAGCCGAGGGTCTGGGCGTTGCCGGGAGCGATCATTCGAGTAGTAGTGGAAACTACGCCGAATGTTCGGGTCGAGCTTGCGCGACCAGCGAGGGTGGGCCTGATAGATTCCGGGAATGGGCGTTACGAGGCCGAGCAAAAGGTTGCTGGACCGGGAGTGTTGGACTTCGCCGTGGAGGTTTCCCGCGCCAGCCGGAAACGCAGGCTCGAGTTCCCGGTCCGGGTCACAGACCGCAGAACTGCCTACTCGCATGCGCTGGAACGAAACATGCTGTGGTACGAACGCTCCGGTGCGCTTCTCAAGCCTGACGGCACGCTGGGCGTTTCCGAGTGGGTATCTGGCCCGGACACCGAGGGTGTGCGCATCGCGTATGGGGCGGAGCAGCAGCAATCGCCCGAGCGCGCGGATTGCGTGTTCGAGTCGGCGCTGGCGTTCTGGATTTACGGCAAGCTGGCCGCGAGCGTGAAACACCGCCGCATCTCGGAGAACATGCTGGCGCGGATCATGGATTTCCAGCGGCTGGAGAGGGGTGATCCCGGCTACGGACTATGGAACACACGGGGCCGGGGAGGGCCGGCGTTTCAGGACGACACTTCCTGGGCCACCATCTGCGCACTGGCAGCCTACCGGTACACGAAGAACAGGATGTTCCTGGAGCGCGGCTTGCTTTCGGCGCGGGCCCAAGCTCGGGCGTTCGGGCCGGACGACCGGCTGCGGGCGCCGGAGTACGCGAAGCCCCCACAGCCGATTTCACTTACGCAGCAGGCCGACCAACACCCGCACTTCGGCGGCTGCGTGTTGTCGGCATGGCTTTACACTTACGGCATAACCGGCGACCGGTCCTATCTCGATCTGGCCCTGCCCATGCTGCGGAAGATGGTCGAGGGGTTCTCGAGGATTCCGCGCTATGTCATCAGCAGGACCTGCGAGTCCGCCCGGTTCCTGCTCCCGCTAGCACTGGCTTGCGCCTATTCGCCTGATTCCTTCTTCAAGAAGGCTCTGCGGGACCAAGCAGACTACCTGCGCTCGCGCACCGATCACTGCGGAGCGATCCAGGAAGAGGGAAGCAATGTCGGCTATAGCGTGGAGGGCGGAGATTTGGGCTTGACCTATAACGCCGGCGAAAAGATCAGCGATCAGTTGTACTGCACTAGCTTCGCGGCCATGAATTACTGGATCGCCTACAAAGCCACCGGCGAAAGCGACTATCTCCAGGATTTTCTCCGCACCGCCGACTACCTGGTGCGCATCCAGGTGGAAAGCCCCGATGCGATGATCGACGGTGGCTGGATGCGGGGGTTTGACTACTCGCTGTGGGAATACTACGGTTCCAACGCCGACCAGGGTTGGAACGCCTATTGCCTGGAAACCGGCTGGACGAACGCCATTATCGACATGGCACTGGGCCTATTTCTGATGGATGATGCCTTCTTCGATCCAACGCAAGCAAGTAAGTAGATTCTCTCTTAATTCTAATTAACGCTGGGAACTCGCGGCCAGGCCCGCGTTTGTTAACCGGGTCAGAGCCTCGGGCCAGAGATCCCGCACGGATCGGGGAACGTCAGATCCCGTAGAACGGTAAGCCAGCAGCAATGACCCGAGAACTGGCGGAAGGAGCGGGGGACGGATCTCAACTCGGGGATGCTCCGCCAGGACAGCTTCTCGAAAGGCCGGGAGCGTAAAGTCGTTCTTGAAGACGCCTCCGATGTAGGCAACAATGGGAGCTTTCCAGTCACTGCGAACTTCAGTTGCGGAGGACGATGGAAAGAGGTCAGTCAGAATGAACGAGGCAAACTGAGCCAGCAACCGGCCGGCGTTCTGCAAGATATTCTGGGCAACATGATCCCCTCCTTGCGCCACTTCATCCACCCACACTGAAAGGCCTGCCATGTGCTCGTGAGACCACTTCCCCGAATAGTAGTTCGCCATGAGCGCGACCGAGGACGTCACACCGAGGCGTTCCAGCAGCACAGTCGTGAGCTGCGTTTTTTCTCCGAACCCGTCAGATTCCGCGGCGACAGCGCGCACTGCCTCCCGACCTATCCAGTAGGCGCTGCCTTCGTCGCCAAACATGTGTCCCCAGCCACTGACGCGCATTTCTCTGCCTTGGGAATTCACGCCGCGTGCCACTGAACCGGTACCGCCAATGACCATCATCCCGGGGTCCCCGGCCGTGGCGCCCGCCAGGGCATTCACGGAATCGTGGACCACTCTCAGTGCAGGAGTTCTGACAAACCGGGAGAGAATCCGGAGCTTGATTTCTGTCTCGCCTGTCATCCCGAAGCAGGCACCTGCGAACTCCACGATTTCGAGTGGCGGTGCAGCAGCGGCTGCCAGCGCACTACTGACGGTGGTTCGAATCACCCTTTCGAGCCGCGCCGGACCTCCTGGTTCTTCAGTATGGTTGCTGGGACCTCCCGTTGCCTGGGAGAGAATCCGGCCCCGTTCATCGGCTAGGGCGACCTTAGTTGTCGTTTGGCCCCCGTCCACGCCTAGGAAAAGACTCATTGGGTTTGCACCTGTTTTGGACTCGACGTGCGGTGTAACAATTCAGCCCCGAATTTCGGAGGGCACCTGGGAGGCGACTCGTCAAACGGCGCGACGATGGCCGGGCGAGAGAACCGAACGACTCCGGGCGACCGCAGAATGCGTCGCATCCAGTGTGCAACTCACGTATCAATCTATACCCGAAGTCGAGGACACTTGTTTCCCGATGAGAGTCGCCTCGATGAATCTCTGCACGAGCCACTCGAGGTTGGTGATGGCCGTTCCTACAACAACGGCAAAAGCTCCCAAATCGAAGGCCCGGCGCAACTGTTCCGGCGTGTGGACTCGGCCTTCCATGATCACGGGGACTTCCGCCTGCCGCACGAGGCTCTCCAGGAGCGTAAATGCAGGCTCCCGGAAAGCTTGCGCCTCTCCGGTGTATCCATGAAGAGTCGTAGCCACCAAGTCCGCACCCAGCGCGACAGCAGCGAGTCCTTGCTCGACTGTGGCGACATCCGCCATGACCGGGGCACCGAGCTTTCCTCTGGCGTTCTGAATGATCTTTGCCAGCGACTGCCCATCCGGCCGCGGCCGATCCGTACAGTCAAGAGCGACGATATCGGCGCCAGCGCGGTACACGTGGCGAACCAACTCCCAGGTTGGCGTAATGTATACGGGGCTTCCGTCAAACTGCCGCTTCTCAATCCCGATCAGAGCGATGCTCACACTCCGACGAACCGCCCGGATATTCTTGGCGCCGTTGATTCTTACTGCCACAGCCCCTTGCTGTTCAGCAACGCGGGCCATGGCGGCAATGATGTCAGGCTGATTGAGAGGCGAATTCGGGGCTGCCTGGCACGACACGATTAGTCCGTTCTTTAGTTTCGAGATGACCGCAGAATTCTCATTGGTTCGCATAATCGTTGCCACCTGGATCCTCGGATCCGTCGTTTCTTGAGCTTCAGGAGTCTGTTGATAACCTCGACTAACCCGTCATCCTGAGGAACCGAAGGTGACGTGAAATCTCGCAAGCCTCCGATCTCACGAACAAGCACTTTCTTTTCCCACAAAGTGGGAGCAAAATCACATCGCCGGGACGTTCTCCCTCAGGCTCTTAAGTGGTGCGGTCCGGAGTTCCCAGCTATTGAAAACCGCCCCGGGGGAGCCCGCAGGATTGACTTTTCATTTTAGCGGAATTATAGTGACCTAACAAGAGACAAAACTAGATGTCTAGCGAGGATGAAACCTTGACCACCCATTCAACCACCCACATGTCCGGAACTGACTTTCCGCCTATTGGATTGGACCGCAGGAGCTTCGTCCCATATTACCGTCAAATTGCCAATCAAGTGAAAGAGCTCATTCAATCCGGGGGGATTGCGCCCGGTCAAGGCTTCTGGTCGGAAGGGGAGATTGGCCAGAGACTGGGTGTCAGCAAGATGACCGTACGCCAAGCCTTCCAGGTGTTGCGTGCCGATGGCCTCCTGGTTGTTGAAAAAGGGAAACGCCCCACTGTGGGCTCTAAGCGAATTCATAAGGACTTCCAAAAGTTGCGTGGCTTTAGTGAAGAGATGTCACGCAGCGGTTTGAGGCCATCATCAAAACTGCTGGCCGCTGAATACATCTTCCCGGACGCACAGACCACCCAGGCCCTCTCCTTGAGCAAGGGCGAGAAGATCTACAAGATCGTCCGGTTGCGATTCGCCAATGATGAGATTGTAGGCCTGGAGGTCACTCATGTTCCTGCCCGTCTTTTCCCGGACCTGCTGAAACAGGACTTGGCCGCGAATTCCCTCTATTCCATCATCGAGAAACTTTACAACGTCAGGTTAGCCTGGTCCCGGGAGGAGCTCAAGGCCGTTCTGGCAAAGAAAGAAGAGGCCAAACTGTTGCGGGTTACCCGCAACTCGCCGCTCTTCTCGATGCGACGAACAGTCTATAACGCCGAGGATGAACCCATTGAGTACGGTCATTCACTCTTTCGCGGTGATCGTTACAGTGCCACTGTCATCTCCCGGCGCGAGTTCTAGAAGGACCTGCCTCATTTGAAGTGACGCGCTATCGCGCCAGGATGGTCCCGCAGAATGGGTGCTCCATGGCCGGCAAGTTCGAGGACGGCTCTCCGCGCATCCTTTACCTAGCCACATTTCGCGCTCTGAATAAACATTTCACCGCGGGGAGCTGGCTGTTTTCTTGTTTGCGGAGTCTCACGTCAGCGTGCCCGACCAGCCCAGGATCACGATTGCTGCAGCAAGAATAACCAATCCGGCCGTCATCCATGCGCGGTCAGCAGCGCCCGAATGTTTCCATTCTCCTGCCCAAAGCCCGCACACATTGGCGGTGGCCAACCCCACCGTCAGGCTCAGCGGCCAGCCAATCGCTGGCCCCAGCTTGCCGAGCCTGGGCGACGCCGAGCCGTAAACGAAAATACTCCCTCCCCACAGAAGACCCATCAGAATCGCCAGGCCGAATAAGTGCAGCGAGTCGGTCTGCGAGTATTTGGACCAGCTTCCATTTTTTTTGAACAGATACGCGCAAAAGCACAAATTCGGCACCGCGCCGGCGGTCAGCATCAGGAACCAAACCAAGTTGGAGCCCGCGAAGGCGCTATTCCCCAGGCGCTCGGCGGTCGCGATGATTCCCTGCGCCGAACTATAGCCGATGTTGAATACGGCAGAGAGCAATCCTGCGCCCGTGCAGAGGAGCAAGCCCACCCAGAACGGGCGCGCCACGCCCACCATGTTGCCACGCACACTCTCCTGCTGGCTTTCTTGGCTTCGCTCCCGCAAGACGCCGCCGTAACCGCAGGAAGCAATACCGGCGACGGCGACGATCGTTCCGAGCACGATGGCCTTGCCCTGGGGCTGGTGAAGTCGCTCGGGCGCCAAAATCAGGATGGGCAGGAACGCACCCAGAGAAGAGCTGATCGCCAAAACGAGCGTATTGGCCATGGAAATTCCTAACGCGCTGACGCCCTGCCCGAACAAGATGGCCCCGAATCCCCAGGCGAAGCCGGTGACGACGGCGAACACAATCGCGCTCGCCGGAGCTGCGCGGAGAACCTCTCGCAAAGCGGAAACTGTTGCGAGAGCCATGATGAAGGACATGCCCAGGCAGGAGGACACTATGAAAAGCGCCCAGACGTTCTCCCACGACCAACGGCCCAGAAACCGCATCGGCAGTGTAAAGGTCCCGTTCATCAGGCCCGACACGATAGCCAGGAGTATTCCGAATCCCCACAATGGATTTAACATAGCCGAGTTTCCAATCTCACGCTGGCGCTACAGTGTTGGCCCACTTCACGGCCTGCTTTCACCGAGATCGTGCTCACCTCTTGAAGCCGCTCGGTCCTAACCTCGGGTCTTGAGCCAGTTGAGGTAATCGGAATACAGTCTGGCGGACGCCGGACAGCCGGCAAAAGCCACGGAGCCGGGCTTATTCATCATTCCTTGGTACTGATAGACCAGGATCTGATCGACCCACGGCGAGACGGCCTCCAGTTGGCGCAGAACGCGGTCAAAAGAGGCCGGCATCAAGGCGCTCTTATAGACCGCGTCTTCGAACTCGAAGATCTCGACATCGGCCCAGATCTTTGCTTTCTGCGCGCGATCGTGGGCTTTTCGCAGTCCCTCATAAAAGGCGGAGGTCTCGCCCACCTTCGACTTCCGCACTCCCACTTCATCCTGGTAAGCCACAATGTCAACATCCATCGCGTCCAGTTGCCGGACATACTCATCATCGGGAGCGGCCACGCGCGTGCCGTACGGCGCGATCATGATCTTCGCATGCGGCGTGAGTTGGCGAGCCAGCCGGGAGCAGGTGTTGGCGTACTCGATGAACTCCGGAGCGTAGTGGCGATTGATGAACGCTTCATCGGGCCAATACCACCCGTAGAAGCTCGGATGGTGGCCGTAGACCCTGGTGAGTTCTTCGATCGACTGGAGCCTCCTCTTCGCGGCGACCGGATCTGAGATGGTCTCGGCGCTTTCCCAGTCGCCGTAGAATCCGCCGCCGATAAAGAATTTGATCTTGCATTTGTCGGCCGCCGAGAGCACTGCTTCAATGGGATCGGGGCAACCCAATTGCCACTTGAAGAAGATCCGCGTCTCGTAAAAGGCGCGGTAATAGAGCGCCGTCGCCATGAGCACAAGGTATTCCATTCCTGTGTCCGCGATTTCTTTGATTTTGGCGTCCCACTGCGCGGCAGTGAAGCGAGCACAAGCTGGATTCCAATCGACTCCCTCGACCGTGGCGTGGTGCTGAAATTCAAACCAGCTCCCGGTGATCGGCTTGATTGCCCCAGGCCGGGGCGATGCTTTTGTTCCAGTCGGATCGATCGCCAGTGCGGCTCCCCCTAGACCCAGAGCAAAGAGGAAATCCCGACGGTTCAGATCACTGATCATAAGAAGACTCTCTCAAGACTCGCCACCGGTCCAGAAACCGCCTCGGCCGCGTAAAGGTCCCTTTCATCAGGCCCGACACGATGGCCAGGAGGATGCCGACTCCCAACAATGGATTTAACATAGCTGAGTATGCAATCTCACGCTGGCGCCTCAGTGTTTGCCCACTTCAATGCCTGCGCCAGGCTCGGAGGCGGTTGTCTGCGGAATGAGTGCCGCCCGCAGGAGTGCGGAGCGCTCGCGTTGGTGGGCGAGCGCCCTTTTTTGGACAGCCAATTCGCTCTCGCGTCGTGCTTCGTCGAGACGCCCCAGGTGCTGAAGCGCGCTGGTCAGAAGCGCGTGAGCATCCGCATCATCAGCGTCAAGCTCGACAGCTTGCCGCAACAATCTCTCGGCCTGCGCGTACAGCTTTTGTGCGTTGTACAACTTTCCTAGGCTGAGGTAAACCTGCAACTGGCCTGGGTGGTCTTTCCGCACCTGTTGAAGCAGCTTCTCCGCCTCTGCGAACCGTTGAAGAAGAATCAAAAGGTCAGCGTATTTTACCACCGTTTCGGAGGAGGCCCCTTGGTGGATTGCAAGATTGTAAGCCTCGGCGCCTTGCGGGTATTGTCCCAGCCTTACGTAGAGATCGCCCAGGACGGACCAGACCGCGGGCTGATCGTGTTTTGCCTCCGCTGACTTTTGCAGGTATTCGATTGCCTGGTGGTATCGGCCCGCGACTTCGTCAACCACGCCCTCCGCAAACAGGAGCAGGGGTGAGTTGGGAATCAACCGCAGGCCTTCTGCCAGCACGTCACTTGCATCCTGGTCCCGAAAGCCCAGAAGGAAGACCATCGCCAGACGATAGTACGGCTCGGGCTCCGTGGGAGCAATGCGCGCGGCGGCTTGCAAAGATTTGACGGCGCCGGGAAGGTCGCCGCTCAACCCCTGAGCAGAACCCAGCAGCAAGTAGTAATCCAGGTCTGACTCCGATGGGGCGCCCACCTTTAGCAACACGCCGGCCGCCTGTTTATAATCGCCAAGGTGGAAGCGGGCGTCCGCCTCTTCAAACGACAGGCGCGGAGAGCTCGCACCCGCCTCCTCAGCCTTTCGGAGGGTCTCGAGCGCCGCCCGGTACAATCCTCCGGCATTAAGGATGAGGACGGCCTGAAGGGCCGTCTCCCGGACGTCTCCCGGCAGTCTCAGAAGGGTCTCGATAGCTCTCATCCCTTCTTCCGCCTGGCCGCCCATAAAGCCGGCGTAGGCCAAGCGAAGGAGCGGATCACGCTCGTTTGGCTTCAAATTGTGCGCCTGCGCGAGCGTCCTCGCCGCCTCGCGGTAACGCTTCAATCGCAGGTTGACCAGACCGAGGTTATAGAAGGCTTGCTCGTCGCCGGGATCGAGTTGAATTACTTTGCGGAGTAACGGGAGCGCCCTTTCGAATTCTCCCTGGCTAACGTAGTTGAGTGCCAGATTGTTGTATGCCGGGCCGAATCGCGGGTTGAGGTTCAGGGCTTTCAAATACCAGTCTGTCGCCTCTCCATGGTGGCCGGTGGAATCGAGGGCTGTGCCGATGGCGAAAGCCAGCTCAGGCTCCCCCTGGAACGATTTCCATAGGATATCGAACCTTTGGATCGCGTCTGCGAGGTCCCCGCGCCGCAACACCCCATACGCCTGCTCGAACTGGTCCGTCCAGCGAGGCGCGATCTGTCCGTTCATCGAAGGAAGAACGAACACAATGGCAAGCACTCCTGCAAAGACCTGTTTCACCTGATCCTTCCCCCGGATGTTTCCCTTTAAGTGTATACCACGTTACGGGCAGGATTGCTCGTCAGGCTCCTGATAAAAGGAAGAGAGGGCGTGGCGCCCTCTCTTCGTCATGGTCCGACAAGCCAGCCGTGTGCCGGCTAGAAAGCCACTTCTAGTGAGAGTTGGGTGACTCTCGGAGCCAGAGCGCTTGTGACATCGCCGAAGGCAAGACTACCGTACCCCGCGTCTATACCGTTAAAGGATGGGTGATTGAAGAAGTTAAAGAACTGCGCGCGGAAGCGGAGTTTTAAGGATTCCTTGATCGGGAATTGCTTATAGATCCCGAAATCCCAGTTGTTCTCGCCCGGGCCGCGGACATCATTATTGGGAGCGTTTCCGAAAGTTGCAACCGGCGGAGTCACGAAAGCGGCGGTATTGAACCAATTTGTAAGCGTCTTTGCTCCGGAAGGGTTGCCGATGAGATTAGCACGCTCCAGCCCGCCTCCGATTCCCTCGTTGTCCGTAGGGAGGGTCACGGTATTTGGAAAGCCCTTTTGAAAGCTGGTTATGCCCGCGACCTGCCATCCGTCAAGAATGGCTTTACCTGCGCCATGTTGGTGGTGAAAGAAGGGAAGCTCCCACGTATAGTTGAACACCAGGACGTGCGGGATATCGTAGCTTGCCAGGCCTTTATCGGCCCGGTTGTCGCGTGAGTCTTGTGGCGCCCCCCAGGCGCCGGAAGCATCCGTAAGCGTCTTCGAGTAAGTGTAGGCGACCTGGAAGGCCAAGCCATGCTGCAAGCGACGGATGGCTGAAACCTGCAACGCGTTGTAACTGGAATTGAAGCCGGTATTCCATCCCGAGATCGAACCCCATCCCAAGTAGGGAACAACCGCGTCGGCTGAAAGAGTACCGTCCGCAACCGCGGCGTTGGGAAACGGCTGGTTCGGATTGTCAACCGCCAGAAGATGCGTTCCCTTCGTGCCTACGTAGGATACCTCAACCGACGTGTTGGCCATGACTTCCCGCTGAATGCCGACTGACCACTTTTGTACCTGCGGGTACTTCCAGGGTGCAAAGGCTGCGTCCAGACCGGAAGGAAAAGTTGGAGTGATGGAAGAAGTGGTTCCTGCCGGATTGCTGAGGAAGGTGTTGAAGATGTCAACCGAGCTGTTGAAGGGCGGGTTGAAACCGCCGAACTGGGTGTAAG
>Ga0326727_10018731_pt1 | contig 14073 bp, 10 predicted proteins | sample MB2enrmetagenome_FD_207643 | JGI IMG/M metagenome (GOLD analysis project Ga0326727, IMG submission 207643) | Lab enriched peat soil microbial communities from McLean, Ithaca, NY, United States - MB29MY | ecosystem: Environmental > Terrestrial > Soil > Wetlands > Peat | place: USA: New York...
GGAGCCGGCGCTACAACTCCGCATGCGGTGGACGAAGCCGACCGCGCGCGCAGCCGCAACGCAGCCGAGTTGGTGGCGGACGCGCCCGGAGTCAGCCTGCGCGAAAACGGCCAGCTGGCCAGCATTCCGTTTCTTCACGGGCTGGGCGATGAACGCGCCAAGTTAGTGGTGGATGGGATGATAATCTCCTCCGCCTGCCCCAACCACATGAACCCGCCGCTCTCCTTCATCGCCCCCTCCCATGCAGCCGAGGTAACTGTCTTGGCCGGCATCACGCCGGTCAGCCTGGGCGGCGACAGCCTGGGCGGAACGGTCGCCATCGATTCGCGCGATCCGGCCTTCGCCAATGTGGGCGAACGGCTGCGTGAGGAAGGCGGTTCGACGGGTTTCTATCGCACAAACGGACAGAATTATGGCGGCTCGTTTTCGGAGTGGGTCGCGGGCACGAATCTGGGCATCGGCTACGCCGGATCGTGGGCCACCAACGACGATTACGCCGACGGCAACGGCCACAAGATCACTTCCACTTACGCTCAGAGCACCGATCACACGGTAACTCTGGCTGCCCAGGGCGCGGGCAACCTGGTGGTTCTTCAAGCTGGGCTGCACCACACTCCATACGAGGGCTTTGTGAACGCGCAGATGGACCTGGTGCGCAACTATGCCGAGTCGCTCAACCTGCATTACCGGCGGAGCTTCGAGCGCGGCTCGCTCGACACGCATGTGTTCTGGCAGAACACATGGCACTCGATGAACATCGGCCATGACAAATCCAGTTTCCCCATGCCCATGTTCATGCCGATGAACACCCACGGACGCGATCTCGGCTACTCCGTCAAGCTCGATCTCCCCTTGACCGATCGCCACACCGTACGGCTGGGCAACGAATTGCATCGTTTTGTCCTCGACGACCGCTGGCCTGCCGTTGCAGGCACGGCGCCCATGATGGGACCCAATACCTTCGTCAACATCAACGACGGCCGCCGCGTCCGGCTGGGAACCTTTGCCGAGATCGCCAGCAAATGGAACCCGCGGTGGACCACGCTCTTCGGCCTGCGCAACGATACCGTCTGGACGAACACCGGCCCGGTGCAGGGTTACTCGGATATGTATGCCATGGATGCGGACGCCTTCAACGCGCTGAACCGCGCCCACACGGACCCGGACCTCGATGCCACTGCTCTAGCGCGCTACGAGCCGAACGCCTTCAGCAGTTATGAGTTCGGATACGCCCGCAAGACCCGCGCGCCCAACCTCTACGAACGCTACGCCTGGTCGACCAACATGATGGCCAGCGGCATGATCGGCTGGTTTGGCGATGGCAACTACTACGTGGGCAGCGTCGCACTCAAGCCGGAGATCGCCCACACCTTCAGCGGCACGGCAGCCTGGCACAACCGGGCCCCCAACGCGTGGGAGATCAAGCTCACGCCGTATGAGACGCACGTCCAGGACTACGTGGATGTGGACACGATGAGCACCGTCACCTATGGCATGAGCACCTTTGCCCAACTGCAATTCGCCAATCACAACGCGCGCATTTACGGGGGCGATCTCTCCGGCAACGCCGCGCTGTGGAACAATTCCAGCTTCGGGCTGGGGAAGATCGGCGGCGTCGCGGGCTGGCTGCACGGCGAGCGGCTCGACACGCAAACCCCGCTCTACCAGATGATGCCGCTCAACCTGCGCGCCGCCTTCGACGAGGAACTGAAGGGATTCACGGCCGGGGCCGGCGTCCAGGCAGTGGATCGCAAATCCAACGTCGATCCCCATCGCTTTGAGCAGCCCACGCCGGGGTACGCGCTCTTTAGCCTGCATACAGCCTATCGGCGCGGGCCTCTGCAAGCGAGCGCTGCTGCCGACAACCTGCTCAACAAGGACTACGAGCTGCCCATGGGCGGCGTGAACTTCGACGACTTTATGGCCAGCGGATGGATGAGTCAGATCAAGCCGCTGACGGGCCGCGGACGGTCCTTCTATGGCAGCCTGACCGCGCGGTTTTGACAGGACGGTGGCGATTTCAACCGGAAGTCTGCAAATTCGATGTGACAGGTAACATCCCTCGGATAACTTCATCCAGTCGCGCCGATCGTTCCGTTTCGTCCAGCGCAGATGAGCCCATCCTTGCGCGTCGGTTTCCATTTGCACCTGAAACAAGCCCGCGGCCCGGCAGCTTCTCCCCAGCAGCCTTCCAACCTGTTGGGCCACTCGTAGCGGATTCTGTTTGTGCTTGCCGCACTCTTCCGCCATGACCTCCAGCTTCCGCTCGCTGCGCCGCCCGAACCGACCATGCCGCCCATAATCTCGCCACGCTCAAGCACATTGCCTTGAGCCTGATCCGCATGGACCCGGTGAAGCGAAAGGGCGGCATGAAGGCAAGACGCCTGATCGCCGCCACCGGCGACAACTGCCGCGCCGAACTCTTCGGACTCGCTTGAGGCGGTTTCTTCATGCGATTGCCCAGCGGATTCCCGGTCGATTCGATCACGGCCCCTAAGCGAGGGCGTATTCTTTGGTTGACTCCTTAGAATGGCAACGGATGCAAGACAGGGGCCTCGCGGGGCGTCCGTCGTCCGTTGATTCGTTGCCCGGCGAACCGGATTGCAAATTCCGGCCCGGTGGTGTTTGCTCAAGTCAGGCCGCCGAACCATGCCGGCAATCGGCGCGCCTTCAAGGGCCAGCAGTTGGCGGATTGAAAGGCGAAGCTCATGAATCTCCGTCGCATCTGCACGATACTGGGGTTGCTTCTTGGCGCCGCCGCGTTTTCCTGCGTGCCGGCCGCGGGCTCCGCAGCGCACAAGGTTCACTCGCCCGACGGCAAGATCGCCATCACCATCCACACCGACGCTCCCTTGGGCTACAGCATCGCGGTGGACGGCAAGCCGCTGCTTCTGCGCTCCCGCCTGGGGCTGGAGCTGGCCGGCGGCGTAAACCTCGGCGAGAGGCCCGTGGTGCGGAGCGAAACGCGCGCCTCGGGCGACAATCGCTGGCAAGACCAGTTCAGCAAGAACCGCGAAGTGAGGGATCGTTACAACGAGCTTACCCTGATGCTCGGGGAAGGCGATCTCACCTTTGGCGTGGTCGCGCGCGCCTATGACGACGGCGTGGCCTTCCGGGTGGTTCTCCCCAGCCAGCCGGGAATGGATTCCTTTACCGTCACCCGCGACTCGACGGAGTTCACCTTCCCCGGCGACGAGCGGATTTGGGCCGGCTGGAACAACGCCGAGGGCCCCAGTCGTCCCGAGGGCGGATTCATCGGCTCGCAGGAATGGCAGTTCCGGCCCGCCATGCTCTCCACCATGAACCCCGCTTTCAAGTATGGGCTGCCGTTCCTGGTTGAGACGCCCGCGGCGTACGTCGCCATCACCGAATCCGACTTGATCGACTGGTCCGGCATGTGGCTGGCTACGAAGCCCGGCGCGATGAATACCCTGACGACCGAACTCGCTCCTCCCATTCCTGCCCGCCCGTGGCCGCCGCGTTTGCCATCTGGCGCGATGGCCCCGGCGGAGAATACGGCGCCGCCGCCGCCCGGCGAGGTGCAAAAGGGCCTGGTCGTCGCCAGGACGCCGCACAACTCTCCTTGGCGAACATTTATCATCGCCCGCAAGCCCTATGAGCTGATTCAGAGCGACCTGGTGTTGAACCTCGCCACGCCGAGCCAGCTCGCCGACACCTCCTGGATCAAGCCCGGCATGGCGTCCTGGGGCACCTGGTGGTCCGCCACGGGAAAGAACGACCTGCCCACGCTCAAGCAGTACATCCAGCTCGCCGCCGACATGGACTGGCCGTACCAGTTGTCGGAGATCGGCGACAAGTCGATTGTGCCCGAGCTGGTTCAGTTCGCGAAAGAACGCAACGTGCGCGTCTGGCTGTGGTTCCACTTCAACGACTTCATCGATAGCGCGGTCTACAAGCGGGACTTCCCCATGTACGCGAGGTGGGGCATCGCGGGCCTGAAGATCGACTTCATCGATCGCGACGACCAGTGGGCGGTCAACTGGTACTACGACGTGGCCAGGACGGCGGCCGAGAATCATCTGCTCATCGACTTCCACGGCGCATTCAAGCCCACCGGGCTGGATCGCACCTGGCCGAACCAGATTACGCGCGAGGGCATCCAGGGCAATGAATACAACAAGTGGAGCGCCCGCGAGACGCCCGAACACAAGGCCACGCTGCCCTTCACGCGCGCCCTGGCCGGGCCGGCCGACTACACGCCGGGAGGGTTCATCAACCGCCAGCCGTCGCAGTTCCAGATTGTGCAGCACGACACCCAGGTGCAGGGCACGCGCGCGAGCGAACTGGCCATGTTCATCCTCATCGAAAGCCCGTTCACCGTGGCCTGCGATTCGCCCGATCACTACCGGGACAAGGATGGAAACTACCTGCTTGGCATGGACTTTCTGAAAGGACTGCCGACGGTGTGGGACGAAAGCCGCGGCCTCGCCGGCGAGGTGGGAAGATACGTGGCCGTGGCGCGCCGCCACGGGAAGAACTGGTATCTGGCGGCGATCTCCGGCGGCGATGCCCGACAGTTATCGCTGCCACTGAAGTTTCTCGGCAAAGGCAACTGGAAGGTGACCCTGTGGGAGGACGCGCCCGACAGCGACCGGAATCCCGAGCACTTGGTCAGAGAGGAAAAGACGGTGCGTCCGTCCGGCACGCTCGAACTGAAGCTGGCGCCCTCGGGCGGGACGGTGGCCATCTTTTCGCCGGCCAACTGACTTGCTCGGGAGGCATGGCGCGAGCGAACGCCCACGGCCCAAGGCGTCTTTGACAGAGAAGAGAAGCGTACTCGATACTTCAAGCTGGTGGCTTGGATCGCCGCGCCCCCCGCATGCGACGGCTACGCGCACCGGGCAACCTCGTCCATGAAGCTCCCTCGCAACGCTGATATCTGGTTTGGGCCGTATCTGAAGAGCCGCCTGCGGAGGTTTGCGCGGCGCATCAAGCCGCGGCGCGCCTGGGTCGCAATCGCCGATCACTACGAGCCGCTGGGCATGGGCGCCACGGTTGAAACCGCGTTGCGCCGCGTGGCCGAGTGGCGTGAGCTGTGGCCGCGCATTGCCGCCGACGCTCCCATGGACGCAGCCGGCCAGCAACCTCAGTACACTTTCTTCTATCCCCAGGAGGAGTACCGTCGCGATCTGCTCGACGGCATTGCCGAGATGGCGCGGCTGGGCATCGCCGACGTGGAAGTGCATCTCCATCACCACGACGAGCAGCGCGACCTCTTCATCGAGAAGATCGGCGAATACTGCCGCCGCCTGAGCGGCGATCACGGCCTTCTTCGCCGGCTGGACGGCCGCACCGCATTCGGCTTCATCCACGGCAACTGGGCGCTCGACAACTCCCGCCCGGACGGCATGTGGTGCGGCCTTAACGGTGAGATCGCCTTGCTGCGCGATCTCGGCTGCTACGCGGACTTCACCATGCCTTCCGCTCCCTCCCCGACCCAGGGGCGCGTTGTGAACCAGATTTACTGGTGCACGAACGATCCCGGCAACCGTCCGCGGTCCTTCGATCGCGGCATCGAAGCCACCATTGGCGGCGGGCGCCAGGGCGACCTGCTGATGATCACCGGCCCTCTCGGCATCCGCTTCAGCGGCCGGGTGCTGCCGCGGCTGGAGACGGGAGAGATAGCCGGCTACGATCTTCCCACGCCTTCGCGTGTGCGCCGCTGGTTCGACCTGGCGCCCGCCATCGGGAGCGATCTCTTCCTCAAGCTTTACACTCACGGCGCGCAGGAGAGGAACTTCGAGCCGCTGCTCGGCGGAGCTCTGGGCAGCATGTTTCGCTGCCTGAAGGAAGAAGCGGATCGCAGAGGCATCGAGATACACTGGGCCACGGCCTGGCAAATGTATCGGGCCGCCGATGCGCTGATGCACGGCCGCGAGAATCCCGTATCCACGTTGACCAGCCATCTGGCGTAGGTGGATTCCATCTTATGCGACTCGACGCGCTCAGGCTCTCGGTCTTCGCGAGAATTGCCGGGGTTCCAGTTAAGTGCCGGCGCCTGTCTATCCTAAGTACTTCATCGAAACTCTCTTGCGCTTGCTTTGCAACCATTGTAGTCTGCAAGAAGGGGTTTTGCCGTTATCGTTGAGGGTCGAGGGGAAAATGGCAGGAGTTCAGCTCTGAAATCGCGGTCAGTTGCACAAGCTGGGTAACAGATTGTTCATTGAAACTCGGGGGGTGAGTGAATAGAATGGCAGTTTCTCTTACCGGCAGTCGCTTAGCTGTGCTGAAAGCTAGCATCGAAACCCGCCAGGCCCGCATCGGGATCGTGGGGATGGGATATGTCGGCCTGCCGCTGGCGCTGCTGTTCAGCGGCGAGCGCTTCCGGGTGACGGGCTTCGATATTGCCCCGGACAAGGTCAGGACCCTCAACGCCGGCGGCTCGTATATCGTCCGCATCCTCCCCGCCGCCGTCCGGCAGGCGCAACAGTCGGGCTTCCGGGCGACGGCGGATTACTCCGAGATCGGCCAAATGGACGCGGTCATTGTCTGCGTGCCCACTCCGCTCGATCAGCACCACGAACCCGATCTGAGCTATGTCGTGGGGACGGTCAAGTCCATCGCTCCTCACCTTCACGAGGGGCAGTTGATCGTGCTGGAAAGCACCACCTATCCCGGCACGACGGAAGAGGTGGTGGTTCCGCTGCTCGAGGCCGGCAATCCACTGGGATTGAAGGTGGCGCGCTCGCTCGATGAGCCCGGCATTCACGTCGTTTTTTCGCCCGAGCGCGAAGACCCCGGCAACGAGACCGTCGCCCGGCCCGATATTCCCAAAGTGGTGGGCGGCTGCGGGCCGGCGGCCGTGGAGCTGGCCTCGGCCATGTACGGGACCATCTTCCGCCGCATTGTCCCCGTCTCCAGCCCCGCGGTCGCCGAGATGACCAAGCTGCTCGAGAACATCTACCGCTGCGTCAACATCGCCCTGGTGAACGAATTGAAGCAGTTGTGCATGAGGATGGGCATCGATATTCACGCGGTGATCGACGCGGCCAGAACCAAGCCCTTCGGCTTCCAGGCCTTTTATCCCGGGCCCGGCCTGGGCGGCCACTGCATCCCCATCGACCCCTTTTATCTCTCCTGGAAGGCGCGGGAGTTCGACTTCCGCACCCGCTTCATCGAGCTCGCCGGCGAGATCAACATGGCCATGCCTTACTTCGTCCTGGAGAACCTGGCGGCCGGGCTCAACGAGCACCGCAAGTCGATCAAGGGCGCGAAGATCCTGGTCCTGGGCCTGGCCTACAAGCGCGACATCGACGACCTGCGCGAGTCTCCCTCGCTGACCATTATCGAGCTGCTGCGCGAGCGGGGCGCCATCGTGGCCTACAACGACCCTTACTTTCCCACCGTCGGCCGCGGCCGCCACTACGACCTGAACATGACCAGCGCCCCGCTCGACGACCTGGCCCAATACGACGCCGCAGTCATCGTCACCGACCACTCCAGCTACGACTACCAGGCGATCGTCGAGCGGTCGCAGTTGGTCGTCGATACGCGCAACGCCACCAGGGGAATTGATTCGGCGAAGATTGTGCGCTGCTGAGAGGGCTGTCTGAACAATTACTCGGAAGTGCGGCATCCAGCCGGCGGATAGGCCATTATCCAGTGTTGCGCTTATGCTATCCTTGTTTTTGCAGAAATGCTGCTGGCGTCTCTGGAGTTTCTGCCGCTTGTGGTAGCCCGAACTCATGAGTCTTTTTCGCAGGGTAGAAATCGGGCTTGTCTTGGATCGGAAGGATCGTTTGCACACGCTGTGCGGCCCGCGGTTGAAGTAACAGAGCGGCCGGCTTGACGGTAATGTCGGTGGGCTGGAGGTCGATCTCCCCTCAACGATCTGAAAGCTTGGAAGGATTGATTCAAGGTGAGAGGCCAAAATGAATTGCGGTCTCGAAATGGGAATCCAATGAAGTTTCTTCACGTAGTGGGTGCGCGCCCCAATTTCATGAAGGCAGCCCCTGTCTATCGTGCACTGGCGGGAAGAGGCCAGGAGCAGGTGTTGGTGCACACGGGCCAGCATTATGACGCACTTATGTCAGAGGTATTCTTTAAGACATTGGAAATTCCAAATCCAGACGAGAGCTTGAACGTCGGCTCTGCTTCTCATGCGCAGCAGACAGCCGCAATCATGAGCAGTTTCGAGCCGGTTGTACTCGCGCGCCGGCCAGATGTCGTGCTGGTATATGGCGATGTGAATTCCACTGTGGCGGCGGCGCTCGTTTGCGCCAAACTCGGCATTCGAGTAGCGCATGTAGAGGCGGGCCTGCGCTCCTTCGACCGAACGATGCCGGAAGAGATCAATCGCCTGGTGACGGATCAGTTATCGGATATCCTCTTCACTCCATCGGTCGATGGGAATGAGAACCTTGCGCGGGAGGGGATACAGAAGGAGAAGGTGTTCCTTGTCGGCAACGTCATGATCGATACCCTGATTCGATTTCTTCCCATGGCGGATGAGATGTATGCGAAGCTCCAGTCTGAGCTAGCCATGGACTCATTTGGGTTGGTAACTCTTCATCGCCCATCAAACGTGGACGATGAAGCCGTCTTCTTGCCCATGCTTGGGCTTCTCGATGAGTTGAGCCGGGAAATGCCGCTCATCTTCCCAGTCCATCCGAGGACGCGCCAGAAATGGGCGGCTCAATTGGAGCTGTGCAATCCGAATCTCCGGACGATCGAACCTTTGGGTTATCTTGAGTTTCTCGCGCTTCAGAAGAATGCGAGGGTTGTCATTACGGATTCCGGTGGAATTCAAGAGGAAACAACCTATCTTGGAACGCCCTGTCTCACACTTCGTGAAAACACCGAAAGGCCCATTACCGTGACTCTCGGCACCAATGTCCTCATCGGTCGGGATTGGGGGCTGCTGCGCAAGCATTTCCGCGAGGCGCTCAATGGCGGCCGCAAGAGGGCCGGTTGTATACCGCTATGGGACGGCAATACGTCGGAACGGATCGCGGAGATTCTTGGAAGATAAGCTCTTGCTGTCGTTTTGCAGGTTCTCATTCCTGCAAACCATGGAACTTGTACTGGGGGTCCGCCGATGAACACGCTTAACGTCTTGTTAGTTGCCTATGTCTTCCCGCCTGCCGGAGGCACCGGAGTTATGCGCGCCGCAAGCCTCGCACGCTACTTTCCCGCTGAAGGAATCCGGCTCGACGTACTCACTACTCGCAATGCATCCGCTGTTGGGACTGACCCTACGCTGCTCAAGGAGGTTCCAGCCGAGGTCAGCGTTCACCGAACCGTAACGCTCGACCTTCCTTTTGGCATCAAGAAGGGAATCAAGAGACTGATCACCGGAGCAAGACCGCCCGCGAGCAAGACTGCCGGTCCTGCTGCCGCCGGCAGGCCGGCTTTTCTCAAGAGAGTTCTACAGGACGTTCTGTTGCCCGATCCGCAGGTGACGTGGTTTCCGGTGCTTACCCGCGCCGCGCGCCGCATCGTGAGGGACCGCGGCATTGACCTTGTCCTCATCACTGCGCCGCCTTTCTCCAACCTCCTCTTGGTGGAAAAGCTCCGGAAGGAGTTTCCCTACCTGGCGATCGTGGTCGACTTTCGCGACGAATGGCTCACGACTTCTTTTGATCTTGTTAGCTTTCTCTTCAGCAGCAGTGAGCGAGCCCGCAGCTTTGCCCGGAGCGCCGAAGCGTCCGCCGTGACAGGCGCCACCGCTGTGGTTACGGTTACCGAAGCTGCCCGTCGCGAGATTCGTTCCCGGTATCCGCAGGAACCCGACAGCAAGTTCCATCTGATTCCTAACGGTTTCGACGCCACCAGACTCAGCCGCTCGGTTCTCTCGCCTGAGCCCCGGCAGGACGCCAGGATCGTCGTCACCCACATCGGCACTGTCTATGCTTCGACCGAGCCATCAACACTGGTTGAGGCGGTGCAGTCTCTGCCTCCGGAAGTAAAGTCCCGATTCAAACTCCGATTCATTGGGCACATCGAGGAGCTTCGTTTTCGCGAGGCGCTTCAGCAACTGGGCGAGATGGTCGAACTGAAGGGCTACCTGCCGCAGCGCGAAGCTCTGGCCGCTATGAACGAGACCGACTATGTCCTGCTGATCAATCACGACCCCTTGAACGTCGGAGGCAAGTTCTACGATTACGTCGGCGGGGGCAAGCCTATTCTCGGCGCTGTCCATCCCGAGGGCGAGACACGCCGCCTATTGGAAGGGTTGCGGGCCGGATGGTGGGCCGGCATTCACGATGTTGAGGGCATTCGCCAACTGTTTGTCGATGCCGCGGCGCGAGGCGGTTCGCCTCTTGCCGCATTTCAACCCGATCTTGGAAGAATCGCGCAATACGAACGCAAGGTTCTGGCACAGCACTATGCCTCTCTCCTTCATTCCATTGCCGGCAAGCGGCGCGGCGAAGACTCGGAGGCATCGACCGCCAAGCCAACAAAAGCGGAAGAATAGCCTCGATGAAGATCGCCGTCATCACGCGCTATTTCCCTAGTTCGGCCGAGCCATGGCAGGGCCGATCGGCTTATCAGACGCTGCGTGTGATTGGCCGCGAAGCCGAGGTGCAAGTCTTCTTTCCCAACGCCGCGTATCCGCGGTGGCTCAAGCCGCGAAGCAGGAGTTACGACAAGCTCGACGCTTCCTTTAGCCCGCCGGATGTGAAGGTGAGCTACCATGACTACCCCGCCCTGCCGCTGGTCTCCCGGCCGTTCAACGGACAGATGGCCGCCCGCGCGCTTCTGCCTCACGTGCGCGGCTTTGCGCCCGACATCCTCTTCGGCTGCTTCCTTTATCCCGACGCGTATGCCGCTCTCAAGATAGCGAGATCCCTCTCCGTTCCCGTGGTGGCCATGGGCATTGGGTCCGACATCAACCGGATCGGCGATCCCATCTCGGCCTGGCACACGCGCACGGTTCTGCGCCAAGCCGATTTTGTGGTCACAGTCAGCGGCGACCTGCGCGCCAAAGCCGTAGCTATGGGCGCCTCGCCGGAGAAGGCTCGCGCCATTCTCAACGGCTGCGACCTCTCCGTCTTTCACCCCAGGAACCGCCTGGAGGCAAGGCGGAGGCTGCATATCGACCCGGACGCGGAGGCCGTCGTTTACATTGGGCGGATGGACGTGCGGAAAGGCCTCCGTGAACTGGTCGATGCGGCGGCTTCGCTGCATCCCCAGCGGCCCGGCCTGCATGTCTACCTGGTCGGCGAGGGACCCGACAGGCCTGCCATCGAGAGCGCGATTCAGGCTCGCAACGCCACGGGTTACATCCATGCGTTTCACGGCTGCGCCGCGGACGATGTCGCCGTCTGGATGGCGGCAGCCGATCTGGTCACCCTGCCCAGCTACATGGAAGGGTGCCCCAATGTTGTTCTCGAGGCGCTTGCCTGCGGGCGTCCTGTCGTGGCAACAAATGTGGGCGGCATACCGGAGATCATGAAGGATGAATGCGGAAGGCTCGTTCCCCCTCGCGATCCGGCCGCGCTGGCCCACGCCCTGGCATCGGTCCTTGACGATACCTGGGACGCCCCGGCCATCTCCGCGCAAGGGAGCCGAAGCTGGAGCGCCGTGGCGGCGGAGTTGCTCGAAGTCTTTACGTCGCTCACATCCAGCCGTCAGGCGGACGCACATGCCCGTTAGCCCGCCGCTCCGCCGTCAGAACCTCCGCCTCGCGCGAGTGCTTTGGCGTTTGGAAGATTGTCTATTCTTTCCGCGCTACCGGTCGGTGCAGGAGTAGCAAGGATCGATCGATGCCTGAATCAGGGGCGTGTCCGCGAGCCGCGCTCCCTTCACCATCCAGCGGATGGCCGGCATGTTGGCGAAGGTGGGGGTGCGCACATGCACGCGGCTGGGATTTCTGGAGCCTTCCTTCCAGGAGACGCTGTACATGACCTCTCCGCGCGGCGCCTCGACGCGGCTGGTGGCCGTTCCGGTGGTGAAGACGATCTTGGCGTCGCCGGTGCTCAACTCGCCGGGCGGCATCTTGCTCAGCGCCTGGCGAAGAATCTTGCAGCTCTCCATGATCTCCAGGGCGCGCACCAGCAGCCGGGCGCGCACGTCGCCGTCCGGCTGCACCGGCACGTCGAACTCCATCTCGGAGTAGGCCGCATAGGGCGCGGCGCGGCGCAGATCCTGGGGCAGCCCGGAGGCGCGCGCCGTGGGTCCCACAACGCCGCAGGACATGGCCTTCTCGCGCGTCAGCACGCCGATGCCGGCGCAGCGCGAGGTGGCCGTCGTGCTGGTGGTAAAGATGGGGATGACGGTGCGCATCATCTCGCCCTCCAGCGCCTCGATCATGGCCAGGATGGCGGGCGGATCCTCGATGTCGCGATTGACTCCGCCGATGCGGTTCATCGAGTAGTTGACGCGATTGCCGCTGATGACCTGGAGCACGTCCATGACCTTTTCGCGAATTTCAAAGCAGGTCATGAACATGGTCTTGAAGCCCATGAGCTTGGCCGCGATGCCCGCCCACAGCACGTGGGAGTGCAGCCGCTCCAACTCCGCGATCACCACGCGAATGTACTGGGCGCGCGGCGGCGGAGTCAGGCCGGTCAGCTTCTCCATGGCCTGGCAGAGAGTGAGGGTGTGAATGTTCGAGCAGATTCCGCACACGCGCTCCATCAGCGCGATCACTTGAATGTAGTTGCGGCTCTCGGCCAGATGCTCGATGCCGCGAAAGTTGAAGCCGATGTGCAGCTTGGCGTCGCAAACCGTCTCCCCTTCGCAGATCAGGTCCAGCTTGTAAGGCTCTTCCAGCGCCGGGTGATAGGGCCCCATGGGAATCTTGTAGCTCATTTTTTCACCTCGCGCAGGTTCACTCCCGGCTTGTCTCCGGCGCGCAGAAGAAGCGGCTCGTACTCGCGTCCCAGAAAGTCCACGGCGAAGCCCTCGTGAATCTCGCGCTCGATCCAGTCCACAGCCTCGCACAGGTCGTAGATGCTTTCGATGGAGTTGCCGGCAAGCTGATAGGGAAAGCCGAGCAGTTGGCCATTGAGATCCCAGTGATACTCCAGGCGCAGGCCTTGCTTGCCCGGCAGCTCAACGGCGGTAATGGTGACAAAGCGCGCTTGCGCCTCATTCATTCCCTTGGCGAGATCGCGCACATTCATCGCGCCGGGGTTCAGCCAGCGCACGCCGCCCATCTCCACCCAGGGGTCGGCGATGCCCAGCTTCTCCCGCAGGGTCTCAAGCGGGCTCTTTGCCGGTTTGGTCTCAACTGCGCTCATTGCGCGCCTCCGGGGACAGGGTCGGCCGCCTGGCTCGCGGCCGCCGGCGACACTTCCGGCGCCGGCTTGGGAGCCGGCTTGCGCGCGACGGTGTAAGACTTCTTCAATGCGCCTATGGTCAGATACACGGGCGGACATTCAGCGTCCTGGCTCAGCGCGTGGGTCTTGCAGCCCTCCACGCAGCGCCCGCAAAAGGTGCATTGGCCGGGATCGTAGCTCCACGTGAATGTGCCCTTGCCGCTCTTGAAGTCGATGGCGCGGGCGGTGCAGCGCATCTTGCAGATCGCGCATCCGCTGCACAGCGCGGGATCGAAGCGCACCAGGCCGCGGTAGCCCTTGCTCACCTTGGGGCGCTCGGGAAAGAGCAGCGTCCGCGAGCCGCCGCGCAGGTTCTGCCAAAGCATGGTGAGAATGTTCATGATCTAAGCCTCATGAAGAGCGCGGACGATATGGCCAGGACCGCGAAGATCAGCGTGCATTGCCAGTAAAACCGCACCGTGGTATCGATCGCCAGGCGCGCCGTGGCGGCCGCGAGCGTCGACAGCAGCAGCACGACAAAGAAGGAAAGCGCGACGAAGAGCAGAATGGCGAGCCAAACCAGTGCAACGTGCGGCGCGGCCAGCGTGGCCACCAACCCGGTAGCCGCAACCCACTCCAGCCCATGCGAGAGCTCCCACATCGCCAGCTCGGCGCCGGCGTACTCGGTCATCGGCCCGGAGTAGATCTCCTGCTCGGCGTTGGGCAGCGAGAAGGGATTCAGATGCAGCTTGGCGGGCAGGCAAACCAGGATCGCCGCCACTCCCAGCCAGCGCAGCGGCGAAGCGGGAAGCTGCGCCAGGGCCTCCAGCCGGAAGGTGTGCTGCGA
>Ga0326727_10018732_pt1 | contig 14073 bp, 18 predicted proteins | sample MB2enrmetagenome_FD_207643 | JGI IMG/M metagenome (GOLD analysis project Ga0326727, IMG submission 207643) | Lab enriched peat soil microbial communities from McLean, Ithaca, NY, United States - MB29MY | ecosystem: Environmental > Terrestrial > Soil > Wetlands > Peat | place: USA: New York...
TGAGGACACCGGCCCTTGAGATTTTCGCGATATGGAGCGAGGTTTTCCGAAATGGCAGAGTCAATCTACGATTTTTCCGTCCCGCTTCTCAATCCCGGCCCCACGGCGGAGTCAGTCAGCCTGGCGGATTTTCGAGAAGAGGTTCTGCTCATCGTCAACACTGCAAGCCAATGCGGGTTTACGCCGCAGTATGCCGGCCTTGAAAAGGTCTACCGCGACTACAAAGAGCGTGGGTTTCAGGTGCTGGGCTTTCCCTGCAACCAGTTCGGAGGCCAGGAGCCGGGAACCGATGCTGAGATCGGCGCATTCTGCGAAAGGAATTATGGCGTTAGCTTTACCCTCTTCGCCAAGATCGACGTAAACGGACCCCACGCCCACCCCCTCTTTCAATTCCTCAAGCGCAGCAAACCGGGAATCTTCGGCATCCTCGGCGCCGGAGCCATCAAGTGGAACTTCACCAAATTCCTGGTTGACCGTAATGGGCAGGTTGCGGCGCGATATGGCCCCTCGACAAAGCCGGAGAAACTCGCAAAAACGATTGAGCGGCTGCTCGACGTCCAGTAACAGACTTGCACCACTCCGGGAAGCCGTAACGGTTGGGTTGACAAATCTCCATATGGGAATTGGGCCACTTATGAAACGGAACCATATTTATTTTCATCCAGGCCGCATACTGTTCATTTCCTGAGGTATGCTCCTGATTATCTGGCTCGAATGCCGGCCTGATTCCGAATACGGAACAGGGCCCCCTCATCGAGATCGAGCGCCGGGAGGCTGCGATGCGCCGAGATCTTCCCATGATGCTGATCCGGGTCATTGTGGGTCTCGTGTTCCTGGTCGAGGGCATTCTCAAGTTTGCGCATCCCGATGAGCTGGGCGCGCCCCACTTTGCCGGCATCGGCCTGCCTTTTCCCCATCTGCTCGCGCCTCTTGTGGGTGGAGTCGAGATCGCCGGCGGCGCCGCGATTATGTTGAACTTCTTTGCCGGCGACGCCGCGCTCGCCATGCTGGCCGTCATCGTTGTGGCGTTGATCACCACCAAGGCGCCCATACTGCTCGGCCGCCAGTTCGGTCCCTTCACTCTCATCAAGCTGCCCAGCTACGGCTGGCTAAGCGCCTTCCACGAAGCCCGCGCCGACCTGTTCATGCTTTTCGGTTCCCTCGCCGTTCTCATTGACTCCGGCTTGCAGGTCGGGCGCAGGCGGCACTGGTATCAATCGAGAGGGCTGAAAGAATAAGCTTCAGCAAGTGAGCCATCGACGATGCCCGCCATCCCCGCCACATCCGCCCTCGGCCTGCTCCTTCACGGCATCGTATAGCCCCAATCCACCCCCCGGCTTACTGTTTCGCTCAAGGTTGATCGGACGGCGAAAGCATATACACATAAACAAGCATGGCCACGCCGATCAATCCGGGAATCAAGCCGCACAGATAGACTCCTTCGGTGCCGATCAGAACCCGCAGGAAGATCACCAGCCCAATGCCAACGCTCACGTTGATCACTCCGCCGATCTTCAGCCCTTCGCGAATTGTTTGCCGCTTCAGGCGATCCTCTTCTCGAAGCAGCTCGATGGCCATCTTCGCGCCCTCTGTCGAAGACTCGGTCACCCTGCGAAACGTCTCTGCCTTGTAGAAGGCCTCGCGCTCCTTGCGCCGGCTGTCCAGCCAGGTAACGGTTGGCACCAGAATCCCGAACAGCGCGATTGCGCCGACGGAAAGAAACGCCCACAATCCATAGTTGCTGAATATTTCGTCGCCGCCGAACAGCGCCATTGCCAAATGCGTCATACAATCCTCCTGAACAGCTTGGGTTTTTCCCATGCGTCTGGTGGGACCGGTGACATCGCAGTGCGGTTGCATTTTTTCGCGAAATCATTTTCCCAAACAAAATGCAACCCGGTGCGGAGTCTTCAAGTCCTACCCCACGAAGAGCGCCTGACTTGATTGCATCCCTACAAAGCGCGCGCGCAGGTACTCCCGCCCTAAGCGGCGCGAATGAGAGCCGCGCCGATGCCGACCTGGCGGACATTGCCCGCGTGCTGGCCGGTGACGTTGAAGCCTTCGCCGGCATTGTCGGCCGATGGCAAGGGCCGCTCGTCAATATGGCCTGGCGCTACTGCCGCGACCGCGGCCGCGCCGAAGAACTGGCCCAGGAAGCTTTCATCCGGGCATGGCGCGGGCTAGGCTCGTGGCGGCGCGAATCCAGCTTTTCCACCTGGCTCTTTGCCCTGGCAGCCAACGTATTCCGCTCCGAGCTCAAGCGCTTTCCCGCCGTCAATCTGCCTCTTGAAGAAGCCGCCGAGCCGTCCGCTGCCGCATCGCAACATCGCGAACTGGCCGCTCAGTTCAACGCCGACTCAGTTCGCCGCGCTGTGCTTGCCCTGCCGCACCGCTACCGCGAGCCAATCGTCCTCTTCTATTTTCATGAGATGGACGTAGCCGCCGCAGCCCGGACCATGGGCATGCCCGAAGGAACCCTGAAAGCCCGGCTCTCCCGCGCTCGCGAGCTGCTGCGAAGACGATTCCCGCAACTCGATACCGCGCATGATGAAATTAGAGTTGAGAGTCTAAACATAGGAAAGGAGGCTTGAAGATGAACCCCACAAAAGCAAATCGTGCCGACGTAAATGAGTCGAGAATTAGTCCCGACGACAGCGCCATCGACCGCATTCTCTCGAGCGAAGAGCCTCTCATTCCGTCTTCAGGATTCCTGGCCTCGGTCATGGAGAGCGTTCGCGAAGAAGCCGCCGCGCCGCAACCCATTCCATTCCCGTGGACGCGTTTCATCCCCGGCATTCTCGTCGTGGCCGCAGTGCTTGGCTGGGTCACGCTCAAAATGATCCGGCAAGGCTTTGCGGAAATACGAACTATCTCGCTGGCGCCTCCGCACATCCCCGCCGCCGCAATCCAACCCATCGAGCAAGCCGGCTGGGTAGCCGCTGCCCTCGGCGTCTCCCTGCTAGCGTGGCTCTTCTCGCGCCGCCTAGCCGGCCGGTCCGGCCTGCTATAGAACGATTCGCGCAATCGCTATTCGATCGCAAAAACCGCGTAGACAGTGGCAATGCGACTCACCTTGCGCGGCTCGATGGCCAACGCCTGTGGTGCTGCGAGGCGTTGCTCGCCGCCGATATAGTTCGCGGTAGCCATCGTGAAGGACCCCGAATTTGAAACTTGATTTGTCACATAAACCAGCGGCCCCAAATGCACATCCATGCTCGCAGCAAGAACTGCCGCATCTGCCTTGGCCCGGGCAGACGCTTGCCTCAACGCCTGGTCTTCCAGCGCGCGCACGTCCTTCATCGTCCAATCAATGTCGCCGCTCTGCGTTGCACCAGCGGCGACAGCTATCTGCAGAATCTCCGCGGCGCGTTCCGGCGGAGTCTTCACCGTCCACTCCTGGACCAATTCGAACTTACGCGCCTTGTAGTCGATGCTCTTCAGGTGCTGAGATTCGCTGCGGATTGATGCCTCCGGAATTCCCGCCTGCTTCAGAGCTGCTACCACTTCGTTTGAAGTTTTCGCGCCCGCGGCATACGCCGTTTTGGCGTCAGACGGCTGCGTTTCGAAGCCGATGTGCAGGATAGCCAGATCCGGATCTGCTGTAACTCTCTCCTCGGCGCTGACCGTGAGCGTTCTGTTACTTGGTTCGATCTTCAGTTGAACCTGGGTGGTCTGCTGTGCGCTACCGGCCACGCAGCCAACAACAAGCGCGAGCGCTGCGATTCCTTGCATTGCGTTCATATGTGGGTCCCTTTCACCCCTTGGACGCAAAGCATACAAGATGGGCGCACAAAAACCCTGTGACAATCTGATTCGCAAGGTTCTTGATGGCTCTCTCGCCGTCGCGTGAGACATGGCAACGCTCTAACTAACAGTCCAATCCTCAGTCTTCAGCCCATCCACAAACGAAAATGCACTGTCGTGCGTCACCAGCGTCAATCCCAAAGACAGCGCATGCGCCGCAATCATGAGATCAGCTGTACTTAGAACCAGCCCATTGCGCCTAAGCAAATCTCTGGCGTCAGCAAACGATTGAGCCGCGCTCGAATCCCAAGGCAGGCTTGGCACATCCGAAAGGAAGTCCTCCACGCCAAGACGTATGCGGGTGCTTCCTGGGCAGCTCGCGACCCAGAACCTGAGTTCCGCCTCGGTTACGGCAGATACCGCAAGCAGATCCACCGAAATGCGGACGATGTGCTTCCGGACCGCCGGATAGTTTCCTCTCACGAAGTAGCTGACGATATTCGTATCGAGCAAATAGATGGGAGGCATTTAAAAGAAATCCCGCTCGACTGGAGGCGTCGGGTCGCGCTCCAAAACGTCATCGTCCGGGGAACCCAACGCATCCCAAATTGCAAATCGCCGCTGCCAAGTATCCTCATTTGGTTTCGCGCGCGCCTGCGACAACACCACCTCACCCGTCGCCGGATCACGCCGCACAGCCACCTCAGTCCCTTCGAAACGGAACTCCTTCGGCAGCCTCACCGCCTGGCTGCGCCCATTCTTGAACAGTTTGGCGGTCTTGGTGACGGATTGGGACGTGCGGCTGTCCTCAATTTGTGCCTTTGCGGATGTTGTCGCGCTCATTGCCAGCCTCCAGACGACGATCTATACCAAGTATATACCAAAACCGACCCACTTGAGTGCGTTACGAGAATGCATTTTGGCGGGTGCCTAAAAGAGATCCAGCTCGCGAGGCATGCTCGTGTGGCGCTCAAAGAAATCCTGCGAATAGTTTGCCCGGTCGAAGATTTTGTAGAGCTGCCCCGCCGTCAGATTCTCGGGGTTAGGAGGCAGCTTTGCATATTCCTCTTCCCCTGCCGAGTCCGGAATCGCATCGTAGAGCGCGAACCACTCATCGAACCTCAAGGCGTGAGCGTCACCGATTTTGCTGGAAGTATTTGTCGTGCTCATCGCAGGCCTCCTCAGCATGGTCTATATCGTAGTATATACCAATTCCGGCCTTCCCGCAGAGCATCTACGTCCGCACCCCATATTTCATCCCAAACCGCCGCAGCTTCTCCAGCGTCGCTGCCGCCAGTCCCGAATCGATCGCCTCGGCTCCCAATCCCACGCCCTCTTTCAGGTCGTCGGCAAGCCGAGCCGCCACCAGCGCCGCCGCCGCATTCAGCAGCACAATATCCCGCCGCGCGCCGGGAATGCCGGTGATCACGTCATAGAGCAGGCGGGCGTTGGTCTCCACGTCGCCGCCCACAAATTGATCCAGCGTCACCCGCGTCAACCCGGCCATCTCAGGAGTGACGCGCGCAGCCTTCAACGTCGGCGCTCCGCCCGCCTCCGGCTCTTCCACCCGCGCCACCACCGATTCGCCGGTCGTGGTCAGCTCGTCAATCCCGTCCGTTCCATGCACAACGAACGCGCGCCTTGCTCCCAAAGCCGCCAACGCCCGCGCCACCAGCAGCACGCGGCTCGGCGCCAGCACGCCAATCACCTGCGCCCGCGCTCCAGCCGGATTGGTCAGCGGGCCGCATAAATTAAAAATCGTCCGAAAGCCCAGCGCCCGCCGCAACGGACCCACCGCCTTCATCGCCGGGTGATACAGCGGCGCAAACAAAAACATGAATCCGGTCTCGCGCAGGCACTCCGCAGCCAGTTCAGGCCCCAGCGTCACCGGCACGCCCAGCGCCTCCAGCACGTCCGCCGACCCGGCCAGCGACGTCACCGCGCGGTTGCCGTGCTTCGCCACTTTGGCTCCGGCAGCCGCAGCCACCAGCGCCGCCCCGGTTGAGATGTTGAATGTCAATGGTCCCCCGCCGCCGGTGCCGCAGGTGTCCACCAACTGCTCCCGCTCCTCGTCTGTCAGTGGCACCGGCGTCATGTGCGCCCGCATCGTCTCCACAAAGCCGGCCAACTCCTTCGCCTGTTCGCCGCGCGTGGCCAGCACGGCCAGCAGCGCCGCGGTCTCAACCTCCGGCACACCGCCCGCAAGAATCTCTTCCAGCACTCCGGCAGCCTGCTCGCGGGTCAATGCCGTGCCGTCCTCGGCCAACGGTTTAAGAAGCTTCTTCAGAGAGGCCATATGCATTCCATGATACCGGCGCACCCTTTCGCGACCTCATTCCGGCGGCTCCAGATCGCCGCGCTACGCCTCAGGAGAGGCGGCTATTGTGTCAGCTTGAAGGGTACGGGCTTCAGCCCGTACATCAACGTTGCAAATATGACCGGGGCTTTAGCCCCTGAGGGACCGCCCCATTCAAGCCGGCACAATTGCGGACCACGCCGCATCCCTTCCGCATCCTGAGAATGCAGCGTTCCGTCGGTTTGCCCCGCCTTCGCCGCGCAAGATACTATTTGCTTACCGCTGGCACTCGCTCGCGGGCTCGGAATCAGCCGTGGCCCGCTCCCGAACTCCCAACCACAGCGGACGAATGCGGTCCCCAAAAACATGAAGATTCACGAGTATCAGGCAAAAGAAATCCTGGCAAAATATGGCGTTGCCGTGCCCAAGGGCGAGGTAGCAAACACGCTTGAAGAGGCCACCATCGCGGCCAGCAAGCTTTTTGCCGATGGCGCCAGCGGCGTGGTGGTCAAGGCGCAGATTCATGCCGGAGGCCGCGGCAAAGGCGGCGGCGTAAAAGTGGCCCGCACCCGCGAGGACGCCGAGTTGCACGCCAAAAACATTCTCGGCATGACGCTCATCACCCACCAGACCGGCCCGCTCGGCCAAAAAGTCCAGCGCCTGCTCATCGAAGAAACCGCGGACATCGACCGCGAGCTTTACCTCGGCATCGTGCTCGACCGGGCGACCGGCAAGCTTGTGTTCATGGCCTCGCAAGCCGGGGGCATGGAAATCGAAGAGGTCGCCGCCAAGACTCCCGAAGCCATCTTCAAAGAGACTATCGACCCAGCCATCGGATTTGGTGCATGGCAGGCGCGCAAGCTGGCCTTTGCGCTCGGCCTCAAGCCCACGCAACTCAGCCACGCCGTTCCCTTCTTTCAGAGCCTCTACAAAGCCTTCATCGATACGGACGCATCGCTCATCGAAATCAATCCCTTCATCACCACCAAAGACGACAAGCTCTTCGCCCTCGACGCAAAAATCACCTTCGACGACAACGCTCTGTTTCGCCATCCCGACATCAAGGCCCTGCGCGACACCGCCGAAGAAGACCCGCTTGAGGTCGAGGCCAGCAAATACGCGCTCAACTACATCAAGCTCGACGGCTCCATCGCCTGCATGGTCAACGGCGCGGGCTTGGCAATGGCCACCATGGACATCATTCAGTACGCCGGCGGCAGCCCGGCTAACTTTCTGGACGTAGGCGGCGGCGCAACCCAGGAGCAGATCGAGCACGCCTTTGAAATCCTGCTCTCGGACGACCATGTGAAGGCGATCTTCATCAACATTTTCGGCGGCATTCTGCGCGTCGATCGCTTGGCCACGGGCGTCGTCGCCGCGGCGCGAAACCTGCATGTCACCGTGCCGATTGTTCTGCGTCTCGAAGGTACCAATGTTGAGGAGGGCCGCAAGATACTCGCCGACTCCGGCCTTAACTTCCAGGTCGGCGAAACCATGAAAGACGCAGCCGAGTTAGTCGTAAAAGCAGCTTCTAGCTGTTAGCGTCTAGATGCTAGCTCCTAGCTTTCAGCTCTTAGCCCCTAGCTTTCGGAGGGCCGGTCAAAGAACCGTAATGTGTCAGGGCACGACTTTAGTCGTGCCGCAAGAAGAAAATGAACGCCGGGCTTTAGCCCCTGAGGAAATGCGAATCATTCCGAAGAAGTGGAAACTGTGGAGACATCATGTCAGTTCTCGTAGATAAAGGTACTCGACTTATCGTCCAAGGCATAACTGGCAAAGAAGGGACCTTTCACGCCAAAGGCGCTGCCGAATACGGCACCAATGTCGTCGGCGGTGTAACTCCCGGCAAAGGTGGAACTACGCACGAAGGCTGGCCCGTCTTCAACACTGTGGCCGATGCCGTTGAGAAGACCGGCGCCAACGCGACGGTTATATTTGTCCCTCCGCCGTTTGCCGCCGACGCCATTCTAGAAGCCGAAGATGCGGGCATTCCTCTCATCGTCGCCATCACCGAAGGCATTCCCACGCTTGACATGATTAAGGTGTGGGCCAAGCTGAAGAACTCGAAGTCGCGGCTCATCGGCCCCAACTGCCCCGGTGTTATCTCACCCGGCAAAGCCAAGATCGGCATCATGCCCGCGCGCATTCACAAAGAGGGCTCAATCGGAATTGTGTCGCGCTCCGGCACGCTCACTTATGAGGCCGTTCATCAACTCACCCAGCGCGGCATCGGCCAATCCACCGCGATTGGAATTGGGGGCGATCCCATCATCGGCACCACGCACATCGACGCGCTGCGCTTGCTCAACGACGACCCCGAGACCGAAGCCATCATCATGATTGGCGAGATCGGCGGCTCCGCCGAAGAAGCCGCGGCCGAGTTCGTCAAGCAGCATGTCAAGAAGCCCGTCGTCGGCTTCATCGCCGGACAGACCGCGCCTCCCGGCCGCCGCATGGGCCACGCCGGCGCAATCATCAGCGGCGGCCAGGGCACCGCCGCCGACAAAATGAAAGCCATGACCGCAGCCGGCATTCACGTCGTCATCTCGCCTGCCGAAATCGGCGCTACGCTGGCGCGCGTGATTGGAAGAGGCTAAAAGCAGCTTCTAGCTCTTAGCTTTCAGCCTTTAGCTTCCCGCTCATCACGCAAGCGCTCACCACGACGGTGGGCGACCGCGATGATACAAATTCGAGATTCATTTCAATGCAAGAACTTTGGATTGGTATCGTAGAAGTCCTTACCGAACCCAGCACTGGGGACGGGAACACACGTGCGTTTACGAACGTTGTTACTTGGGCGGCAACTGCTTCAGACTACCTCGATTCGGTGACGACCGTTTTCGCCGAATACGGATGGACTGTGTTGGGCATCGAAAACCAGCGCCCGATAGCGAGCGAGGCCGGCTTCAGCGATGAAATCACTGACATCATTGAACGTGCGAAGCAGAATCCGAATGCGTGCATCTACGCAACTTTCAATTACTATCCTTCCAAGCATGCCTAACTCACGACAAACAAGCTAACAGCTAAGAGCTGAAAGCTGTCTTTTCACCACACCCGGCAAGGCTTCTCACTTACCATCGCCGCCGTCTTCTTGCAACTGAAGCTCTTCGCAAACTCCGGTAAGTCCTGTAACACGGAGTTAGTCCTATACTCGTCGGGCGCGTGCGGATCGCCCTCCGCCTGGCTGCGCAACTGCTCGGGCCGCGTCTGCGTACACCACTGCTGCGCATACGCAATCCAGAAGCGCTGGTCGGGCGTGTAACTGTCGGTCTTGGTGTTCATGTCGAGATGCGCAGCTTCGGCCTTGTCCAGCCATGCCAGCCACGCCAGCCACAACCCGCCCAGGTCGGCCAGGTTTTCGCCCAGCGTTAGCTTGCCGTTCAAATGCACGCCGGGCACAGCCTCGATAGCGTCGTATTGCCGCACCATGCACTCCGCGCGCTCGTTGAACCCCTGCTCGTCTTCCTTCGTCCACCAGTTCTTCAGGTTGCCGTCTTTGTCGAACTGCCTGCCCTGATCGTCGAAGCCGTGCGTCAGCTCGTGGCCGATGGTCGATCCCATATCTCCGTAGTTGGCCGCGTCGTCCTCTTTGCCACTGAAAAACGGCGGCTGCAGATACCCCGCCGGAAAGTTCACGTTGTTCATCTGCGGATCGTAATACGCATTCACCGTCGGCGGCGTCATCTGCCACTCTGACTTATCAACAGGTTTACCGATCTTGGCCAGGTCGCGCGCAAACTCAAACTCCCGCGCCCGCATCTCGTTGCCCAGCGAGTCGCCGCGCACAATGGCAAGCTTTGAGTAATCGCGCCACTTATCCGGATAGCCCACCTTGTTCATCACCGCGTGGAGCTTTTCTTTCGCCTTCACCTTGGTTGCGGCGCTCATCCAATCCAGCCCGTCGATGTCCTTGTCCATGGCCTGTTCGATGGCCAGCGTCATCTCGAGCGTGCGCTGCTTTTCGGCGGGCGGAAAGTACTTGTCCACATACGCCTGGCCCAGCGCTTCGCCCAGTTCGTGATCCACGCGGCTGGTGCAGCGCTTCCACCGCTCCTGCTGTTTCTCCGCGCCGTTCAAAATGTGCGCATAAAAATTCCAATTCTCGTGATCGAAGCTCTCCGGCATATCGGTGCCCGCGTAGGCAGTTAGCAAGTGCCAGCGCAGATAAGCCTTGATCTGGTCCAGCGGCGTGTCCGCCAACAGCTCGTTGAACTCCGCAAAAAACTTCGGCTCTGAATCGTTCGCCTTGCCCGACGCGGGCGCGTGTGCGGCGTTCACGTAATTGGCAAGCGAAAAATGCGTCAGCTCCTTTGAGAACTTCGCCACATCCGTCGGGTGGTTCAAGTTCTGCGGATCGCGCTGTTCGGTAATGGTGAGCGAAGCCTCGGCCAGCCTTGTCTCGACGGCCAATACTGTTTCGGCATCCTTCGCAGCCTGCGCCTCCGGCTCGCCCGCCAGCGCGAGCATCGTCTTCACGTGCGTCACGTATTGCTGGCGCTGCTCCACACTCTTTGCATCGGTCCGCGTGTAGTAGTCGCGCTCCGGCAAGCCCAGCCCGCCCGCGCCATACGATTCAATCACTGCGCTTGAATCGGCGTAGTCCTGAGCCGAGCCCATCCCGAAAAATGCATTCACTCCGATCGAATGCAGGTGAGCAACAAGCGCCGGCAGCTCCTGGTTCGTTTTCAAAGCCGCAATCCGATCCAGCTCCGGCTCGAGCGGCTTCAGGCCCAGCTTGTTCACGGCCTCGGCGTCCATGCAGCTCGCGTACTCGTCGCCAATCTTCTGCTCATTTGGCGTGCGCATGGGCGAGGGCACGGCCGCTGCTTCCAGAATCTCTTTCAGGTGCAGCCGGTTCAGCTCGTAGAGTTCAGTGAATCGCCCATAAGCAACCTGATCGGCGGGCAGGGGATTGCGCTTGAACCAGCCATTGCAACTGTATTTGTAAAAGTTCTCGCACGGGTCCACCGTCTTGTCGACCAGCGACGCATCGAAGACCCGCAGGCCCTGAGTTTCAGGCACTTTTGCGGGAATAACCCCGGGCGGTGCAGGTGTGCGGGCAGTTTGCCCAAAGGCCAAGCCGCCGCCGAGTCCGGCAGCCTGAAAAACAAAGAGTGCGATCCAACAACGGGAGTGTGCAACGGAAAAGCCAAACATGCCGAAACTTTATCAGATTCACGTCTTGGCGTGAGTCGCAACCTGTAACCGGTACAATGAAATGAGTAACGGAATCTTATCAAGGAGCATATCCATTGGCGCAGCGCACGTTCAGCATCGTCAAGCCCGACGCGGTCCGCAACGGTTTCACCGGCGCAATTCTCGCCGAGATCGACAGGGCCGGATTCCAGATTGTGGCCATTAAAAAGGCGTCCATTTCCAAGAAGCAGGCCGAGGGCTTTTATGCCGTGCACAAGGAGAAGCCATTCTTCGACTCGCTCACCGACTTCATGTCATCGGGCCCGCTGTTTCTGATGGTGCTCGAAAAGGAAAACGCCATCGCCGACCTGCGCAAGCTGATGGGCGCCACTAATCCCGCCAACGCCGACCCAGGAACCATCCGCAAAAAGTTCGCCGCCTCGCTGCAGGAGAACGCCATCCACGGCTCCGACGCCGAAGACACCGCTGCGTTTGAAATTGGCTACTGGTTCGCGGGCTACGAACTGATCTAGCGTTGCATTCCGCGCCCATTCCGATTCGGCTATTTCGCAACGGCCGCAGGCTGGGCCGTCAACGCCTTCAGATCGCCCACCAGTCTATTCATTGCATCGTCAAAACTCTTATCGCGCGTTTTTTTCAGGGCGCCTACTTGAACATTTTCGCTCACAGTCCACAGTACAATGTGCGTTTTCGGGTCGAGCAGCACCAACCAGAACCGGGCATTCGGCAAGGGAGTGCCTTCGAGACGAATAACGAGAGCCAGATCGGCATCGGCTGGAGCGGCTACAAGTTCATATCGTCCCCAACTCTTCATGGCCGCATAAAACTCGTTGTAGGTTCGATCCGGGTCCCCGCTCCATAGATTGGAATCGAAATCCGACCCAGCGTTAGAGATAAAGACTGTTTTCGCCGTGAAGATTTGCGAGGGCAGCGGTGCTGCCGGCGCCTCAGTCGTTTGCGCTTGCAAAGCTCTTGGTGCCGTTAACATCGCCGCAATTCCAAGAGACGCTATAGCCAACCCGACTTTCAGCATGATTTTGGCCTTTCTCTCTTTCTATTGGACAAGGAATTGCTCGATCCGTTACGGAAGAAATGCGCTCTCCCACAATCAATCTCCAAACAGATCGTCGATCTTCTGCCGCAGCGCCGCCATCTCCTGTTTAAGTTCGAGGGTCGTCGCCTCCAACTGCGCAACCCGCTCTACAAGTCCCGAATCAAACCCCGCGTCCGATCCCGCGCCCGCCCCGCCTTCACGCGCCCAGCCCGCATTCTCCGCCGCAATCGCCGACTCGACGTTTCCTGAAAGCAAATGCGAGTACCGCGACTCCTTGGTCCCCGGCTGCCGCGGCAACACGGCAGCCAGTGGCGGTTCCCGATCCATCAGCTTTTGCAGTCCCGCAAGCACCTCGCTGATCTCGTCGAAGCGATGCATCCGCTCCGTTCGCCCGCGCAGCTCGCCTGGCGTCTGCCGGCCGCGCAGCAGCAGCACGCACATCAGCGCCGTCTCCGCGCGGCTGAAGTTGAACGCTTCGCCCAGCCAATGCTCGTACTTGGTCACGCGCCCATCGGCCTGGCGCGCGCGACCGGCCAGCCCCAAATCCTCAAGCCTGTGCAAAGCATGGCGCACATCTTCTTCATCCAGGTCCATCACCGGCTCGCGGTTCGAGCGCTGGTTGCACGCGTTGATCAGCGCGTTGATCGACAGCGGATAGTAATCCGGCGTGGTCACTTCCTTTTCAATCAGAGCGCCCAGAACGCGGGCTTGCTCGCGCGTCAGAACAATGGCAGCAGTCTTGGTCGGCGTCGGCGGGTTTGGCTTAGTCGAGATCGGGTCGTCAGGCGGCATATGTCTATTGTCCCATTGCCGCATCACTTCCCGGCCGCGGTGTCTTTCTCTTTTTCTTTCGGCCCCAGCAGAAACTGAAAGCCCACATACGCAATCCAATTCGGCTCGCTGTTCTGCCGGGTCACGGCTTGAATGGCGCGCCCACCCATGAAGAGCAGACGCACGTGTCCGCCACGATCCAGCGTCTGCCGCCCGCCCGCATCAAGCGTGAGCTCTCGTTGCTTCGGAGCGCCGCCGATCTGGTTGATGTCTTGCAGGTCGTAGATCTCGCCGTAAAGCTCGAGCCGGTCGCTGAACTCGTGCCCGGCGATCAGCCCGCGTCCCCAGCGGCTGGGCACAAGCTGGTTGCCGAACCAGTGGCCCACTTCGCCGTTCAACGCGACCGGTCCGAGCTGCGCGGTGAACTCCACAGGCAAGTAGTACTGCGGGCCGTTCTCGACGATTCCCCGCCGCACCGCACTGGTTGGGTTATTGATGGACGCCTGCGGATAAGTGCCCAGTGAGAAATCCATGTTCTCGTCGGACTTCGGCTCGCCGGCCTTATGGTGCTCGTAGGGCCGCCACTTCACGCCCAGCAGGCTCTCGCCCAGCCCCGCCCGTGTGGTGTTGTTTGCGTCCGTAGCCACAGCCATCGGCAACTCGTACTTCAGTTGAATCCGGTCGCCCCACCCGTAGTTCATATCGATGTCCGGCGTCTGATAGCTGGCGTGCGCCGGGTTGTGATCCGCGATCCAGCCGAAGTTGATCTCCCAATGATGGTTTCCAGGCGTGCCGGGATCGTCGGTAATAAACGGCGGCCCACCCTGCGCATGAAGCAGAGCCGCGCATCCAGCCACCATCAGCGATAGAAGCGCCTGAAGTAATTTACGCATTTGAATAATTACGGAGCTCCGTAGAAGTAGACGCACAAAGACTGGAGATTGTCTTCGATTAAGCTAACATGGCATCGATCTTGCAGGTTATCCGTGAACAGGTAGCGCCGGCCTCCAGGCCGGCTGTCGTGCGGGTCTCCTGACCCCCACATCGC
>Ga0326727_10018733_pt1 | contig 14073 bp, 9 predicted proteins | sample MB2enrmetagenome_FD_207643 | JGI IMG/M metagenome (GOLD analysis project Ga0326727, IMG submission 207643) | Lab enriched peat soil microbial communities from McLean, Ithaca, NY, United States - MB29MY | ecosystem: Environmental > Terrestrial > Soil > Wetlands > Peat | place: USA: New York...
CGGCCATCTTCTGGAAACCGAGCAGGCGCTGGAACGGCAGAGCGATGGCCGCGGATGGGCCCGCAACATGGTGAACCGGCTCTGCATCGATCTCGCGGGCCACGTCAGCGAGCCGTGTGTCCGCGACAACGTCAAGGAGAGCTATCTGACGCCTGCGGATCATCCGGTCACGGTCCACCTCACCGGCCAGATTCCGGTTGGCGCCACCTGCGCCTGGTCGTTCGATGATGGCGAGGGTCCACGACAATCGACGTCAGACTGCGCCGAGCCGGTCAATCTGCGGGTGCGTTACGGCCGCACCACGCGGGCCAGCGTCGACATCGCCAGCGGACCCGGAGCGACGCAGCGCCTATCGGCCGAGATCGCGGTACGGGATATTTTCATCGCCGGCCTCGGCGACAGCATCGCCTCCGGCGAAGGCAACCCGGATCGCGCGATCGCGCTGGCCGATGATGGCTTCTGCTTCCGCTCCTACCTGGGGACCGATCGCGCCGAATACTACCGCCCGAGCCGCGCCGGTTATAAAGGCGGGCGGGCCTGCGATGCACTCGCACCGCTCCAAATATGGCAGCGTCAGAGCGCGCTGTGGCTCAATGCCCCGTGCCACCGTTCGCTCTACAGCTACCAGACCCGCACCGCGCTGGCGCTCGCGGTGCAGTATCCGCACATCGCGGTGACCTATCTGCCGCTGGCCTGCACCGGCGCCACCATCCCCGACGGGCTGTTCGGCCCGCAGCAGGCGCGCGAATGCCCGCCGGCGAAAGCCGGCAACAGCTGCCCGGGCTCATCGGAAGCGCAACTGGCCGAGCTGCGCGATGCGCTGGCCGCCGCCAGGCGCCGGCAGCCCAGCCGCAAGCTCGACCTGATCCTGCTGTCGATCGGCGCCAACGACATCAACTTTTCCGGGCTGGTCACCGACGTGATCGTGGACACCCCGACAGAGCGCCTGCTGTTCCGGCGCACCGGCGTCATGGGATCGATCGACGAGTCCCGCGCGGCATTGACGCACGAGCTGCCGCAGAGCTTCGGCAAGCTGCGAGAGGCGCTGAAGCCCTTGGTCGGCGGCGATCTCTCGCACGTCGTGTTCGTCTCCTACGCCAACCCGGCACTGTCCGATGGCGCGCCCTGCCCCGGCGGGCGCGCCGGTTTCGATATCCACCCCGCCTTCAACCTGAAGCCGGAGCGGATTGCGGCCGTTTCCGGCTTCGTCGACCAGGAATTCCTGCCACAGCTGAAGGCGCTGGCGCTGTGCCAGTCCGGCGTGATCTGCCGCGCCCCCGCCACCGACCGCATGAGCTTTGTCGATGCCCATCAGGCGGCTTTCGGAGATCACGGCTTCTGCGCCCGCGCGGCGAGCGATCCCGAATTCGACCGGCAGTGCTTTTCAGCCAGCGGCGACAGCTTCGATCCGGACATCGTCAGCGCGCCCAACCAGCCGATGCTGTGCGGCCGCGGCGCCTCCGACTATCGCGCCTACCTGCCGCGCGCGCGCTGGATCCGCGACGCCAACGACAGTTATTTCGCGGCGATGACCTATCCGCAGGGGCTGCCCGCCGCCATGCAGCCCTCCGACATCCATGATGCGACCTGGGGCATTCTATCGGCGGTCTATGGCGGCGCGGTGCATCCTTCCGCCGAAGGCCACGCCGCAATGGCGGAAGCCGCGCTGCCGGCCACGATCTCCGCGCTCCAGCTCGACGCCGCCGTGCCCGAGGTGACGGCCGAGCCGACACCGCCGGTGGCGCCCGATGCGGCGCCGGGTCAGCCAAGGCCGTAATCCCAGGCATCGAAAGAGGGCGGCCACCAGGTTTGCCCCTACAAATCGTAATGGCGTAGGGGCGCCCCTTGTGGGCGCCCTCGTCGACCACGTCCCGCCTGGACGAGATGAACGTGAAACAATCTGAATGCGCGGTCTGCCGAAGCAGGGCGACCACAAGGGTCGCCCCTACAACATCGAAATGGCGAAGCGGCGCCCTTTGTGTCTCAGGCTGCGGCCTTCTTCCAGCCATCGACGGACCAACGGCCGGGGCCGCCTGCCAGGATCGCCAGGAAGCCGCCTGCAATCGCCAAATTCTTGAAGAAATGGATCATGTTGGGGGGATCGCCGACCGCCAAGTGAAACAGCAGTCCGGCCAGAATCGTAAAGCCTGCCAGCAGGAAAGCCACCAGGCGCGTCTGATAGCCGGCCAGAATCAGCAGCCCGCCGCCGAGCTCAGTGAGGATGACGAGCGGCAAAAGAATGCCGGGCACGCCTATCTTCTGCATGTAACCGGCAGTCATGTCATAGCTAACGAGCTTATGGGCGCCGCCCATGATGAAGATGATCGAGATGAGGATCCGGCCAGCGAGCGCCGCGGCATTGCTGATCTGGGGGTTGTTCATGAACAGACGCCCATGACGCTCGATGGCCGAGGATGAGATAAGGAATTCGCCCTTGGGCCGCTGCTGGTAGCTCTGCTCACGTCGTACCGCCTTCGTTTGCATCAACGGGATGATGCGACGCACCATCGGCAACTCGTCGGGACCCGTCAATTGAAATATCAGTGGCCCCGTTGGCACCGGATGTCATCGCCCGGCTTGACCGGACTTGACCCGACGGAGCGACCCAGCACGTGGCGGCGGCCCGAAGCCTCACTTCGGCAATGACGGGTTCTTCTTGCCGGCGGTCACCGACTTGGCGACCGCGACCGGCGGCTTTACGGCGGCGGCCTGCGCCGGCAGGTATTTGGCGATGATCGCCGGATCGAGCGAGGCGATGTCGCTGTCGGGCAACCGGTACCAGACCTCGTCCCTGCCGAGCAGCGAGATGCCCCAATAGCCGCGCATGGTCAACGTCTGACCGTCCGGGCTGACGCTCATCTTGGCGTGATAGATCTTGCCATCGCGGGGATCGAGCACGTTGCCGTCCTCGTATTTCAGTCCATCGCGCTTCATATCGCGGATCAGGGAGATGCCAAGCAGCGGGGCGTTCTTGCGGTCGTCGACGCATTTCGAGCAGATCTGGTTGTCGGCTTCGCCGGGCAGCGGAAAGGTCTTGGCAATCGCGCCTTCGAAAATGCCGTCATGATCGACCACCAGCACCCACACCACCGGCTTGCCGTCTTCGATCTTCTGCCACAGCCCCGCGGCCGACGGCCCGGCGTCGGCCGGCCCGGCGGCATGCCCCGGCAGCGCCAAAGCGAGCGAGATCAGGAAGCCGGCCAACAAGGCCAGCGCGATTCGCAATCTGGATTGAATAGTCCACATCATCATCACCTGAGCTGTGCATCGAATAAGGGGCGAGTGTAACGCGTGTGGCGGAAAACTGGATAACGGTTTTGCGATCGGACGATGCTGCCATCGGTGACCGACATTCCAGCGCCAACCGTCGGCCGCTTACCGCCACAGCATGCCCTGGTTACGGGGCGATTTCCAGCGTCGCCTCGCGCGGATCGGCGCCTTGGTCCGTCACAAAACCGCCGCATCGGAACCGCGCTGCAACTTCTGCGAGTCGGATCAATTGACCCCGAGCTTCTTCTGCAGGCTCGATGATGACGTCGTGTACTGGAACACCAGCCGCTTGTCCGGATAGACGTAGCGGTGCGCCTTCTGGGCCATCAGCGCGCCCTCGTGGAAGCCGCACAGGATGAGTTTCAGTTTGCCGGGATAGGTATTGATGTCGCCGATCGCAAAGATCCCGGGCACGCTGGTCTCGAATGCCGAGGTCTCGACCGGAACCAGATTGTTCTCCAGTTCCAGGCCCCAGTTCGCCACCGGCCCGAGCTTCATGGTGAGACCGAAGAACGGCAGCATGGTATCGCAGGTCACTCTCGTAACGGTGTTGTCGTTGGCTTTGACGGTAGCCCCCGCAAGCACGCCGCCCTCGCCTTCGAGCCCCGTCACCTGACCGATTTTGAGATCGATTTTTCCGGCCGCAACCAGCGCGCGCATCTGGTCGACGCTGTGCGGTGCGGCGCGGAAATCGTCGCGCCGGTGCAGCAGCGTCACCCGTCCCGCGATCGGGTGCAGATTGAGGGTCCAGTCGAGGGCGGAATCGCCGCCGCCGACGATCAGCAGATTCCGGTCGCGGAACTGCTCCATCTTGCGCACGGAGTAGAAGACCGAGCTGCCTTCATAGGCCTCGATGCCCGGCACCGGCGGCCGCTTGGGCTGGAACGACCCGCCGCCGGCGGAAATCACCACCACCTTGGACTCGAACACCTGGCCGGCATCGGTGGTGACGCGAAAGCCGGGATCGCCGATCTTCTCGATCTTTTCCACCATTTCATTGAGATGAAAGGTCGGGTTGAACGGCTTGATCTGCTCCAGGAGCGCATCGGTCAGGCCCTGGCCGGTGACGAAGGGAATGCCGGGAATGTCGTAGATCGGCTTTTCCGGATAGAGCTCGGCACATTGGCCGCCGATCTTGTCGAGGATGTCGACCAGATGCACCTTCATATCCAGAAGGCCCAGCTCGAACACGGCGAACAGTCCGCACGGGCCCGCGCCAATCATCAGCACATCGGTTTTGATCGCTTCGCTCATATCGCTTTCTTTTCGCTTGAAGTTCGCACGCGGGGGCGCGCGGCAGGAAGGGTAGGCCGCGCTTGTCTAGCCAACGCGGGGCAGCGAGGAAAGCCATAATTTGGCCGCGGGGCGTCGCGGCAACCCCTTGCCGGCATTCGACAACTGCGCTGTAAGGACATTTGTCCGCGCCAAGGAGGTCCCGTGAACGCACCAGCCCGTCTCAAGGCAGCGCCGCGCCTTGAGGACTATCCCTACCGGCTCACGGACAATGTCCGGTTCGCCGATCTCGATCCCAACCAGCACGTCAACAACGCCGTTTATGCAACCTATTTTGAGACCGGCCGTGTCACGCTGATGAAGGACAAGAGCTTCGGACTGCTGCCGCCGGGGCTGGCCTGGATCATGGTCCGGCTCGACATCCATTTCCGCGCCGAGCTGCGTTGGCCCGGCAGCATCGAAATGGGGCTCGGGGTCGAAAAATTCGGCCGGACTTCCGTGACCTTCGACCAGGTGGTGTTCTCGCAAGGTGCCTGCGTGGCATCGGCGCGATCGGTGACGGTGCTGATCGATGAGACGACGCGAAAGCCTGCGCCGCTGACCGAGGAAATCATTCGGAAATTCCAGCCCTGGATGCGGCGAGCCGTGGATCAAGGCTAGCAGGCGGGTGGCGATCGTCGCGGCTTGAGTCTGCTTCTCAAGCCTGCCGCTCCGGGGTCGAGACCACCAGACCGTCGAGTTCGTCGGTCACCTTGATCTGGCACGACAGCCTCGAATTCGGCCGCACGTCGTAGCCGAAATCCAGCATGTCCTCCTCCATCGGCGAGGGTGCGCCGACCTTCTCGCGCCAGGCTTCATCGACATAGACATGGCAGGTGGCGCAGGCGCAGGCGCCGCCGCATTCGGCTTCGATCCCCGGAACGGCATTGCGGATTGCGGCTTCCATCACGGTGGCGCCGTTCTCGACGTCGATGATGCGGGTTTCGCCGGTGTGGTCGACAAAGTGGATCTTGGCCATGGTTGCTCGTACTGACGCCTGAGGGAGGTCCGGGCAGTCCTATAACGGGTCAGTTCGCTCCGCGCCAGCGCCGCAGCGCAAACCTTAAAGGCTCAGGTTTTGCGGCCGCTTCAGGCTTTCGGATTCGCGTCCCGGCGCAGGATCTCGGCGATCGCGGAGCGCGCCTGCGCAACGGCCTCGGTGAGGTCGACGAGCGGCGCGGCCGGGTCGCCGCGATGCAGGATCGCAGCTTCGAGCTGGCCGGCGGCATCGGCGAGGCGAAAGGCGCCGATGGCGCGGGCCGAACCCTTCAGCCGGTGCGCCAGCACGCAGGCGTCGGCGGGCAGGCCGGCGAGAGCCACGGACAAGCTGTCGGTCTGGGCCAAAAACATCGCCAGCACCTGCGCCTCCAGACCGGCATCCCCCAGCGTCATGCGCCTGAGATGCCCGATATCGAGCGGTCCGTCCTCGGGAGCGAGCGGCGGCGATGGCATCCAGTCAACCTGTTCCAGATGAAGCGGCATGGCGATGGCCTCTGGGATCTCCAGCCCTGCCGACCCGGCACGGGCGTCGGAGGCACCCAAGCATGGCAATGGTTAACAAAATATGTCGTTTAAACGCCGTAGCTTGGCCATTCTTCCGGCAAAGGATGGCCCCAATCCGGGACCAGCGGGAAGCTCCCGGCAAGCGGTAAAAATTTACGGTGCCCGGGGTCGTTAACGATGATTAAGATTGTATTACTCGAACCATTTCATTCGCTTCGCCTAGCCAATAGGATGCAGCCCGATGTAGCACGAGGCGACGGAACCGAGCGTCGCATTTTTGCACCATGTAAGGCATGGCACCGGCTTCGAGCTTGGAGGGGCGTTCGCGCTTCTCTCCCCGGGATGCGGCAAAGTGGAACGAGGGCTCAGACTGAACATGGCGAATAATCCAAAGAAGGCCAAGGACCCCACTGAAGTGGCGCTGTCGGCCATCCAGGAGGCCTTGAACATTAGCGACGTATCCCCGCCGGACGACGCACGCAACGCGGCGCGCAGCGACGTCGTGCGCAGCGACTCGACGCCGTCGATTTCGCCTTCGACATCGAATTATGGCGAGATCGCATTCGATACCCGCCCGAATCCCGAGACGCCGACCTTCGAGGCGGTCGAACCGGCGCGTCCGAGCCGCCGCGCCGCCAATGATGACCGCGAAACCATCGGGCAGATCCTGCAGGCCATTCAGAAGGGCCGGCCCGCCCGCAAGGTCTACACGCTGGCGACGGTGTTTGCGGCGATCTGGGTTCTCGGCGTGGCGGCCTTGACCATCGGCTTTCTGCCCTCGCTGCAGGCCGCCGTTGGCCAGGGCGGCGGCGGCGTGCTGGCATTGGCCGGGCTCGGTGCGCTGTTCTTCGCGCCGGTGCTGCTGTTCTATTTCCTGGCCAGCCTGTCGTGGCGCGGCCAGGAATTGCGCATGATCGCGCAGTCGATGGCGCAGGTCGCGATCCGCTTTTCCGAACCCGAGAACGCCGCCAGCGATTCGATGGTGACCGTCGGCCAGGCGATCCGTCGCGAGGTCGCGGCGATGGGCGATGGCGTCGAACGCGCGATCGCGCGGGCCGGCGAACTCGAAACCCTTGTCGCCAACGAGGTCTCGGCGCTGGAGCGCGCCTACAGCGACAACGAGGTGCGGATCCGAGCCCTGCTGCAGGACATCGCCCATCAGCGCGACAACCTCGTCGGCCAGGCCGAGCAGGTCCGCAGCGCCATCTCGGGCGTGCAGATCGACCTGCGCCACGATATCGCTCTGATCTCGGACGCGATCGCCTCGCGCGTCGATGAGGTCGCCAAGAGCATCACCGGCGCGCTGGAAGAGCGCGGCGCCCACATCACCTCCGCGCTCAGCAGCGCCGGCGACAACATGATTATAGCGCTGGGGGAGCGCGGCGGCGACCTGCTCGACCGGCTCGAGGAGGCCAGCGCCGAGACCACGCGCGCCGTGCTCGACGCCTCCGAACGCCTCACCACCAGCCTCAACTTCAAGACCGGACACGTCCACGACGAGTTTGTCGAACTGGCCGACCGCGTCCATGAGATGCTGAACGAACGGATCGACCGGATCACCACCGACTTCGAACAGCGTTCTTCCACCATCGTCGACGGAATTTCCGACCGCACCGAACAGGTTCATGACTCGCTGAAGAATTCCGGCGATTCGCTGCTGTTGGAGCTTGAACTGCGCAGCGGCGACCTGGTCACCAAGATCGACGAAGCCGGAAACCGGCTGGCGACCCGGATCCTCTCGAGCGGCGACAAGGCCAGCGACGCGCTCGATGTCACCGTCAATTCACTGGTGGCCAAGGTCGTCAGCCAGACCGAGACCGCCCACGACACGTTGTCGCTGCAGATGAGCGCCTTCGATGAACTGGTCCGCAACCAGGGCAGCGAGTTGGCGGAGAAATTTTCGCGCGACAGCGGCACGCTGGGCGCCCTCATAACCCGCCACATCTCGGAATTCGACCGCACCGTCAAAACCTTCGGCGGCGAAATCGTCGATCGGATGGGTCAGCGAACGGAAGTGATCGCGGAAACCCTGAAGAACTATGTCGACAACTTCGACACCCGCCTTTCCTCGAACGGCGGCGAGATAACCGCCACGCTGGATCAGCGACTGCTGCAATTCGAGACCACGCTCGGAACCCGCGTAACCAACCTTGACCGCTCGCTCGACGGCAAGATCCAATCCTTCGACGAGTCGCTCGAAGGCAAGATCAAGGCATTCGACGCGTCCGTCGACGGTCGGCTGAAGTCGCTGGAACAGAATTTCGATACGCGGGCGCGGTCGGTGACCGAAACCATCGACGACCGGCTCGGCTCGCTGGCGTTGTCGATGACCGACGGCGCCGCGCAGGCGATCCAATCGATCGACTCGCGCCTCACCCTTCTCACTACCACGCTCACCGACGGCACCGCGCAGGCGATCGAAGCGGTCGACCGTCGCGTCTCCGACGTTACCGAAACCATCACCGGCCGCAGCGGTCAGCTGACCGATACCATCACGGCGCGGTTCCAGGAGATCCACCAGAGCATCGAGACCCGGGTCGGCTCGGTTGCCGCCGATATCGATGCGCGCGTCGCGCAGTTCGAAGACCTGTTGGGTTCGCGCGTCGAGGCCGTGGCAGGCCGGATCGAGAGCAGCGGACGGCAGGCCAGCGACGGCTTGATGGCCCGCGCCGAGGAACTGTCGCAGGGGATCAAGTCCCATGTCGAGGATGCCGAGCGCTCGCTGACCAACCTCGTGGTCAACACCAGCGAGACCATTCAAACCGGCGCGCGCGCGGCGCAGCAATCGCTGCTCTCGGTTTCCTCCGACGTCGGCGCGCAGCTGAAGCTGACCGCCGCGGAAGTCGAGCGGGCGCTCACCGCCGTCGGCACCGATGCGGCAAACTCGGTCTTGACCAGCGCTCGCGACGCCCAGACCACCCTGAAGTCGGTTTCCCTGGAAACCTCGAGCCAGATCCTGAGCAGCGCCCACGAGGCCCAGAGCACGCTGGTGACGGTTTCCTCCGACACCATCAGCCAGATCAAGTCGCTGTCCGCCGACGTCGAGCGCACCCTGTCCGCGGCCGGCACGGCGACCGCCGCGTCGATTCTCGGCAGCGCGCGCGAAGTCCAGACCACCCTCATCAGCGCGTCCTCCGACGCCGCCGAACACGTCAAGACCCTGGCGGCCGATATCGAGCACTCGCTGACCATCGCCGGCACGTCCACCGCCGAAACGATCGTTGCCGGCGCCCGGGAGGCGCAGGCCACGCTGGTCACCGCTTCGGCGGACGCCAGCAGCCAGGTCAAGTCGCTGACGGCCGATGTCCAGCGTTCGCTGTCAATGGCCGGAACGTCGACGGCCGATACCATCACCTCCGGCGCGCGGGAGGCTCAAACCACGCTGGTGGCCGCCGCCACCGAGGCCGCCAGCCAGGTCAAGTCGCTGGCGATCGATGTCGAACGCACCTTGAGCTCCGTCGGGGCGGACACTGCCGCGACCATTCTCAACAGCGCCCGCGAAGCACAAAGCTCGCTGCAGACGACGTCCGCCGAAGCGGCCAGCCAGATCAAGGCGATCTCCACCGACATCGAGAGGTCGCTGAGCACGGTCACCGCCAACACCACCGACAATATCCAGACCAGCGCGCTCAACGCTCAGACCACCCTGGTCGCGGTCTCGAACGAGGTCTCTACCAAGATCAAGTCGACCTCGGCGGAGATCGAGCGCTCGGTGCTCGCCGCCAGCGGATCGTTCAACTCGACCATGACCGGCAAGACCGACGAAATCGTCACCTACGTGCACCAGCAGACCGATCGTCTCTCGCAGATGATCGACAGCAAGCGAGGATCGCTGGTCGAGGCGATCGGCACCAAGGCCAACCTGCTCACGACCGAAGTCGACCGCGTCACCGCGGATGCGCTGCGATCGATCGAAACCAAAGGACAGGCCTTCTCGCAGTCCATGGTGAACCATGGATCCGACGTCGCGCGGACCATCACATCCGCCGGCGAACTGGCCACCGGCGCGGTCAACAAGTCGCTGAAGGAACTCGAGCTGGCCTCGCGCGGGGCGATCGACCAGTCGCGCCAGGTCTCGGTCGCCGCGGTGACCGAGATGCAGGAGACCGCCAAGATTCTACGCACCGACACGGTCGCCCTGTTCGAACGGCTGCGCGAGGGCAACATCCTGCTGCAGGAAGTGCTTACCGGCGCCCATGACAACCTCAATTCGCTCGAGCGCGCTCTGGTCACGCGCGTGGCCGACTTCGTCTCCGCAATGAATGACGTTTCGTCCCGCAATGGCGCTGCGACCCAGACGCTGGAAGATCAATTGAGCGTCTTCAACAGCAAGACCGCGAAGGCGCTGGAGGATCTCGGCTCGCTTTCCAGCCAGTTCGACCATCATGGCAGGTCGCTGGCCGATGCCGCGTCGATGGTCGAGCAAAGCAACCGCAATACCACCGCCTCCGTCGCCGAGCGCAAGGCGATGCTCGAATCGCTGGTCACCACCATCGATCTGCGGACGACCGATCTCGACCAGCGCCTGTCGCGCTTCACCAGCCTGCTCGATGAATCGCTGGCCGCCGCGGAAGAGCGGGCCCGCGACATCGCGCGCGTCGTGGCGGAAACGGCCGGCGCCGGCTCGGCCGCGATCAGCCGGCAGTTCGAGGCGGTTCGCGCTGCCGCCGAGGAGGAGCGCCGGCTGACCTCCGATGCCATGGCTGAAGTCTATCAGCAGACCACCCAGGAGGCGGATGCGATGTTCAAGCAGACCGCCGAGCGCTTCGCCACCATGGTGACGAGCATGAAGCAGATGGCTGCCGAAATGCAGCAGGAGCTCGAAGCCACCCGCAACGAGCTCCGCCGCGGGGTGCTGGAAATGCCGCAGGAGGCCGCCGAGAGCACGGCGCAGATGCGCAAGGTGATCGTCGACCAGATCGAAGCATTGGCGGAACTGAACCGGATCGTCGCCCATCACGGCCGTGGACTTGATGTCACCGGCATCAACCGCTCCAGCGCGGCGCGCGAGGAAGAGCCGATGCTGGCCAGCGCCACTGCCGGGCCGCTACGATCGGGGCCACCCCGCATGCAAGGCGGTAGCGCATCCAGTCTGCCGCCGCCCGATATCGGTGTGCCGGCCGCGCGCCGTGCCGAAGCCCCGCCGGAACTCGGCCTGCCGGCGGCGCGCCGCACCGAAGCCCCGCCGGTAAGTCCCGCAAGCCCCGACCAGGGACGCGATGGATGGCTTTCCGAATTGTTGAACCGCGCCGATACCAGCGCCGGTAATCGCGAGACGGTGCGCGCACGCCCGGCGCAGCCGGCGGCCGGTGGCAACCCGCTGGAGTCGCTGTCGCTCGATATCGGCCGGCTGATGGATCGTAATCTTGCTTCCGAGATGTGGGATCGCTACCAGCGCGGCGAGAGCAAGGCCTTCACCAAACGGCTCTATACGCCGGCCGGCCAGAAGGCATTCGACGAGGTCGCCCGCAAGTATCGCGCCGACCGCGGCTTCAAGCAGACCGTCGACCGCTACATCACCGAGTTCGAGCGGTTGCTCGATGAGGTTGCCCGCGAGGAGCGCGGGCCGGCGGCGCTGCGCGGCCACCTCACCTCCGAGACCGGCATGGTCTATACCCTGCTTGCCCACGCCGCGGGTCGCCTCGGCTAAGGCCGAGGCGGAAACGCGCGAGTACAGGCGGCGGCAGTAGCCCTGCGGAGTCCATTGGTCCGGAGCCCGAGGGAAGGGCTTCGGATTTACAATTTGTAACGAGACAAAACGGGTTAAGTTGTTCAGCAATGTCGCCACGCTTCGGCGCGGTTCCTGTCTTTGGAACCTGGCATCTCACGGAGGGGGATATGAAGTCATTCAGGCGCTCGCAGAACGTCTTCCCGCTACTGTCGATCCTGACGCTGTTGGCGCTCCCGGCGCAGGCTCAGGAACCCGATAGGCACCCCCCGAACGGGCCTCCGGGCAGGCCAGGTCCGCAGGCCGTTCATCCGGGTCCTGGGCGCCCGGGTCCTGGCCGCGGGCCGGACGCCCATTTCGCTCACGGCGGCTTTCCGGCCCGCCAATTCGGCGGACACCCCTATTACGGCCGCCTCGCCTGGGAAGGCGGACGCTGGCGTCACGAAGTGCGCAACGGCCGTGACGGCTGGTGGTGGGATGTCGGGGGCGTCTGGTATTATTATCCGCAGCCGCTGGACGGCCCGCCTGCCTATGTGTCCGATGTCGAGTTCGCCGATGAGGGCCCGGATGGACCGCCGCCCGCCGGAGGTTATCCACCGCCGCCGGGCTACCCGCCACCTCCCGTGGCCTATGCACCGCCCCCACCTCCCCCGCCGCCGCCGGATCCGGCCGCCGGCGCTGTCGGCGGGGCCATTGTGGGCGGCGTGCTTGGCGGACTGCTGACGGGCCGCCCGGGCGGTGTCGCAGCCGGCGCGATCGCCGGAGGAGCGACCGGCGCCATTGTCGGCGCGCAGGCTGCGCCACGTCCGGGATATTATCTGTCGCAGGGCGGCTGCTATTATCGATATCCCTCGGGACAATACGTCGCGGTCGATCCGCGCAGCTGCAACTGATCGGATCATCCGCTCGCCCGGCACGGCCGAACCCGGCCGGCCGCGCCACGGCAAGGGAAGACCCGTCGGCATCCGTATCCGACATCGTTCTGATCGTGGCTGGGCTCGGCCAGGAACGCTTTTCCTGGCCGGCCTGGAGGGGGCATTTGATCGGGTCGCTACCATTGACGCGATGAAACTCTTTGCCAGGTGCGTGCAATCGGGGTTGAGACATGGGGAACCGGCGTTTCTTTGATCGCCCTTCGGGTTTGAGCGTCGCGGAGATTGTCGCGTTAACCGGCGCCGAATCCCGCGACCCGACACGTCTTTCGCATCACATCAGGGATGTCGCCCCGATCGATCTGGCCGGGCCAGCCGATCTCATCTTCATCGAAAGCGGCAAGTATGGCGACGCTCTGGCTGCGACGCGCGCCGGAGCCTGCCTGATGCCGCGGCGCTTCGAAAGCCAAGCGCCGGATGGGCTGATTGTGCTATATACCGATGAGCCCTACCGGGCCTTCGTCAGCGTGCACAGCGAGCTTTATCCGCAATCGCTGCGCCCACGCTCGCTGTTCGAGGCCGAGGAAATTGCGCCGGGTGCAACCATCCATCCCACGGCGCGGATCGAGAACGGTGTTACGGTTGATCCGGGAGCTGTGATCGGCCCGCGCGCCGAGATCGGAGCAGGAAGTATCATCGCCGCGACGGCCGTGATCGGACCCGACGTCTCGATCGGCCGCGACTGCACCATTGGCGCCGGCGGCTCGATCATGCATGCGCTGATCGGCGATCGCGTGATGATCCATCCTGGCTGCCGCATCGGGCAGGACGGCTTCGGCTACATCGCCGGGCCCTCACCGCTGAAAGTCCCGCAAACCGGCCGCGTCATCATCCAGGACGATGTCGAGATCGGCGCCGGGACGACCATCGATCGCGGCGGCATTCGAGACACCGTGATCGGAGAGGCCACCAAGATCGATAATTTATGCCAGATCGGTCACAACGTGGTCATCGGTCGTCACTGCGTCATCGTCGCGCAGTCTGGCATCAGTGGCAGCGTGACGATCGAGGATTTTGCCATGCTGGGCGGCGCCGTTGGCCTTGCGCCCCATGTCAAGATCGGCAGGGGAGCCCGGGTGGCCGCACGCTCGGGCGTCATGAACGACGTTCCAGCGGAGCAGACGTGGGGCGGCTATCCGGCGCAACCCCGAATGCAATGGATGCGCCAGCAGGCGATCCTGGCCCGGCTGAGCGTTCCCGGCGACAAGGCCGGGGTCCGTTCAACGCTGCCGGACGAGGGCTGAGGCCCGAAGCGCGGGATTGACCAGCATCTGACGGCGAGCCGTCCTCGTCCCGCCAACAGCCCCGTCACCCTCACTTCTTCAAGGCTTCCTCTTCTCGGCCGTGCCGGTCGTCGCCGGTGCCGGCGCCGCCGCGTTGCTGTTGCTGCCGCTGCTCGCGCCAAACAACAGCCGGGTCGGATTGCGG
>Ga0326727_10018734_pt1 | contig 14072 bp, 9 predicted proteins | sample MB2enrmetagenome_FD_207643 | JGI IMG/M metagenome (GOLD analysis project Ga0326727, IMG submission 207643) | Lab enriched peat soil microbial communities from McLean, Ithaca, NY, United States - MB29MY | ecosystem: Environmental > Terrestrial > Soil > Wetlands > Peat | place: USA: New York...
ACCATCGTCATGGGCTCGATGATCGGCTCGGGGATTTTCATTGTGGCCGCCGAAATTGCGCGCGAAGTCAAGTCTCCGGGCCTTTTCCTGCTCTGTTGGGTGGTCAGCGGAGTTATGACCGTGGCGGCGGCGGTGACTTACGGCGAATTGGCCGGAATGATGCCTACCGCCGGAGGGCAGTACATCTACTTGCGGGAGGCCTTCGGGCCGCTGTTTGGGTTTCTTTACGGCTGGACACTTTTCCTGGTGATCCAGACCGGGACGATGGCCGCCGTGGCGGTGGCGTTCGGGAAATTCCTGGGGGTTTTGGCGCCATGGGTCTCGACGCAGAATCGTTTGATCGACCTCGGACAGGTTGAGGTGTTTCACCATTCACTCGCGATGAGCCTCTCCTCACAGCAACTGGTGGCCGTTCTCGCTCTCCTCTTTCTTACTGTTCTGAACGTCCTCGGGTTGCGCCTCGGCGCGTGGGTGCAGAATGTTTTTACCACTCTCAAGGTGGCCACGCTGTTAGGGTTGGTGGCGCTGGGGCTATGGTGGTTGAATCTTCATCCGGCCGCGAGCGCCCAAAAGCAGAGCCTCTTTGGTGGCGTGCATTTGAACCTGGCCACGCTGACCGTTCTCTCCGTGGCCTTGGTCGGGCCCCTATTCTCCTCGGATGCCTGGAACAATGTCACCTTTACGGGCAGCGAGATTGTTAACCCCCGGCGCGACCTGCCGCTGGCGCTGTTTGTGGGTACGGCTGCCATTTGTTGTCTGTACGTGGCGTGCAATTGGATCTACCTCCGCGTTCTGCCCTTCGCCGGGACTCCCGCGGCTTCGGGACCCCTGGGTCGCGGCATCCAATACGCGGCGGAGGATAGGGTGGCTACGGCGGCGGCACAGGTCATGATGGGCGGCAAAGGCGCCACACTGATGGCCGCGGCAATCATGATTTCAACTTTCGGCTGTATGAATGGCCTGATCCTGACCGGTGCCCGCGTTTATTACGCCATGGCGAAGGATGGCCTGTTCTTTCACGCCGTGGGGAGAGTGCACGCTAAACATCATACCCCGGCAATTTCCCTTGGCGTCCAGGCAGCCTGGGCGTGCCTGTTGACCTTGACTGGAACATATAGTGAATTGTTGGATTATGTGATCTTTGCGGTGGTATTGTTCTACGCTTTGACTCTCGCGGGTGTCTTCCAGCTTCGACGCACGCGTCCCCTGGCGCCGCGGCCCTACCGCGCCTGGGGGTATCCCGTCTTGCCGGCCATTTATATTGCTTTTGCACTGTTTATCGAGTGGGCGCTGCTCATGCACAAACCAGGACGAAGCCTTGCCGGACTTAGTATCGTGGCGCTGGGAGTGCCAGTTTATTTCCTTTGGCGACGTAAGAGACGGGGACTGGGGGCTGACGAGTGACGGGTGACCAACAGAAGACCGGGGGGTAGGCGTTGGCGACCGCGGGCTGGGTTCGTAGTCGTGAACCACGAGCGGAAGACCGGACAGGGGGGTCTGATTCCCTAGCCCCTAGCCCCTAGTCCCTGCTTTACAGGAGAAGAAATGTCAAGTATCTGGAGAAAGAAGAGCATTGATGGGTTGAAGAAAGAAGCCTTCGAGTCGGAACACGGGTTGCGCCGCGCCCTGGGACCGCTCGCCCTGATATCGCTGGGCATTGGAGCCATTGTCGGGGCAGGGATTTTCGTCTTGAGCGGGGTTGCGGCACAGCATACCGGCCCGGCACTGGTGGGTTCGGTGATCCTTTCCGGCGTAGGCTGTGCCTTCGCGGGCCTCTGCTACGCGGAGTTCGCATCCATGATCCCGGTGGCTGGCAGCGCCTATACGTATGCGTATGCGACGGTAGGGGAATTCCTCGCCTGGATCATCGGATGGGACCTGATTCTCGAGTATGCCGTGGGGGCCACGACGGTCTCCATCGGATGGTCTGGTTACTTCGTTTCGTTCTTACAGAAGACGCTTCATTGGCCTTTTCCTGCCGAACTGAGCAGAAGCCCGTGGGAACGTTCGATGTTGGGGGATGGAACGGTGGTTCATCCCATCTTCAACCTTCCCGCCGCTTTCATCGTCGTCCTCATTACCACATTGCTCATTATTGGGATAAAAGAGTCTGCCAACTTCAACAGCATTATCGTCTTGGTCAAGGTTGGGGTGGTGTTGCTCTTCATTTTCTTCGGCGCGATGTACGTTAATCGCGCTAACTGGCATCCGTTTCTGCCCCCCAACCAAGGGACGTTTGGGGAATTTGGCTTCTCGGGCGTGTTGCGTGGTGCGGGCATCATTTTCTTTGCCTACATCGGTTTTGACGCTGTATCGACGGCAGCGCAGGAGGCCCGCAATCCGGAAAGGGATATGCCGATTGGCATTTTGGGATCGCTGGCGCTTTGCACGCTGCTTTACATTGCCGTGGTCCTGGTTCTTACCGGGATCACGCCTTTTCGCCAGCTCAACGTCCCTGATCCCCTGGCCCTGGCCATAGATTCCACCGCAGTTCGCTGGTGGCTTTCGCCCATCGTCAAGATCGGCGCCTTGCTGGGGACCACGGCGGTGATCCTGGTGATGATGCTGGGCCAGACACGCGTCTTCTACTCGATGGCGCACGACGGCTTGTTGCCCAGGCCCTTCGGCAAGATCCACCCCAGGTTTCGTACTCCTTACCTCAGCACGGCCCTGACGGGAATGTGCGTCGCCTTGGCGGGAGGGCTTTTGCCCCTGAGGGTTGTGGGCGAACTGGTCAGCATTGGGACGCTGCTCGCCTTCGTCATCGTGTCGGGCTCCGTGATGGGAATGCGAAGGTTGCATCCCGAGCTTCGCAGGCCGTTCCGCACACCCTTGGTCTGGATCGTCGGGCCCCTGGGAATGATCGTCTGCGCCGCGCAGATGGCGGGACTCCCGGGCGACACCTGGCTGCGGTTGTTAATTTGGATGGTGATTGGTTTTTGTGTTTACTTTGGCTACGGCCGCCGGCGCAGCGTCCTGCAAAACCCGCCAGTTCCTAAAGAGAGTTCGCCGGTGCATTCCTGATGTTTAATACTCTGCTCAAAGTTTCGCTGCGGGAATACCGGGCGCGCCGCATGGCGCGCTTCACGGTTTGGGTGTTGGCGTACGGCGCTGTGTTATGGAGTGTGGATCGGCTCTCCAGCGGCGCTCCAGGGCCACTTTGGCTATTGTTCTGGCTCGCATCCGCAATCTGTGGCATCTACTATCTGGGGCGGCTCGCGGCATTCATCCGGCGCCGCCTGCTCTGGCGGCTTCGCCGGCGCCTGATTGTGACTTATCTCTTCATCGCTTTTGTTCCCATAGTCCTGATCGTGGTTCTGGTGGGGCTTGCCGTCTTCATTATTGGCGGTCAGTTCGCTGCGCTTCTGGTAACGGCTGACCTGCGCGATCGCTTCGCTGCGCTTCAGCAAGTCAATCGCGCGGTGGCTCACCAAATCCACTTGAATACCTCCGCGAAAGCGGAGGAGGTTTTGGACCTGCTTCAGAACTTCTACGTCAAGGAGCTGGAACAGCATGCCTTCAATTATCCCGGTCTGGAAGTGACCCTTCGGCTGGGATCGCAAGTTCGGGCGTTCCGCTTGGACGGAACCAGGCTTCAAACGCCTCTGGCGATTCCCGCTTGGCTCAATCAGGAGGAATTCGCAGGGATTGTGACGGACAGCGGTCACCTTGCCTTACGTTCCATCGACCGGGGGCCTACAGCAGCAGGCAGCCTGGTTGCGATCCTCTCTCAGCCTATTACGCCAGAGCTACTCGATAGGGCGGGCGAGGGCATAGGCCCTGTGGGTGTCATGACCACGCGGCCCGCACCAAGCGAAGCCCTGCCGCGAAGCTCAGAGTCCAATCTGCGCTTCACAACTCCCCAGGGGTCCTACGACCAATCAGCCACCATTAACTCGAGAAGAATCAGGCTTCCGGAGCCGGCCAATCGATTTGACTTCACGGTGGTTGGAGCGACGTCGCTGGAGCCGATTTCCTGGCAAGGTGATAAGCAGCAACAGATGGCCGCACCTGCTTTCGTTTATGTTACCTCCAGAGTTACGGCCCTGTACCGCCGCCTTCTGGAAACGCAGGGAGAGTACTCCCTGATCTATGTAATCATATTCAAGGTAGTCGCCGTATTCTTCCTCATTATCGAAGGCGTTGCGCTCCTCATTGGAGTGCGCTTGACGCGTTCCATCACCCACACCGTGGACAACCTTTATGACGCTACGGAGCGAGTTAAGAAAGGCGATTTCTCCTACCGCATCGGGGTTCCTTCGAGTGATCAGCTCAGCGCGTTGGGCGAGGCTTTTGACAGCATGACCGCCTCAGTGGAGCGCCTGCTGCGGGAATCCGAAGAGAAACTCCGTCTTCAGAGCGAGCTCGAGATTGCGCGCGAGGTTCAGACGCAGTTGTTTCCCCGCGCAGCGCCGGAAGTTCCAGGCTTGGCGCTCTACGGAATTTGCAAGGCGGCACGCACGGTCAGCGGCGATTATTACGATTTCCTCAAGCTGGGTGAGAACAGGGTTTGTCTGGTCCTTGGGGATGTCAGTGGCAAAGGAATTTCAGCAGCCCTCCTCATGGCAGCCATCCAATCTGCTCTGCGCGCACAGTTCTACGACGGCTTTGCGCCCACTAGCGGCTCGCAGGCATCACCCCTTTCAACTTCGGCGGTAGTCAGCAGACTGAACGTCCAACTTTATGAGAGCACACCGCGGGAAAAATACGTCACTTTCTTTTTTGCTGTCTATGACGCGGCCACTTGCTCCCTGACTTACACCAATGCCGGCCACCTGCCTCCTGTATTGCTCCGGCGCGGGAAGGTCGAGCGGCTTGATATCGGCGGTACCGTGGTGGGCCTTTTCTCTCCCATGACGTACGAGCAGGCGGTAATTCAAATTCAGCCCGGAGACCTGCTCGTGGCGTTTACCGATGGCATTACTGAGCCTGAGAACACTTACGGCGAGGAGTTCGGGGAAGAGCGCGTACTGGAGGTGGTGCGCCGCGCGCGAAACGCTTCGCCACAGGCCTTGACGGAAGAAATATATCGCAGTGTGAGTGATTGGACCGGAAGCCCGGAACTTCAGGATGACATGACGATGCTGGTTGCAAAGGCTTCGGAGTAAGTCATAGTCGAAAAGTTGAGAAGTCGAGGAGTCGAGAAGTCAAAAGACTTTCGAACTTTGACTCTCTTGACTTCTCAACTCCTCGACTTCTCGACTCTTCGACTTGGCATTGCTCAACTGTCGAAAATTCGATAGACTGCATCAAGTAATCTCGATTCAGGGAGCTTCAGTTTGTCTCTGCGGAACCGCGTAGCCTTAGTCACCGGCGCCTCGCGGGGCATCGGGAAGGAAATTGCGCTCACTTTGGGCCGGGCCGGCGTGCGGGTAGCAATCAGCTACCGAAGCAATAAATTGGGGGCCCAAAGAGTAGCCGACGAATTGCGCAAGGTGGCAGCCGAAGCGGTGGTCTTTGCCACTGACATTACAGACCCCAAGCGCGTGGAGGAATTGATCGAGGCGATTGTGCGCCGATTTGGGGGTCTGGACATTCTGGTCAATAACGTGGGTGTGTTCGAGTGGAAAGCGCTTTTGGATTCGACCCTGGAGGAATGGCATTCGGTGGTTGCGTCGAACCTCTTTAGCGTACTTTACACTACTAAGTTCTCTGTCCCGGTAATGCGGCAGAAGCGCTGGGGGCGAATCATCAACCTGGGGGCAGTGGGAGCGGAGCGAGCCTTCGGGCAGGCCAAGATCTCCGCCTACTCGGCAGCCAAAGCCGGGCTGGTGGCCTTCTCACGCTCCGTGGCGCTTGAGGAAGCTCGCCACGGGATTACCGTCAACGTGGTTAACCCCCCGGTAATTGATGAGAAGGAATTATCCTTAGAGGAAGCCGAGAAGTTGATCGATGCGCGATTCCCTGTGGGCCGCCCCGCCACCGGACGCGACATCGCGGAAGCGGTCAAGTTCTTTGCTTCGGACGAAGCGGCCTTCATAACCGGCCAGGTTCTCAACGTAAGCGGTGGGTGGATGCTCTAAGAGCGAGGAAGTCAGGAGTCAGAAGTCAGGAGTCAGAATCAGGAAGAACGGGGTAGCCAGGAGTCAGAATCAGTGCTTTCAGGTGGGCAGCAGTGGATTTGGCAACTCACCGGCCGTGGTGGGGCGACTGGCGCTGAGCCTTGCTTACTGCCAATTCTGTCTTCTGACTTCTGACTCCTGACTTCTTTTGATCATTTCCATGAAAATACTCACAGCCCAGCAGATGCAACGCATCGACCGGCTGACCACCGATCGCTACGGTGTTCCCAGCCTGGCGTTGATGGAGAACGCCGGACGGGGTGTGGTGGAGTTTGTGGCGGATCGGTTCCCACCGCTCGAGCGGCAGCGAATCCTGATTCTGTGTGGCCGGGGAAATAACGGCGGTGACGGCCTGGTGGTGGCTCGCATGCTGCGCGATCGAGGGCTGAAGCCGAGGGTTCTCCTCTTTGCGGATCCCGGGAAGGTACAAGGCGACGCCGCCGCCAATCTCGCGCGGTTGGCGAGTTCCGGGATGCCCGAGGTCATCGAGAATCCCGAAGCTTGGCGACAGACCAAGGCCAGCCTGGAGGGAACGACGCTGGTGGTCGACGCCCTGCTGGGAACGGGTCTCACTAAGCCGCTCGCAGGGTTGCTGCTGGAAGTGGCTCGAGACGTCAACACGGAATTGTCCGCCGCGCGCGTGGTGGCCGTGGACCTGCCTTCCGGAATCTCCGCCGACTCAGGTGGAATGATTGGCGAGCACGTGCGGGCTGACTTCTCGGTTACTTTCACTGCTCCGAAGATCGCCCATGTGTTTCCGCCGGCATGTGAACGCGTAGGAGAATGGGTCGTCAGGCAAATCGGAACACCACGGGAGGCCCTGGAGAACGATCCGGAAACCTTTTTGAATTTGGCCTGCCGCGAGGACTTTGCCTGGCTGGCGCGGCCCCGAAAGCCCGATGCGCATAAAGGAAATTACGGCCACGTTTTGATTCTGGCGGGTTCCGTAGGGAAGACCGGGGCCGCCGCGCTGGCGGCGAGTGCCGCTCTGCGGGCCGGGGCCGGGTTGGTGACCGTGGCCACCGCGGCGAGCGCTTTGCCAACTATCGCGTCACTGGGAATGGAATACATGACTGAGCCGCTTCCGGAAACCGAGGCCGGCACCATTTCACTCTGTGCGCTTGACTACGGACGGTTGGATAAGTTGCTTGAAGGTAAGTCCGTCTTGGCGATCGGCCCGGGCATGGGCAGTGTCCCTGAGACGGCCGAACTGGTCCGCACCCTGGTCAACCGGCGCCGCATTCCAGTCGTCTTGGACGCCGATGGGCTGAACGCCTTCGCGGGGTGTATGGATAAGTTCCAATCCGGGGGAGATTTGGCGGAGGCTGTGTTGACACCCCACCCCGGTGAAATGGGCCGGCTTGCAGGCTTGGGAACTGCGGAAATCCAGGCGCGCCGCGTTGAGAACGCGCGTGAGTTCGCCCGGAAATATGCAGTGAATCTTGTCCTGAAGGGTTTTCGCTCGCTCACCGCCGCGCCCGATGGCAATGTTTGGGTAAACCCAACCGGAAATCCGGGTATGGCCACCGGCGGGACCGGAGATGTTCTAACCGGCATGACGGCGGGGCTTGTGGCACAATATCGTGATAGGGCGATCAGCGAGGTAGTGGCAGCGGCCGTATTCCTTCACGGCTTGGCAGGAGACCTGGCTGCAAAAGAAATGGGACAGGCTTCACTGATTGCAGGCGACTTGATCGGCGCCTTGCCGAAGGCGTACAAATCAGTGACAAGTGACAAGTGACGAGTGACGAGCCGGAAAAGCAGTGGCGAGTGACGAGTGACGAGCGGAAGAACAGGTGTCAGGTGTCGGGTGTCAGGTGCCAGGGAAGAGCAGCGACGAATGAGGGGCGGCGAGTGATGAACGACGAGTCAACCAACGGGCGTTCTTTTGCTCGTCACTCGTCACTTGTCACTCGTCACTTCTCTTTGGTCACCCGTTCGCCTGAAGAGACCGTAAACTTCGGACGCGAGTTGGCGAAAGAAGTTCAGCCGCCTTGCCTGGTATTGTTGGAAGGGGAATTGGGAAGCGGCAAGACGACGCTCGTGAAAGGAATCTTGGCCACCCTGGCTTCCGTCCCCGAAGACGAAGTGACAAGCCCCTCCTTCACCCTGGTGCACGAATTCGCCGAAGGCAGGGCTTATCATGTGGATCTTTACCGTGTCGAGGGGCCGCGCGACCTGGCAACGCTGGGGTTGGATGATTTGCTGGACCGGGACGCGACAGTCCTGATTGAGTGGGGCGAGAAGTTTGGAGGGGAAGTTCCGCGGCCCTGCGTCCGCATTCGCTGTGAGCACCTGGGGCGCGATGAGCGCCGCATCACGGTCGAGCGCCTGGAGAGGTAGGCGCGGATGGTCAAGTTGGCGCTGCATCTCCTGGCCGCCGCCAAAACAACAATCTCCGTGTCCTCCGTGCCTCTCAAGCTCTAACACAGAGGACACAGAGCCTCTCAGTGACCTCCGTGTTTAATCTTTTCAGGCCACCGAGGGCACGGAGAAAGACCTTCGCGACGCGTGAAGAGGATGGCGACTAGTGGTACAGCGCCGTTCAAGCACGATTTCCAAGCCAGTTAAGGGCAATCTCAGTAGCGGAGAAGAACGCATATGACAGAAACAGGACCTACGCCCTGGGGGTTGATTGTCGGTTCATCGAGTGGCTTCGGCGCTGCAACCAGTCTCGCGCTGGCGCGCGCCGGGCTGAACATTTTCGGTGTGCATTTCGATCGGCGCTCGAATATGCCCCAGGTGGAGACGGTAATGGGCGGCATTCAGCAGGCTGGCCGGGAGGTCCTTTTCTTCAACATTAATGCTGCGGACCCTGCCAAGCGCACGGAAGCATTGGATCGCATGCAGGAATACTGGGGCAAGAAAGGCGGCGACAACTTCATTAAGGTCTTTCTCCATTCGGTCGCTTTTGGATCGCTAAAAGCTTACCTCGCTGCGTCACCTGAGGACGAATTGACTCAATTGCAAATGGACATGACGGTGGATGTCATGGGTAACAATCTCGTCTACTGGGTCCAGGATGTATTTCGCCGCAAGATGCTGGGCCGCGGCAGCCGCATTTATGCCATGACGAGTGCGGGCGGGCACAGCGTGATTGCGAATTACGGCCCCGTCTCAGCCGCCAAGGCGGTCCTCGAGTCGCACATCCGCCAACTGGCCTACGAGCTGATGCCGCACGGTATCACCGCTAACGCGATTCAGGCGGGTGTGACGATCACGCCCGGTTCAAGCAAGATCCCTGGCATCGATAAGCTAGCTGAATTTGCCAGAATGCGCAACCCGGGGGGCCGACTCACCACACCTGAGGACGTAGCTTCCGCCATCGTCGCCCTGATGGATGACCGCACCTATTGGATCACGGGTAATGTCATCCGCGTGGATGGCGGCGAAGATATCGTCACGTAATCTGACGATGTGGACCGCTAGCCTGCGCGGTGATGACGACGGCTCGACTTTGATTTTGTTACGCCGCAGGCCCATGACCACTCGGGTGGCGCGATCACAGAAATCGGGAAGGGAACTTGCGCCTCAGCCAGTCCTTCCAATGAGCTTGTGAGACGCCGTGGATGTGGAGGCGGCTCTACGCCGCCATTGGCGAGGTAAACTCGCCGTTACACGCCCGCCAGCTTGCGCTTTTGACCCGCTACGGGGAATCTGCTAGCATAAACGCTTACGAAGTATGGTTCCTTTCGATCGGGGCGCGGTTTGACGTAGAGGCGGCTTTAGCACCGCCATTTCGCGAGGTAAACTCACCGCTACAACCTCAAACTGCACCACTAACTTCCCTTCGAAAAGGGCAAAAAAAGAGTGATGATGAAACTCAGGAAGCTTTTACTCGCCAAACCGCGGGGCTTCTGTGCGGGTGTGGACCGAGCCATCGACGTTGTCCACATGGCCCTCGAACTTTTCGGGGCGCCTATCTATGTCCGGCGAGAGATTGTCCATAACAAGCATGTTATCGAGTCCCTCGCGGCGAAGGGCGCTGTCTTTGTGGACGAGATCGAGCAGGTGCCGGCGGGCGCGGTGGTCATTTTCAGCGCCCACGGTGTTTCGCCGGAAGTCCGTGCCGGAGCTGAAGCTAAACACCTGCGGGTCATCGATGCTACCTGCCCTCTGGTGACTAAGGTCCATATGGAAGCTGTCCGATTTGCAGGAGAGGGCCGCTCCATAATTCTTGTAGGGCATGCCGGGCATGATGAGATTATTGGAACCATGGGCGAGGCGCCGGCGTGCACCTACCTAGTGAGCAGCGTGGAAGATGCGGAAACCGTTCAGGTTTCCGATCCCGAGCGGGTTGCCGTCACTACCCAAACCACGCTCGGCGTGGACGACACGCGAGAGATCATTGATGTTCTGCGGCGCCGCTTCCCCAAATTGGTCAGACCTCCGAGTGATGACATCTGCTACGCCACTCAGAACCGGCAAATGGCGGTAAAGCTCCTGGCTCAGCAGGCGAAAGTAATCCTGGTTCTCGGGTCCCAGAATAGTTCGAATTCCAGGCGTCTTCGAGAAGTGGCGGAGATGTCCGGAGCGCGCGCTTATCTCATTGAAGATGCCAAGAAGATTGACCCTGCCTGGCTGGAAGACGCTGTCTGTGTGGGCATTACCGCCGGAGCCTCGGCCCCCGAACACCTGGTGCAGGACGTGGTGGCCTACTTCAAGGCTCAAGGAGTGGACGAAGTAGAGGAGATAGAAGCGGTGGAAGAAAAGGTCACCTTCACTCCTCCAGCCGAACTTGCCCGAGCGATGACCAACCTTGTAAAGCTGTCATCGTGAGGGTCGAGAAGTCGAGCGGTCAAACGGTTTTGTCACGCGCGTCGCAAATGGACTCGAGCGGGCAGTCCGCGCACAGCGGCTTGCGCGCATGGCAGATCTTCCTTCCAAACCAAATCATCTGATGGCCAAAGGATATCCAGCGCTCGGGCGGAACGAGCTTGAGCAGGTCCTGCTCGACTTTCTCCGGCGTCTTCTGATTGGAGAGCTTCAAGCGACTCGCGATGCGGAATACGTGGGTGTCCACCACGACTCCCGTGGGTATGCCATAGGCGGTCCCCAGCACCACGTTGGCTGTCTTTCGCGCCACCCCCGGCAGGGTTAGCATTTCCTCCATGGTTCGGGGGACTTGGCCGCCAAATTCTGTCACTAATTTCTTGGCCATCCCAATAATGCTTTTGGCTTTGTTGCGGAAAAACCCCGTGGAGCGGATTTCCTCTTCCAGTACTGGCTGGGACAATGCGGCAAAGTCCTGCGGGGTGGGAAACTTCTGGAACAGTCCGGGTGTTACTTTATTCACTCTCTCGTCGGTACACTGGGCCGACAATATCGTGGCCGTGAGGAGTTGGAAGGCATTTTCGTGCCGCAGGGCGCACTGAGCCTGGGGAAAGAGTTTGTCCAGCGCCGAAAAGATTCTTTGGAGGCGTTCGGGGGAAGTGTAATCCTTCTTTTTGGTTGGCTTGAGTCTGCTGGGCATAGTCGCGCTACTTACCCTCCGAGGAGGTCCAAGACCTCTGTCAGTTCACGATGAATACAGGTGAAGGTGGGCGTATCGCGCACCGTATAACTGGTGGCTTCGCTGTGGCGAAGTTCCATCACCAGGTCTACGAAGTGCTCAGGCTTGTCACTTTCAAAGGCCACAACAAATTCCTGGTCGTCGAGCCCAAAGCAATAAGTAGTATTCAATCTCACGGTGGGATATTTGTGGCCGATTTCGATGTGTTCGTCCATCATCCCCTGTCGGGCATGTTTGGTGAGCCGGTACCAGGCTTTGCTTTTTACGAACGGGTAAACGAACAAGAACTTGAACTGGCCGGGAACGAGTCGAAGACGGGTTCCCTCCTGGCCTTCGTGCGTGTGCTTATCGACGTAGATCGAGCGCTTGGTCATCGACAAGTACGAGTAAGGTGTGGTCAGGTACTTGCCCAGCCCCGTAGACAGAAGTTCTGCGCTCATCTCCTGGAGCTTGAGCGGGTCGTAGCCGATTCGCCAGAGCATGAAGTCGCAATCACCGCGGATGCCCACTAGTGAATACGAGGTCACGATCACATCCTGTTCCCAGTTCTTCACAACGTCGACAAACTCACACTTTCCCCGCTGCCGCTCATCTTTGGGCAGCCGCCGCCACAGCGGGTCGACTTTGTAGAAGGAGAAATTCACGTACTGGCGGCGATCGTCGCCGCTCTGCCCTTTATCTTTTTGTTCCATTATACGTTACCCCATGCACAAGCCCGGTTCCTCACCGCAGGAACCTCTCAATATAGCATGAATCGTCGCAGCGCGGGTTTGCGCCGCCAGCGATCAGAACTCGCTGCGAAGCACATTCTCCCCGCGCCGGAAGATCTCCCGCGCGTGGTCAGTCCACGATCCTTGCCCCCAGTAGCGGAAGTCGCTCGCCTGCAACAGGAGATTGTAAAGCAACGCCCGGCGATAGCGCGGCTGCTGTGTGAGGCTATCTTTCCTCACCAGTGGGTCCACGGTTTGATGAAACAGCGCGCTTAGTTGGTTCATCGGGCTCAGCACATTCTCGTATCCCTTGACCCAGCTACGGTCGTTTGTCCAAGAGCTGCCTTCCATGTGGAAGTTGGGCCTTTCCTTCTTCAGTTGCTGGATGGCTTCTTCCACAACACCCGGCTTGATTTTCCCGGAAGGAACTCGTTGCCAAAGCAGGTGCTGCCCCACGGGCTGGCAGGAGGGGTAACTGTCAGGAGTGCAGCCGGCCGCCTCGATGAGCTCCAAGTACTCGCTACCGTTAAGTCCCACAACCCCTCGAGTGCCGCCGCCTGACTGAGCCATTTCCTGCCAAGCTTTCCAAAACGCCGAAGGGAACTCGTTCATCATGACTCCGCCATTCTCACCGTCCCCAATTTGCGTGACGAGCGGCGGAATTGAAATTGAGCCCAGCTTCTGGCGCGAGAGTGTTTTGGCTTCGTAGTAAGGCTGCATCTGGCCCACCAGTTTGGTATCGGACCCTTGGGTCTTGATCAATGCGGTGATGGATACCGTTTCACCTCGTGAATTGCGCGCCATGAGCCGGTGCGGGACGTGCTTGTAGCCGAGACCCTGGCCCGACGGGACTTCTACCGAATGCTCCTGAACCAACAGCCACCGGTATCCGCATTCTTTGAGCGCCTTGACGTATTCATAAAGAGTGTCGGGATGATTGGGCAAGGCCATCTCGGGGGGAGAGAATCCCTTCACACGGGCCAGGGCATCCCACCCGAATATCGCCGCAAAATGGTGTTGCCATGCCAGGATGTGGAGTTTGAGATCCGGAATAGGCGTTGAAGGAGCGACCGCGTGACCCCACATGGTGCCGAGCCATTCGACGTGGGGGTGGTATCGAGGGTCACACGTGATGCGCTTCAGATTGTCCAAAATATCTCCTCGCCCCATCTGTCGCAGCCCCCAAAGCAAAGCGCCGGAGTAATCCAACATCACTCTCGGATTGCAACCTTGGTTGACCAAGTCCGGGATCATGTCCCCCATCCGCTTGTAGCAATTGGCGAACGGTCCAGCATCGTGATTGTCCCCCATCTCCGGGTGCTCAAACATATACTGCAGATTGCTGATGAGCTGCCCATCGTGCCCGGCAGGGATGATCGGCTGGTGCATGTGCAAGGCCACGGCAAAAGCCGCGTTCAGTTGGTCGAGGTGAATGTTGGTCGCCGGCAGGAAAACAGGTTTCTGAAGTTGAACCACTTTCAGAACCTCCCCCTCCCAGCCGGAGAAATTTGGCAATCCGTCGAGCAGCTCGGGTAACGCAGGCAAACTACTCCTGTCGAACGAATCGGTCATGGTTTTTACCTCCAGGTCGAAGCCCAGATATAGTCTTCCCCCCTGGCCATCATACCTTTTTGGATGCCTTCTATCCAGTCGTGTCGCCCCCATATGTTCCATATGAGGCTGTTTATCATTCACATAACTGAAAATATTGCACGCACTCGAATTCAGATCGAACTCTTTTGCCTGTGAACACATCATATAAGGTGTGGGTAACACCCAAAGGGGGGG
>Ga0326727_10018735_pt1 | contig 14071 bp, 15 predicted proteins | sample MB2enrmetagenome_FD_207643 | JGI IMG/M metagenome (GOLD analysis project Ga0326727, IMG submission 207643) | Lab enriched peat soil microbial communities from McLean, Ithaca, NY, United States - MB29MY | ecosystem: Environmental > Terrestrial > Soil > Wetlands > Peat | place: USA: New York...
AGAATATAACAAGCCTGGATAGAACTCGAATCGGATGGGACCGAGGTTCACACTGCGCACCGCGAGGGCCAGCACGATGCAGGCCGCGCAGGCCAAAAGCAGGTTGCGAATCACATTGGGCGCATCGATGCCATAGTCAGGCTTTTGGGCCATGGTTCACCCCGATCCCCGCGATTTCCAAACGCGGGCAAGATGTTGGAATCGTAGCATTATCCCAACCACCGCAGGTCTTTCAACTTCGCTCAGGATGACAACACTGTGGAGGCTAATTCATCTGGCTGGATTTGGATTGGAGGTACTTGTCGAAGGGGATCTCGAAGTAGAAAAGCTCGTTCCCGTCGGCGTCGCGCAGCTTGTGCAGGTGGAGTTTGGCGCCTTTGAGCGGGTCGTCGAGCTCGGAGACGTCGTAGAACAGGAAACCGGCACGGGTAGTATGCGGCTCGACCACCAGGGCCTGGTACTCGAAGGTATCGAAGTCCTGTTCGATCTCCTTGTTGCTGGCCTTGGGCTTGAGCTTGATGGCGGGAATCGGACCGGGCATGGGGATCTTGCCGCCTTCGCGCTCCTTGCGCGTCATCAACCGCTCCACGTCTTCGGGCTCGGCGGCCTGTATCTTGTCGCCCGCGGCAGTGAGGAAGAGAATCCGGGCGTCGCGCAGGGAGATCGGCCGGTCGCCGTTGTTGGTCACGATCAGGCGCACAGGCAATACGCCATGGCTGAGGTAATCGACGCGGAAGATGGCGCCTTTCGCGCGCGTGTCGTAGGGTTCCGCGGCGATTGCGACTTTTTCATTGTCGTGCACCTCGACCGCGGCAAATGACGTGGCCGGCTGCACCCGGGGCGGGATATGATCGCTGGCCATGGCCGGCAGGGCCAGCCAAACCGCCAGTAACGGAAGCGCCCGGGAAACCCTCATCGTGCTCGACTGTATCATTTGGGGTTAGACCGCAGAAAGGCTCGATCCGTAACACATGATTCTCTTTTTCTATAACCTGGCGCTGCTCGCGTTCCTGGTTGCCGGCTCCCCGTGGTGGCTGTGGCGGATCGCCACCACCCGCAAGTATCGCGAGGGGCTGGCGGAGCGGCTGGGGCGCGTGCGGCGCTTCAAAGGCAGGCGGTCCCGGATTTCAGGGAATCCCCGGCCCATGATCTGGGTTCATGCCGTCTCAGTGGGCGAGGTGTTGGCGGTGAGCCGGCTGGTGCAGACGCTGCACGACGAGCTGCCCGAGTACTTTGTCGCCGTGTCGACAACCACGCGCGCCGGCCAGGAGCTTGCCTGGGAGCGGTTCGGGCGGAGCCGGGTTTTTTATTGTCCACTGGACGTGCCCTGGGCCGTGCGGGCCTGTCTGAAGGCTTACCAGCCCCGGTTGCTGGTTCTGACGGAGACCGAGTTCTGGCCAAACCTGTTAAGCGGCTGTTTCCGGCGAGGCATTCCCGTAGCGGTGGTCAACGCGCGCGTCTCCGACCGCTCCTGGCCGCGCTACCGGAAGCTGCGCTTCTTCTGGCGGCACCTGCTGGGACGGCTGGCGCGGGTGCTGGCGCAGAGCCAGGCAGATGCCGAACGGCTCACGGCGATTGGCTGCCGGCCGGAGCGGGTGAGCGCCGCGGGCAACCTGAAATTCGATGTGCGCGCCGCCGAAGAGGCCGAGGCAACGCGACTGCTTGGGACAAGGGCCGAAGGCGTGCGGCTGGTTGTGGCGGGCAGCACGCTGGAGGGCGAAGAGGCTGTCTTGCTGAAGGCTTGGCCGCAGTTGCTGGCGGCCGATCCGCAACTGGTCCTGGTGCTGGCGCCGCGGCATCCGGAGCGTTTCGACGCCGTGGCTTCGATGCTGGCAAAGTCAGGAGCGGCCTGGATCAAGCGTTCACACTGGCCCCTGTATTCAGGGTCGGACCCGGCTGGCGCGCCTCGCCCGCCGGGCCCGGGAGAGATTGTGCTGCTCGACACGATTGGCGAGCTGGCCTCGGTCTACTCTCTGGCTGCCGTCGCTTTTGTAGGCGGGAGCCTGGTCCCGGCCGGGGGACACAATCCCCTGGAGCCGGCCCAGTTTGGCGTTCCCATTGTGATGGGGAGGCATTTCGCGAATTTCCGCGCCATCACTGAAGATCTGCAGGCGCACCAGGCCATCCGCATTGCCGGCAGGGAAGAGCTGGCTGCAGTGTTGATCGAGTTGCTCGCGGATTCTGCCCGCGCAGCGGCGATGGGCGAACGGGCGCGGCAGGTCTTCGATCGGCAAGCCGGAGCGACGACGCGGTGCGTGCAGGCGCTGCTGGAACTGCTTCCGGGGGAGCAAGCAGTGGATAGCCGCACATGAGCAACGCCTCCTCCGCGCGCAAGCTGCTGTTGCCGCTGGTTCCGGCCTACCGGTTGGCGCTGCTGCTTCGCGAGGCGCGCTTGCGGACCGGGCTGGAGCCGGTGCGCCGCCTGCGTTTCCCGGTCGTTAGCATCGGCAATCTGTCGACGGGCGGCGCGGGCAAGACGCCGCTGACTATCGCTCTTGCCAAGGCGCTCGAGCGGCGCGGACTGTGCGTGGACGTGCTCTCAAGGGGCTATGGACGCAGCGGGCAGCGCCCGGCGCGCGTCAACCCAGATGGCAGCGAAGAGGATTATGGCGATGAGCCGCTGTTGATTGCGCGCGAGACCGGCGTGCCTGTCTACGTGGCTGGGCAGCGGTACGAAGCCGGCTTGCTGGCGGAGGCCGATGCGCCAGAGGGCAGCTCCCGTATGCATCTTCTGGACGATGGCTTTCAGCATCGCCAACTCGCTCGCGACGTGGACATCGTGCTCATGAATCTCTCCGACTGGCACGATAAGCTGTTGCCCGCCGGCAATCTGCGCGAGCCGCGAGCCGGACTTCGCCGGGCGACGGCGATCGCGATACCCGAGGATGAGCCCGAACTGGAAGGGGAATTGAGGGCATGGGGCTGGAATGGGCCAATCTGGCGCCTGCAACGCCAGATGGAAGCGCCGGCCGTCGAAGGCCTGGTGGCGGCTTTCTGCGGCATCGCCCGTCCGGAGCAGTTCTTTGACGGCCTCGAATCCGCCGGTATGAGAATCGCTGCGCGGGTTGCGTTCCCGGATCACCACCGCTATACCACTTCTGACCTGGAGCGGCTGGCAACAGCGGCGCGTCAGGCCGGAGCCGAGGCGCTCTTGACCACCGAAAAGGATCTGGTTCGGTTAGGCGGGCTGTCTTCCGCGCTTCCGGAAAAGCTACCGCTCATGACCGCTCATCTGCGCGTCGAGATCGAAGACGAAGAAACGACCATCGAGTGGTTGGAAAACCGCTTGAGGGAACATGAAAAAGATGGATAGAGTCCATGAAATCCGTCTGATTCGCGCTGGATCCTGAGGAGGTGGGACAATGCCTGCAACCATGAGCGAATTCCCGGAATTCATGAAGCATCCCGCCAACCAGATCGCCAAGTCCGACCAGGCGACTCCAGGGGTGGAGGGTTACGTCTTCGATGGAGCGGACGGGAGCCAGATGGCGTTCTGGACTTGCGGTGAGACCGCAGAGTCCGCGGCACACGTCCACGATTACGACGAATACATGGTGGTGGTGGAAGGCTGTTACACCTTGGTCCTTGGCGGTGAGAGGATTCCGCTGCGAGCGGGGGAAGAACACTTCATTCCGCGCGGCGTGGAGCACGGCGGCGAGGTTCAAGCCGGGACACGCACAATTCATTGCTTTGGCGGGCACCGTGCAGATCGGATTCAGAAGTCCCCATGAACAGCCTTCGCGTTGCAGGGTCGTGGTCTCCCAAGTCTCAGAATCGAGAGCTGGGGCACCAGCTGGAGTAGGCTCCGGCTCAGCCGTCCCTGTGAGAAAATCAGAGTTTGCAAACGCAAACCAAATTCCGCTTGCTTGTGGTTCGTTTGGGGGCCATGGGCGATATCCTGCACGCGCTGCCGGCGGTGACGGCGCTGCGCCTGGCGCATCCCGAGTGGACGATCGACTGGGTGGTGGAACCGCAGTGGCGCCCGCTGCTGGCAGCTGGCCATGAAAACGGCGCAGGCGAGCCGCGCAGTCCGCAGCGCCCGCTTGTCGACCGGATCTACCTGGCGCCTACCAAAGCCTGGGGAAGAAGCCCGCTCAGCGGCAAAACCATAGCGGGAATCAGGGCTTTGCGGGTTGCGCTGCGCGCCGGCCAATACGACACAGTGCTTGACCTGCAAGGCGCAGTCAGATCGGCAGTGGTGGGCCGGCTGGCTGGCTGCCGTCGCCTGGTGGGCGAGGTGGAACCCCGCGAGCGCGCGGCGCGCCTGCTGTTCTCAGAGCGCGTTCCGACACGCGGCGCCCATGTTATCGAGCAGGATTTAGAGTTGGCCTCGGCCGTGGCCGGCGATGCGCTCGCGCCGGTGGCGCCCTGGCTGCCTGTGGATGCTGCCGCAGAGGCCTGGTGCGATGAACTGCTTGGGCAACCGGGACGGGAGCGAGCGGGCGCACACGCCCAGCCAGTCGTGCTGATCAACCCCGGCGCCGGCTGGGGCGCCAAGCGCTGGCCGGCAAAGCGGTACGGCACCGTTGCGCTCGGGCTGGCCGAGCGGGGTCTTCGCGTGCTGGTGAACGCAGGTCCAGGCGAGGAGGCTCTCATCGACGGGATTGTGCGGGCGGCGGGGAGCGCGGTCACGCCGCTGGCCTGCACGCTCTATCAACTGATCGCTCTTACGCGCCGCGTGGCGCTGGCCATTGCCGGCGACACCGGGCCGCTCCATCTGGCCTGCGCGCTCGGCCGTCCGGTGGTGGGCATTTATGGGCCTACCGATCCCAGCCGAAACGGGCCATTTGGCACGCGGTTCAAAGTGCTGCGCAGTCCGCAGAGCCGCCGCGACCATGCGCGCCGCGCGGAACCGGAAGCAGGCCTGCTGACCATTACGCCGGAAGACGTGATTGAGGCCGCCGGCGCACTGCTCAAAGAAGTGGACGAGGAGACGGCCGGATGACCGATCCCGCCGAGCCCGCAAAGCTCGATTGGATGGCGCGCTGGCAGCGGGTCGCCCGCAGGATTCGCGTGCCGCTGGGCTTTCTGGCCGCGGCTCTTTATCTTTTCGAACTGTCCCGACGCGCGCCCCGGCCCGCCGCCGTGGCCTGGAGCCTGGCGCTGGTGCTGCCCGGCCTGTGGCTGCGCGGATATGCCGCCGGTTACGTGAAGAAGAATCGAGAACTCACCATGACCGGTCCCTACGGCTATACCCGCAACCCGCTCTATCTAGGATCGATACTGATGGCCGCCGGCTTTGCCGTGGCGCTGCTCAGCTGGCCGGTAGCGCTGGTGCTGGCACTGGGGTTTCTCATGATTTATGTTCCGGTGATCTCGTCGGAAGAGCGCTTTCTGCGCGCCACATTTCCGGAATTTGATGAGTACTGCCAACGCGTTCCACGTCTGCTTCCCCGCCTGACACCGGCACGATTTGCCACAGGCACGGTTCTGGCGCCAGGACATTCCGAAGCGTCACTCGAAAGTACCCCGGCAACAGCCGCAGGCACCTTCTCGATTACGCTTTACTGCAAACACCGCGAGTACAATGCATGTATAGGGGCTTCCCTACTGTACCTCTGCCTGCTGCTCTTGCGGCCGGGTGTCAGCGCACTCATGCGCGTGCTGCGGTGAACTGTTTTGAGCGCCAGAACCGTCAATCGATAAGGAGACCCGTCTGACGTCGAAAACGCGCATCGCCGCCGTTACACTACTCTGCGCATTTTTACTGCCGGCTGCAGTTCGCGGCCAGCAGGTATTGCCCTTGACGCCTCCGCGCGCGGGCTTCAGCTTTCCTCAGAAGCAGACCCTTACCTATTCTGTGGATTGGCGTGTCTTTCCCGCCGGAACGGCTGTGCTGCACTTTGAGGCGGCCGGCGACCGCGAACGCGTCACCGCCAACGCCGACACCATAGGCGCGATCAACCTGCTGTTCCACGTGGGCGATCGCTTCCAGTCCAGCTTCGACCGGGACAAGGGCTGCACCTACGAGTTCGACAAGCAGACCGTCGAGGGCCGCCGCCAGATCAACTCGACGCTCAAGCTCGATTACGCCCAGTCCAAATCGATTCTGGACGAGAAGAACATGGTCACCGGGCAAACCAAGCATGTTGAGCTGCCCATCCCAGGCTGCCTTACCGACCTGCTCACAGGCGTCTTTTTCGCTTCGTCGCAGCCTATGGAAGTGGGCAAGAGCTTCGTGCTGCCGGTGGTGGACGCGATGCATACCGTGGCTGTGAGTATGAAGGTAGAGGGCCGCGAAGAGATCAAGACAACACTGGGCACCTTCAAAACCTTGCGCGTGCAGCCCACCGCCGATGCCGGCGTGGTGAAGAATCGCGGCAACATCTGGATCTGGTACACCGACGACGAGCGTCACCTGCCGGTGCAGATGCGTGCGCGGCTGTTCTGGGGAACCATCACCTTCCGCCTCACGGGCAACGAGAATAAATAACCCGGCGGTTCATTGCATCCGGTAGCGCTCGCGCATCAGCCGCTGCAAGCGCGGCCAGAAGATCAGGTTAAAGGCCAGTTCTTTGTCGGGAAACATGGTCAGCGCCACGCGCCGCGTATCCGCCACCATCTCCGCGGCCTCTTCGACGGTAAGCTTGGAGTCCTGCGCAATGACCTGCATCACCATGTTCACCACCATCTGCAGGCGGCGAATGCGGCGGCTCTCTTCCTTCAGTTCCTCTGGGGTTTGGGTGGCCGGGCTTGCGTCAGGCGCCAAGGCGTTGGATTGAACAGGGCTGGCGGCAGCCGGCGCCTCCCCATGGAAATCCGGTGAACCCATGCGGCAATCCCTCCTGGCGGTGATGAATGGGGCGAACTCTTGGCTGCATCGTACCATTGCCTGACATTTCGCTCCACGCCCAAAAAGATGCAGATGTCCGTAGAATAGGCTTGGATGGCTTTCACCGAACAATACGATGCGGTGGTTGTGGGCGCTGGGCATGCAGGGTGCGAGGCGGCCATGGCGGCGGCACGCATGGGCATGAAGACCGCGCTGATCACCATGAACCTGGACCTGATTGCGCAGATGAGCTGCAATCCGGCCATTGGCGGCGTGGCCAAGGGCCACCTGGTGCGCGAAGTGGACGCGCTGGGCGGCATCATGGGCGAGGTGGCCGACGCCGTGGGTATCCAGTTCCGGCTGCTGAATACCTCGCGCGGGCCTGCCGTGTGGAGTCCGCGCGCCCAGTGCGACAAGCAGCTTTACCGCGTCAAGATGCGCGAGGTGCTGGAGGCGCAGGACGGGCTGCACATTCGCCAGGCTGAGGTGGTGGACCTGGTGATCGAACCCAGGGAACAGGGAACAGGGATCAGGGATCAGGGGTCCGATGAGCAGGAACAAGGGACTAGGCTGGAAGCTCGCCTTGGCGAGGACCAGGGACCAGGGACTAGGGCGCGGCGGCGCGTGTTGGGCCTGAAGCTGCGCGATGGTCGCAGGCTGCTGGCCGGGGCGACCATCATTACCACCGGAACGTTCCTGAATGGCCTGATCCACTGCGGCGAAGAGCGTTATCCGGCGGGGCGCAGCGGCGAGCCGGCCAGCGTGCTGCTGGGCGAGGCGCTGCGCGCGCTCGGCCTGCGGACTTGCCGGCTCAAGACCGGGACGCCGCCTCGCCTGGATGGCCGCACCATCCGCTGGGATGCATTCGAAGAGCAGAAGGGCGACGCGGACCCGACCCCGTTCAGCTTTCGCACCCGGAAGATTGTGCAGCCACAGGTGAGCTGCCACATCGCCTACACCACGCCGGAGACCTTGCGCATTATTCGCGAGAATGTGGGCAGATCGGCGATGTATTCGGGACAAATCGAGGGCATCGGGCCGCGCTATTGTCCGTCGATTGAGGACAAGATCGTCAAGTTTCCCGATAAGACGCAGCACCAGTTCTTTCTGGAGCCGGAGGGGCTGAATACCCACGAGGTTTACGTCAACGGCATGTCGACCTCGCTGCCCATGGAGGTGCAGTGGCAGATCGTGCGATCGATTCCGGGCCTGGAAGAGGCGGAGATGCTGCGCCCCGGTTACGCAATCGAATACGACAGCGTGGACGCAACGGAGCTGGACCGCGCGCTGCGCGTGAAGGCCTTCACGGGCCTTTACCTTGCCGGACAGATCAATGGAACCAGCGGTTACGAAGAGGCGGCGTGCCAGGGGATTATGGCCGGCATCAACGCGGCGCTGTGGCTCAAGGGCGAGACCGCGTTTACCATGGATCGCACAGAAGGCTATACCGGCATCCTGATCGACGACCTGATCTCCAAGGGCACCAATGAGCCTTACCGCATGTTTACCTCGCGCGCCGAGTTCCGACTGCACCTGCGCATCGATAACGCCGACCGCAGGCTGACGCCGCACGGACGCAGGCTGGGCCTGATCGGCGATGAGGCCTGGGCAGAGTACGAGCGCAAGCAGGCGCGCATGGCCGCGCTGGAGCGGCTGTTGACGACCACCAAAGCCGATGCCGGACGGCTGGACGCGGCTGGATTTCACGACCTGAGCGCAACCGCGGGCCTGACGTGGGCGCAACTGCTCAAGCGGCCCGAGGTAACCATCGAGCCGGTGCTGGGTGCGCTGCGCGAGACTCTGTCTAGCTCCCATGACCCGCTGCTCGCGGATCTGGCGGGTAATGTCGGCGCAAATGGCAGCCTGCCCAGTGTTCTAAAGAGCGAGACGCGCGCCGTCGAAACCGAGATCAAGTTCGCCGGATATCTTGAACAGCAGAAGAAGTCCATCGAGAAGCTGAAGGCTGCCGAGGGCGTGGCCATTCCGGAGTGGATTGAGTACAGCGCCATCAGCGGGCTCTCGCGGGAGATGCGGGAGACGCTGGAGCGGGTGCGCCCGGTGACCATCGGCCAGGCCAGCCGACTTCCCGGCGTGACGCCTGCCGCGCTCAGCCTGGTGCATGTGTCGATTCGCGTGCAGGGGGCGAGGCGGCTGGCGAGTTAGCAGGCGGGTGGTCTGTTTCCCCCCTGGCCTCTGAGGTTTCCCAACCTTGCGACAGAAAGAAGTCGCAAGGATGGGGCGCCGGGCTGGTTTGCAAGTCAGCAAGTCAGCGTGTTGGCCAGGGCCAGGTTGCGTTGGGCCAGATCTCCTTGAGCGTGCGTTTGGCCTCGCCGGCGGGAGGCAGGTCGTCCAGAGACACACCCACGCGCGCGGCCCAGCGTGGCCAGGGTTCGAACCGCTTGCGATGGGGTCCGTCATGCGAGTGGACCTGCATTCCATGCACCAGTAGCCGCGACTCGATCAGCCGTGCATTCGGACCATCGCTCTCAAACATCCCCGCCGTATTGACCTGTTCGAGCAGTTCTACAGCTTCGGCCGGCAGGCGACGCGTCTGCCAGGGCTCGTGGGCCAGCGCAATCGCGGCGATCTCCGGCCACAGCCGGCGATCCACGAAGGTGTCCTTGCCGGCGACCAGCTTGAGCAGCAGAACGTCCGAATGCGCCTCGAGATCCCGCAGCGTGAAAAAGATGGTGTGCGCCAGCGGGTGCGCCCACCAGGAGCCGCGCACTGGCTCGCCCGCCACCAGCGTAGTCACGCTGGGCAGGCGCGCGTCGGCTTTCATCAGGAGCCCGTGCCTCTTGAGCGAGGCCAGGCAGGCTTGTACGCTCACCGCAAAGATGCTCCGAAATTCCGGCGGCTTGAACTGAAGACCCGGCTGCCGGAGATGGTCTCATTCAGCCGTCTTCCGGCTCCTAGCTTCAATGACCACGCCTGCCACCATCCTGGCGAACCTGCGGGCGAAGAAAGAAGCTCCCGGCACAGCGAGGGCTGCCTTATATTTTGGAACGCGGAAAGCGAGCCAGTCTATCTCGGTCCACTTGACATCGAAAAAAGGCTCGATAATCGCGGCGGTTTGTTTCCTGGTGCGGAAGCACACATGCTCGTCGAGAAACTTGAGCGAGCGTTCAAACCAAACGTCGCCTTCGCCCCAGAAGTCGAAGCCGAAGCCCACGCGTCTCATGGCCTTCGCCCACGCCAATCTTGCTGGCCCCGGCTTGAACCAATGTACGCACGGCAAGCCAAGGTGGACCTCTTTGACGACGCCAAGGATGGGGAAGATGCCGACCATCATCCCACCGGGCTTCAAGACTCTCTGAATCTCGGCCGCCGCGAGCTCAAGGTTTTGAACATGCTCGAAAACCTGGTTATGCACTACGATATCGAAGAAATTGTCAGGGAAATCGAGGATTCCGTTCTTGATCTCACGCAGCGTGTTCGCATCGCATCCCCACGAGCGAGCCAGATCGGCGTCCTCGGAACGGTCACCGCCGTAGAATGTCTCAGCGCCGTAAGCATCCAACCCCCGGGCACGCGCGGCCGCTACCAGTGCGCCTGCGCCGCATCCGAAGTCGAGCGATTTGCCGCGCGGAGCAAACTGCAGCATCTTCGCGAGCAGGTACTCGTTGTTTGGCCGGAGTGCTTCTGGCGTGTCAGTCGGTGGCCCGGTCTTGAAGCGCTCACGGCGGCTCGGTCGGAGTTGGCTCTTCAGAATTGGGCTCCATTTCTGCGTCTCAAAACTGCCCCGATTATACCGGCATCAATTAGGATAGCAAGACGAACTTAATTGTTCGCGAGCCCCAGGTGCGGCGCCCGCTAAGCAGGGTTAACGGCTCATGAATTCGACCTCTCCCTTCAGGTCCGAGCCTTGTCGAGGTCGGGCAGCAAGCCGGTTAGCAGGCCGATGGCCGGAAGCCAGGCGCACACACGGTAGACAAAGACGATGCTGGTGAGATCGGCGATGTGGCCCAGTACCGCCGCGCCAATGCCTCCCATGCCAAAGGCCAATCCAAAGAATATGCCGGAGACCAGGCCGACGCGTCCCGGCATCAGCTCCTGCGCGTAAACCACGATGGCAGAGAAAGCCGAAGCAATCACGAAGCCGATTACCGCCGAAAGAACTCCCGTCCAGTACAGATTGGCGTAAGGCAAAAGCAGCGTGAAGGGCAGGACGCCGAGAATCGATCCCCAGATGACGTACTTGGGGCCGATGCGGTCGCCGATCGGTCCGCCAAAGAAGGTGCCGGCCGCGGCAGCGCCCAGAAACACAAACAGGTGCAGTTGTGAGCTGCGCACAGAAACGTGAAACCGGCTGATGAGATAAAACGTGAAGTAAACCACCATGCTGGCGAGATAGAAATACTTTGAAAAGATGAGGGCGGCCAGCACCGCGAGCGCTCTGAAGACGGTGCGTGGCGGCAGGGCTGGCCTGCGATCCACATGGACGTGGCTGGCAGTGGCGCGCGCCAGGTGGTGCGAGCGCCAGCGGCCCACACCGTAAAGGATAACGATGCCGGCTGCAGCGGCGATGGAGAACCATGCCACGCCGGGCTGCCCCTGGGGCAGGACGATCAATGCGGCCAGCAGCGGGCCGATGGCGCTGCCGGTGTTGCCGCCCACCTGAAAGAACGATTGTGCGAAGCCGTGCTGGCCGCCGGAGGCGATGCGCGCGATGCGGGAGGATTCAGGATGGAAGATCGCCGAGCCGGTGCCCACGACGGCTGAGGCCATCAGCAGCAGGCCGAAGGTTGGCGCCACTGCCAGCATCACGACACCCACCAGCGTAAAGCCCATGCCCACGGCCAGCGCGTATGGCATGGGCCGGCGGTCGGTGTAGAGGCCGATGAAGGGCTGCAGGAGGCTTGCCACCACCTGGTAAGTGAGCGTGAGCAGGCCAATCTGGCCGAAGTTCAGGCGAAACGAGACCTTCAGAATGGGATAGATGGATGGCAGAAGCGACTGCACCATGTCGTTGAGCATGTGGCAGACGCTAACCGCGGCCAGGATGCGGAATACGGTCCTGGCCGCAGCGGGAGCGGGGCCGGGAGCCTTGAGGGTAGCCGGGATAGGGGAAGTTGCCGTGGGCTGCACCATGAATTCGGGTTCAATTCATGATAAATGGCTACTGATTCGTCTTGTCGCTCTTGGAGAACAGTGGAATGTGAAAGGGGAGCTCGGCGCTGGACTGCTTCTTGGGTTTGGCGTTCGAGTCCGCGCGGAGGAAAGTCCGCTGCGAGTTGACGCAGATCCAGCCGTTGTGCCCGCGCTCGAATACGTGGGTGAAGACACCCTTTTCGTCCACCTGCGAGGAGTTCACCTTATGGTGCAGGACGTAGGTCCCGTTGGCGACGGCAACATCGCCCAGCAGGCGCACGGTGATGACGCGCTGCTCCAGGTGGAGCGTCTTGTCCTCGCCGGTAATCAGCGTGGCCACCTGCTGGTTGCGGGTGGTTATTTCGCCGATCGCCGAAACGTCCACAAATAAAGGAGAAAGTACCAGTTCCAGGCCGTATTGATCGCGCTGGTTAATGGCGTTGGACCAGTTGTCTTCAATCTTCTGGAACTCGTGGATCTCAGGAGACACGGTGGCGGTGACGGCGGGCTGCACCGCAGCCGGAGCCGGATTCTGGGCAATTGCAGTGCAGCAGGAAACCAGAACAGCAGAGAATAAAACGAGAAAACGCGCCATGGGCAGGAAGAACTCCTGATTCGATTTTAGCTCTTTGACTCGGCGAGCGATGCAGACGGGAGCGGCAAAAACAATCCTAGACGAGCAACTGCAACTGTTCCGGCTCATGGAGGGTGATGAGCGAGTCTTCGATGGAGACCCAGCCGTCCTTGCGAAACTGGCCCAGGGTGCGCGTGACGGTTTCGCGCGTGGTGCATGTCATGGAGGCCATCTCCTCGTGCGTGAGCAGCAGCGGGAAGCGGTAGCCGCCTTCGCTGAGGTGTTCGCCGATCTGGTGGGCCAACTCAAGCAGCAGCTTTCCCAGGCGCGCGGCCACGGTTTCCGCGAGGGCGATCCGGCAGGCATCCTGCAGCGCGAAACGGTATTCCTGGCAGATGCACTGGACGGCGCGCATCTGGGCCTCCTTGTGAATGCGCAGGAAGCCGAGAAAGCGGTCGCGTTCAACGGGGCGAAGCTGGGCGCTGGTCAGGGTTTCGGCTGAAACCTCGTAGACGCCGTGGGATAGAACCGCATACAGGCCCAGCATGGAGCCGGGGCCCGCGACGCGGACGATCATCTGCCGCTCCTGTGCGCGGCCCGCCATGAGTTTGAGATAACCGCCACAGATCAGGTAGAGGCAGCGAGCGTCTTCGCCCTGGGTGAAAAGCGGCGCCTGCGCGGGCAACGAGATGGTGCTTGTGGCCAGTTCCAGGTCGGCCAGAACGGCGCTGCCCAGCGAACAGAACCAGCCGGGGCGGCGATTAGCGCAGGCCGCGCAACCCACTGGGCTCTGCCGGACGGCGTGCTTGTGGCGCGACAACTCTTCGACCGAATTCGCTACTTCCGGCATGGTCTTGCCTCGTCAGCCGGCAATGCGGCATCTTTGCGGGCGCCGCACCCTTAAACTCCACCACCGGTTAGCGCCGCCAAGGCTGTAACCGCGACGGAATCGCTCAGCCTGAAGAAAAGGGCTTTTGCCTCACTAAAGTTTGCCCGAACGGCTCCCGGCTCCGATGTGATGAGCCTCACAACTGTGAGCATTCACTTTGATCGAGAGCCGCGAGGGGACACTTCTCGATAAGAGCGAGGTTGCAGATTGCGATCGGCCTGGAGATTGTGGAGGATCGTTCTCAACCGACTTAATGTGATGAATATCACGGCCATCCCCTCCCGGAACCCGTAGGATTCGGCCCATGGCGTGATGCTTCGCACAAAGTGCACTCCGCTGCAGGCGCAAGGTGCGCTGGGAGCACCCAAGGCGGTAACTATTCAGTGAGTAGAGGCGGGCCTCAAGCGCAGTTGCCGATCGGCGCGGCCCCGGGCAGTTATCCGGGAAGGCGCACTTTGCTGGTCGTGATCCTGGCCGCGGGAGTGATTTGCGCCACTGCATCGGGAGCAGCCGCGTCAGGCTCTGAACAGACCAGCGCGTTGCAGACACGGGATGCCGCCGCGGCGGATTTTGTGGGCTCGGCGGCATGTGTTAATTGCCATGAAGAAGTGATTAAGGGGTTTGCCTCCAATCCCCATAGCAAACTGGCTGCGGCCCACGGCAAGACCGAGGTCACGTGCGAGGGATGCCACGGAGCCGGCCGCGCACACGTCCAGGCGGGAGGAGACAAGACCAGGATCTTTTC
>Ga0326727_10018736_pt1 | contig 14071 bp, 8 predicted proteins | sample MB2enrmetagenome_FD_207643 | JGI IMG/M metagenome (GOLD analysis project Ga0326727, IMG submission 207643) | Lab enriched peat soil microbial communities from McLean, Ithaca, NY, United States - MB29MY | ecosystem: Environmental > Terrestrial > Soil > Wetlands > Peat | place: USA: New York...
CACAATAAAATCCAGGTTCGATTTTCCGGTTATGCTGCAAGGCGCCTTGCGATACCGTATGACCAGGTAGAGCGCCACGGGCGCTCCAATAATGGTCGTCCAGATGAAAATCAAGGGCAGGACCGCCACCGCGACCGCCATCCGGTCCCAGAGCACACGCGTGTTTTCCAAGTCCTTGAATTTGGCTTTTTTCTGTCCGGCTTCGAGGCAAACCGGGCAGATGTGCCTGCCATTCAACTCCAAATCGCACAGCCCGCACAGAAAGCGTCCGCAACCCTGGCAGACTATGGAGGCTTTTTTGCCAGGATGATAGAAACAACTGGATTCGCCTTCGACCAGAATTGCTTCGGGCAAGGACGCGGTCGGCGCAACAAGGATGGCGGGGAAAACCTCGATGTCCAAAAGTGATTGGCAGGAGGGGCAAGGCGTCAATTCGCCGGGGTGGTACAGGTCCGGGAAAAGCAGCGCCTGGCATTTGCTGCATTTGACCAGACTCGACTCAAATGCCGTGGTCATTTTTGGATGACTCGCGTGCTGCAAATGCGATCGTGCAACGCCCGTTTTTCATCATCCCACAAAACCATCAGATAGCCGATACAGAGGGTGCAACACCCGCTGATATAATCCGCCGCGAAATAGCGCCCCAGAGCCTTGGCGTAGCTGACCTTGGAACCATCTGGATTGACGATTCGAAGTTTGGCCGCCATTTTCCCGGGAGTCGCCCCGAATTTCCCCACAAAGAATGTGTAGTAAAGCAGCCCCAGGAGGATGCTGATGGCATTGCTTAAAAGCGCCCGGGAAACATTCGGTCGCGCGCCCGGGTGGAATCCTTGAATGGAAAATGCAATGGCGTACATTGGGATGCCCAGGATGATTCCGTCAAGAAACTTGGCTCCGAATCGAACCCCAAAGCCGGCATAATTCAGCGCTCCGTGGACGACCACGCCTTCCTTGAGTTTTTGCAGAAAAACAGGCTTGCACGCCGCGCAGATGAACACGTTGCCGTGACGGATGACTTGATCGGGTGGAAAAGCTCGACCGCATTCGGCACAAACCACTTGGCCGACCGCCGCATGCGTTGGAGGTGACGTTCCAGCAGTCAAGCCTTTCACCTGGCCGTAAGGCTTCCACTCCGCCATGCCCTCGTGCCAGACAAAGGTGTCATCGCTGATTTTTCCTGAGTGGACGAGCGCTTCGAAATCGACATCGGTTACGGGGCCTCTCTGCTCATTGCCTTCGAGATAATTCCAAGTCATAAGTCAGGTTGATTCCTGCAATATTGTTCGAGGGCAAAGCCTGTTGCCCGCTGGAGGAATTGTAAAGGTTCTTTTTTGTGCAATTCGGCTGCCTCGCAGTCATATCAGGCACGTCCCCGATTATCACTCACGGGAAGTCCAGCAGGCCGACCCCACAAAGGCCCGCATGGAAATGACAAAAATAGCTTCACCCAGTAGCAGCCATCTGAAGCAGCCGTAATTCCAGAAAGCGTTGCGCGCTCTCAGGTCTGGTGAGGGCGTAATCTGTGTGGGAATGTGGGGGCGGATGTGTGGTATTTTGTTCGCCTTTTTTCGCACTTTTTGCTATTTCACAGAAAATGAAGCCAGAAAAATAAAAATGCAACAAACAACTGATTGTAAGGTGTTTATGCGTTTCTCAGCGTTTCAAATCAGCCTCCGTGAATCAGTAAAAAACGCTGGGTCTGACTTCGGATCAGAAGGTTGCAGGTTCAAGTCCTGCCGAACGCACCACAATATCAACTACTTGTAATTATATTCTGCAATGGTTGATTCAATCTTGACCACTGCCCGGCCATTTCCAGCGAGTTCCCGCCACCCAACCCCGGTTTGGATCCGATAGCGCATCCACAATAAAACGCTGCTTAGACAGAGCAACATGAGCGCGCTGGGCTCTGGAACAACTTCATAATTAACATCAAATGCCATATTGACTGACGATGGGATGCCCCAAGATTGCGTGAATAGATCGTCGATACCCAATGGGGAACCAGACACAGAATAAAATTGCCCGGAGCTGTAATCGCTGTCGGAAACCAAGCCAACGGATGCGGAAAAAGGCGGGTCGGTGCCAAGATAGGAACTGGCTGTGAGAAAAAGAACGTACGTCTGGTTTTGATTTAGTACCAGGTTGGGTGGCGAAACGGCAAAATTTTGAAAACTAGTGCCTGATGCAGACTGAGCGCTGCTTAAATAAAGCACGGTACCGGTTGCTTGCGTTCCATTCCAAGCCGCCACACCAGCTTGGAACTCGATTGAAGGACCGTCGCTGGTTGCCGGGAAACAAATGCTGCTGACGAGAGCGTTTCCGTTGTTGATTTGGAATGTCTCACCGACGATTGTATCACCCCCTCCGGAATCCATGGCAAATCCGGTAAATCCGATGATGTCATCCGAGCCGTCCCAGTCGCCGACCGTATAATTCTGCGACCGGCATTGTTGCGCTGTGAATAGAACTGCCGCAAGCGCAATACCTGCCGAACCGACAAGCTTTTTTATCCTTTGGCATTTGAGAACGAGCAAAGGGCAAGTGCCCCCGGCGAGAAAACCGAACAACGCCGCCGATCTCAAGAAAGAACTGGCAGGCGGTGCGGCAGAAATCATAGGCGGTCGTGTTTGAGGGAGGGTTGGTGGCAGTGTGTTCATGGCGTGTCCTTTATGGCGGTTTAATGGGTTTCGCCGGCGAAAGCGCCGCATCTGCCCGTCCGGCCCCGGTTGGGGTTCTGCCTGCGTTGCGTGCCGCCGTTGTTGGATTTTGTGTGGCTATGCTCAATCATCTGATCCAACAGGAATCATGTGGCGGCAGCGGCGCAAAAGCAAGCATTAAATGCGATTTTATTACGTAATTCGGAAATGCCGGGTTTGGAGCGGGGGACTCTCGAACGGAGAAAGGCAATCGGGAAACACGTATGAAAGCGCAAACCCGGCGGCATTTAAAAATTCCGGCTGGAATTTAATTGTGCTTCGCAGTGGTGTCGAGACATTCGCGGACGAATTGCGCCAGTTTGCCAATCGAGTAGGGTTTGGACAGGAAGTTTCGTCCTTCCAACAGTGAAGCGTCCCTGCCCGCCATACCGGGACTGTAGCCGCTGGTGTAGATCACCTTGAGGCGCGGGCACTTGCTCGACAGGCGTTCCGCCAATTCGCTGCCCATGATGCCTCCCGGCATGACCATGTCGGTCAGCAGCAAGTCAACCGGACGGTCTGCTTGTTCCCACACCTCGAGCGCATGGAGGCCTGACGAAGCCTCCAGCACGTTATAACCCTGGAACCTAAGAACCTGAACCACCACCTCGCGCAAGGCGTCTTCGTCTTCCGCGATGAGCACGGTTTCGCGACCATTGCGCAAGACGGAATCAACCGCTTGTTCCATTTTCTCGGCTGGTTGCAGACTCGCCGGAAAATAAATCCGAAAAGTGGTGCCTTGCTTGGGCTGGCTCTCCACCTCCAGCCAGCCTTGATGCTGCTGGACAATGCCAAAGACCGTGGACAATCCCAAGCCGGTGCCCTTTCCGGCAGGTTTGGTGGTAAAGAACGGCTCAAAGATCCGGCTGAGAATTTGCGCCTCCATCCCGATGCCGTTATCGCGGAAAGTCAGGCAAATGTACTCTCCATCCCTGGGTTTGGGGTCCATCGGCGTGGGCGCACGGTGAATGGTCTCCCGCGAAGTGATGATGGAAAGCTTGCCGCCATTGGGCATGGCATCCCGGGCGTTGACCGCCAGGTTCATGGCGATTTGTTCCATCATGCTGCTGTCGGCGTGGATGGCGGGCAACAACTCCTGGGGATGAAAGTCAATCTGGATGTGTTCACCCACGAGCCTTTCCAGCATCTTAATGGTGTTGCGCAATATGTCGTTGAGGTTCAGATGCTGGAATTGCATCACCTGCTTGCGGCTGAACATCAGCAATTGCCGGATGAGCGTGGCGGCACGGGCAGCCGCCCGGCTGATGTGTTCCAATGATTTCGTTTGCGGACTGACGGAGTCCATTGTCTGCTGCATTAGGCCGGCATGCCCTTGGATTACCGTGAGGATATTGTTGAAATCATGGGCCACGCCGGCGGCCAACTGGCCGATGGCCTCCATCTTCTGGGCTTGACGCAGTTGACGCTCCAGCAAGGCCCGCTCCGAGACGTCCTGGGCCAACAGCAGCAAATGGGGCTGTCCTCCCAAGGCGAGCGGTGACAGCGAGACCTGCATCTCGCGCAACACACCCGTTTGAGTGCGGAGGTTGGCCTCCTGATCCCTCACCAACTCGTGTCTGCTCAAAGCCTCACACCATTGATCGGCAAGCGCGGGTTTTTCCCAGAGAGACAATTCCGCCGGGGTGCGGCCAATCATCTCCTCGCGTTTGCACCCGACAACCTCGACAAGCCTTTGATTTACGTCCACGAAGCGTTGATCAGGCAGGCTCTGGATGCCGCTGGGAAGGGGGCTTTCGTGAAACGCCTTGGAGAAGCGCTCTTCGGACATGGCCAGCGACTTGTTGGCATCCGCCAATTCGGCCATCTGGAGACTCGTCTGAACGTTGAGCATCCACTTTTTGGTCAGAGCATGGGCCATCTGCTGAACTTCCACGTTGTCGAACGGCTTTTTGATGACGAGCAGGCTGTCGGGCTGGCCAACTTTGGCGCGCATTTCCTCCCACGAATAATCAGAGTAGGCGGTGCAAACCACAATCTGGAGTTCAGGATACACTTTCCAGATGCGCGCAATCGTTTCAACTCCGTCCCAACCGGGCGGCATCCGCACGTCCACAAAGGCCATGGCGTAAGGCCGGTTTTCCACAAGCGCCTGCTCCACCATCGCCAATGCCTCCTGTCCCTGGAAAGCAAAGTCCAACTCAAAACAAATCCGATCGGCCGCCGGTTGGTCCTTGTCAAACAACACCGCTTCCAATTTCTTCGCCGCCACGCTGCTGGAATTGGCCTGGCAAAGGATTTCCCGGAAGTCAGCGTGGATGCTCTCGTTGTCGTCAACGATCAGGATCCGGTTGTTGGGCTTCAGGTCTGTGCTTTTCATGATAAAACTTGTGTGGTCAGTTCCTCGTTCCGGGCGCGCAGAGTCGTGGGTAATTCCAGAGTAAACTCGGCGCCTTTGCCGGGACCGTCACTGCGGGCAGTCAGGCTGCCACCCATCTCTTTGGCGGCGTTGGCGCCACTGTGGAGTCCAAAGCCGTGACCGTCCTTCTTTGTCGTGAAACCGTGGTTGAAGATCTTCGTCATGTGCTCCGGGGCGATACCCACGCCGTTGTCGCTGACAACAATCTTAACTCGATCCGGTGACGCCATTCCCACGTGGATGACTATTCGTCTCTCGTGTTCGCTCACGTCCTCCAAGGCATGCTTCGCGTTGCGGAGCAGGTTGATGAGAATCTGCAAAAACTTGTGCCGATCCACGCATATTTCCAGCGTGTTTTCCTCAAACTCCCGGACTAAATCGATGTGATGCCGCTCAAACGCTGACGCGTTCAAGCGCAAGGCGTCTTCGACCAATTCCGCTGCCGCCAGATTCTCATAGACGCCCGAGACCTTGGCGTAGCTCTGCTGCATCGCCACAATCTCTTTGATGTGTTCAATATGCTCGCCGATCGTGGTCATTTTGGCGATCAGTTCGCTCTGCTCGCCGGCCAATTCATCAGCCACCGTGCCGAGATATTCGGGAATGAGTTTGCCTTTCGGGTCGGTGGCCAGAAATTCGGCGAGGCGGCCGTTTTGTTCCCGCAACATGGCGGTGGCCCGGCATAACTTGGCAACCTTGGAGCGCCGCAACCGGTCGCCCACCGAGGTGGCGGACACACAGACACTGTTGAGCACATTGCCGACATTGTGCAGCACACCGGTCGCCACATCGGCCATGCCCGCGCTGCGGGAAGTGTCAATCAACTGCCGGTTGAGCTTGTCCAGTTCTTCCGCATCCAATTTTTGCCGGGTGATGTCCTGGAAGATGCCGCGCAGAGCAACGGGTTTGCCCTTCTCCACCAACACCGTGCCGCTCTCCCGAATCCACAGCGTCCGGCCATCGGCGGCAATCATCCGGTATTCGAAGGTGTAAGGCTGACCCCGGGCAGCCATCTCGCGGGCGGTCTGGATGGCTTTTGCGGCATCTTGCGGCAGCAGCCTCTCCTCCCAGAAGTCAGGCTTTTCCAGCCACGCCTCAGGCGCATATCCGAGAATATCTTCACTCTGGCGGCTGACAAAGGTGAACTGGAAAGTATCAGGCGTGCGTTCCCAGACGATGCCATCAATCGAGTGAACCAACGCTTCCATCTTCTGTTGCGAGAGGCTGAGCGCGGCATCCTGGCTTTGAATGCGGCTGAGCATCTCGTTGAAGGACTCCGAGAGCCGTCCCAGTTCGTCTCCCTGGCTGCTCACCACCGCGCGCACCGAGTAGTCCTTTTGCTCGCCGACAATTTCGGCGGTTCGCGCCAACTCGAGAATGGGATGAGTAATCCTGCGCCCCAGACGGCTGGAAAGAAACACTGCCAGACCGATGGACACGCAGGTGATGCCCACAACGACCAGCCCGTAGAAACGGAGCAGTTCCAGAAAAGTTCTTTGGTAGTCTGACCGCAGGTAAAGCGTGCCCACCCGCTCGCCCTTCAAGTTGACCGGTTGAGTGATCAGCAGTTGTCCGTCGATGAACAGGTATTGTCCCGCGGCCGGAAACTGCGACCGGGACCGGGCGTCCTCAGCCTTTCCGAAGTGGGCGAACAAGGAGCCGTCGGGCAGAACCAAGCTGGCCGCCACAACGTTGGGTTTGGCTTGCAGGGCGCCCACCACCTCGGTCGCGGCTTTGTCATCATTGAAGGCCATCGCCGCCGTGCTGTTGTTGGCGATGATGACCGCCAGGGTGGCGGTGTCGCGCTGGAAACTGGAGCGGAAGTTCAGGACTTGGAAGATAAAAAGCGCTGCGATGGCGACGCAGAGGACTGCGCCGCAAATAAGCAGCGTCATCACCAGCATTTTCTGTTGAATGGGGAAATCCCGGAATAGTTTCATGGTGTATCCACGCGCGGCATGACTTCCTAATCAACAACCCCAACAATTCTGACCGGTGGTGTCTGGGCGGACCCGGGGCGGATTGCTGACATCCCTTCCGGCGTCTCCCCCCAAACCGGGGTGTCAGCCGCCGCAGCCACGGGGATGACTACAGTACACTGTCCAGAAAAAGGACGGGCTCGGCCCATATTTTGAGCATTTAAGCCGATTTTCATGTCGCCTTTGAAAACAAGCTATTAATGTGCCAAGTATGCTGGCTGCGACTGTAGTGCCTGTGGTGGTGTTCCAGATATACTTGTGACAGAGATTGCGGCGTCAGTCCCCCGGACGCAAGGCCAGGCTCATCAGCTTCGAACTGATTTTCAACCCCGCGCTTGTGGCTGCATCTTTATTGATCTGGAAGCGGATTTTAGCCGCTTTCAGGACAAAATTGATCATCCCGCCGTTCTCCGTGAAATGGTCCATTTCCCCCACCGTCAGCACACTCGTCCCTTTGAGGCCCTTAATAATCTCCGGCAGCCGCGCGTTTTCGGAGGTGCTGATGAAAAGGATGTGGCAGCTCGCCGCTTCTGTCAGCGAATGAAGCTCCTTGACCGCCAGCGGGTGATCATCGACGGTTTTATTCCGAATCATTCGAGCGAGATCGTCGTGGAACGGGTTTCCGCCCAAAATGCCGATGACAATGGGTGAGGTCCCGCCGGAAAAGGCCGCTGGCGGCCATTCGACGAATTTTGCGAAATTGAAAAGGAAGGCGGCCTTGATCTGGTACTCCGTCGGCCGGGATTCCTGCGCGCGGCCATCGCCGCCGGCCAGCAGCAGCCAGACCAGGCTCAGACTTAAAAATGAGGTCGCGCGAGAACGCATAAACCAATTTTCTCTTCTCACCCAACGAGTTCTGCTGCAACGCCGTGCAGAAAAGGCTTGCAGCGACTTTGCCAGTCTGATTGCCTCAGGACAAGCATGAACAAGCTAAGCTTTCGCCGCCGCACCCTTGCTGGTGCGTTTTTGTGCCCCGGGCGCGGGTGCGCGGCGTTCTTAATGCTCGCCCTCTCGTTCGTGCCTGGCGCCGCATCGGCGGAGAATAACCCGAACCCAAAAACGGCCGATCTCACCGAACTCCCATTGGAAGCGCTGATGAATCTGGAGGTTCCGACGGTGTTCGCCGCCTCCAAGATCGAGCAAAAAGCCACGGAAGCTCCCGCCTCCGCCACGGTGGTCACCTCTGACGAGATCAAAAAGTTTGGCTATCGAACATTGGCCGACCTCTTGCAGAGCGTGCAGGGATTCAACGTGTCTTATGACCGCAACTATGATTTTCTCGGAGCCAGGGGAATCAGCCTGGGCGATGCCAACAACCGCGTCCTGCTGCTGGTGAACGGCCACAGAATCAACAATAACTATACGGACGGCGCGGCCATCGGCACGGATTTCATTCTGGATGTTGACCTGGTGGACCGGGTGGAAGTCATTCGCGGCCCCAGCGCCGTGCTGTACGGCAACAACGCCTTTCTCGGCGTGATCAACGTGATTACCCGGCAGGGCAAACAGGTCAACGGCGTCGAGGCTTCCTTCGATTACGGGGAGTTTGACACTTACCACGGCCGCGTCACCTTCGGAAAGCAGTTCACCAACGGAATGGAGTTGCTGCTCTCGGGATCCATTGATGAAAGCGCGGGCGCGGAACGCCTGTATTTCAAGCAGTTCAATACCAATACGCCATCTCAAAACAATCACGGAGTGGCAACGAACATGGATGGCAGTTCATCCCGCAATTTCTTTGCTTCGCTGGGCTTTAAAGATTTGACCCTGGAAGGCGCGTTCAACGACCGCGACAAAGTCAACCCGACCGCGCTATTCGGCACGACGTTCAACAATCCGTCGCTGCGCACGGTTGATGAGCAGGGCTATGCCACCCTGAAGTTCGCTCACAGCTTTCCTGATGTCGTGGATGTCACCGCGAAGGTCTCTGTCGATGGTTACAGTCACGATATTGGGTATCCGTTCGGCACGTTATTATACACCGAGGATTACAAGGGCGAATGGTGGGACACGGAACTGCAACTCAATAAAACTCTATGGGACCGGCTCGTCCTCACCCTGGGCGGGGAATACCGGGATGACTTCCTCCAGCAGGACCAGACTTCCAGCCAGACTTCCAGCCAGATTCCGGTTAAGGCCGAGCGGGTCAGTTACGGGGTTTATTTGCAAGGCGATTTCGCCGTGCTGACAAACCTCCATCTTAACGCAGGCGAGCGGTTTGACCAATACGACGATTTCGCTTCCGCGTTCGATCCGCGCGTGGCTCTGATTTACAACCCGGCCAAAACATCCACGATCAAAGCCATTTACGGGACCGCTTTTCGCGCGCCGGATTTTTATGAGCAATACTTGAGCGGTGCCAAGATCCAAAACCTCAGCCCGGAAGAGATCTCCAGCTACGAGTTGGATTACGACCAGGAAATCGGACCGCATCTGCGTTCGTCTCTCTCGGCCTTTTACAACGACATGCGCCATATGATCGTAGTTGACAATGGGAGCTACACCAACCTCAACGCGCAAACAAAAGGGGTGGAACTCGCGTTCGATAGTTCCTGGGCCAGCGGCATTCGCGGGAGGGCAAGTTATTCGTATGAGTACACGCAAAATGACACAGTCCCCTGGCAACTGCCGGACTCGCCCAACCACATGTTCAAGTTCAATCTCAGCGTGCCGCTGATAAAGGACAAGCTCTTCGCGGGCGCGGAATATCAATTTACAAGCGAGCGGTTATCGCTGCAAACACCCGCAAGCGGCGAGCCAATTACAGTGCAAGGCGAGACTGCGGGAGGTTATGGGGTGGTGAACTTGACGTTGTTCAGCCAGAATCTCATCAAAAACCTTGAATTCTCCGCCAGCGTTTACAACCTTCTGAATACCCTGTATTGGGATCCCTCCTCCGATTTCCATGGCCCCCTGGACGTTATTCAGCAGGACGGGCGCACTTTCCGCGTTAAATTAACATACCGGTTTTAGGCATTGGCACAGGATTAGCTCTTGTGCTCTCAATGAGAGATAGGATGCTAATGGGCCGGCTGCAATATTATGCCGGCTGCCTGCTTTTGACCGGCCTTCTTCTGGCAAGGCCGTGCGCCGCCCTTGGCCCGCCCCCGGTCATTACTGTCCAGCCTTCGAGCCAGACTGTCCTGTATCAAGGCACTGCGACCTTTTCGGTGACTGCCACCAGCGGAACCGGCATGTCATATCAGTGGCTCTTCAATGGCGCCACCATTTCCGGTGCGACCTCGAGCAGTTACACTATTGCCGATGCCCAGACAACCGATCAGGGATCTTACTCGGTGGTGATCGTCAACGGCGGAGGTTCGGTGACAAGCGACAGCGCGACGTTGACAGTCAATGTTCCGCCGGCGATCATAACGCAGCCGCAGAATCAGACGGCGACGCAGAGCCAGAGCGCTACGTTCTCCGTGATGGCGAGCGGCACGGTGCCGCTGGGCTATCAGTGGTATTTCAACGGCGCGGCCCTGTCCGGCGCCACCAGTTCGACGCTGACCCTCAACGACGTTCTGACGAACAATGCCGGCAACTACACGGTGGTGGTGAGCAATGTCGCGAGTTCGGTGACAAGCGCGGCGGCGACGTTGACGGTCAATGTTCCGCCGACGATCACAACCCAGCCGCAGAATCAGACGGCGACGCAGGGCCAGAGCGCTGCGTTCTCCGTCGTGGCAAGCGGCACGGTGCCGCTGGGCTATCAGTGGTATTTCAACGGCGCGACCCTGTCCGGCGCCACCAGTTCGGCGTTGACCCTCACCAACGTTCAGACGAACAATGCCGGCAGCTACACGGTGGTGGTGAGCAACGTCGCGAGTTCGGTGACGAGCGCAGCGGCGACGTTGACGGTCAATGTTCCGCCGGGCATCACAACCCAGCCGCAAAGCCAGACAGTGGCGGCGGGCCAGAACGTTACATTCTCCGTGGTGGCGAGCGGCACGTCGCCGCTGGGCTATCAGTGGTATTTCAACGGCGCGGCCCTGTCCGGCGCCACCAGTTCGACGCTGACCCTCAGCGACGTTCTGACGAACAATGCCGGCAACTACACGGTGGTGGTGAGCAATGTCGCGAGTTCGGTGACGAGCGCGGCGGCGGCGTTGACGGTCAATGTTCCGCCGGGCATCACAACTCAGCCGCAAAGCCAGACAGTGGCGGCGGGTCAGAACGTTACCTTCTCCGTGGTGGCGGGCGGCACGGCGCCGCTGGGCTATCAGTGGTATTTCAACGGCGCGGCCCTGTCCGGCGCCACCAGTTCGGCGCTGACCCTCAGCGACGTTCTGACGAACAATGTCGGCAACTACACGGTGGTGGTGAGCAACGTCGCGGGTTCGGTGACGAGCGCGGTGGCAACGTTGACGGTCTATTTTCTGCCGGGCATCAGAACCCAGCCGCAAAGCCAGACAGTGGCGGCGGGCCAGAACGTTACATTCTCCGTGGTCGCGAGGGGCACGGCGCCGCTGGAGTATCAGTGGTATTTCAACGACACGGCATTGTCCGGCGCCACCAGTTCGGCGCTGACCCTCACCAACGTTCAGACGACTGAGGCTGGCAGCTACACGGTGGTGGTGAGCAACGTCGGAGGTTCGGTGACGAGCGCGGCGGCAACGTTGACGGTCTATGTTCCGCCGGGCATCACAGCCCAGCCGCAAAGCCAGACGATGATACAGGGGCAGAACGCTTCGTTCTCCGTCGTGGCAAGCGGCACGGCGCCGCTCAGCTACCAGTGGAGCTTCAACGGCGAGGCCCTGTCCGGCGCCACCAGTCCGGTGCTGACCCTCAGCAACGTTCAGACGAACATCGCGGGCGACTACTCGGTGATGGTGACCAACATCGCCGGCTCGATTACCAGCGCGGCAGCGACCTTGACAGTGACGAACCCCGACGTCACTCTATCGATCCCCAATGGCGCAGGGATGACTTCTAATGGGTTCACCTTCCAGTTGTCCGTGCCGGTTGGGAGCACGTACGTCATTTTGGCTTCGGCCGATCTCCAAACTTGGACACCGATTGCCACCAATGTCGCCGCAACCGCGAGCATCGTTTTTACGGATACTGCAGCCGCAAGCTATACCAACCGGTGGTACCAGGCAATTGTGTGGTAAACCCAAAGGCCATTTCGGCCCCTGGTCCCTCTGAGAAGAACCCAGCCCCGAGTAGGTTGGGCCGCTTTTCACAATCCCAGCCAGTGCTGCGATGAAGCTGGCCTGGCTGGCTATGTCCTGGCCGTAAGGAACTTGAGAGCAGCCTCGGTTCGTGAGCGAACATGGAGTTTGTGATAAACGTGCCGGAGATGCCAGCGTACGGTGCCATCGGTGAGACCGACGCGGGCGGCAATCTGCTTGTTGGGAAGCCCCGCAGCCAACAATTCAAGGATTTCGCGCTCGCGCGGAGAAAGACCTTCCACTTCCGCCGTGGTCGCAACGGGTTCCTGGAAGGAAAGAATCACCTTGCGGGCAATTTCCCGCGACATCGGCGCGCCGCCCTGCCGAACCTCGCGGATGGCGGAAACAAGTTCTTTGGAGGTGCAACGCTTCAAAAGATAGCCACAAGCGCCGGCACGCAACGCCTTGAAAATGCGTTCGGTGTCTTCATAAACTGTGACGATGATGATTTGGACCGAAGGCAAGAGCTGTTTGAGCCGGGCAGTGCATTCGATGCCCGAAATATCAGGCAATTGAATATCCATCAACACGATGTCCGGCCGATGCTGTGGCATCTCTTTGAAGGCTTCTTTGGCCGTCGCGCAAGAATAGACGCACTGGCATTCCGAATCCGCCTGAACAAACTCCATGAGGCTTTCACGGATGACTTTATTGTCCTCGACGATGGCAATTCTGGTCATAAGCTTTTAATCCAATGGCAGGTCGAAGCGCACGATCGTGCCCTCGCCGGTTTTGCTGTTGACTTCAAACCGTCCGTCCAGTTTTTCCAGACGCGCCCGCATATTGGCGATGCCGTCCATTTCCTCCGTTTGGCCGGCTTCAGCCCAACCCCGGCCGTTATCGGCAATGGTCAGGCAGATCCGGCCCTGTTCAACCTGGATGTCCAGGAGGACTTCCGTGGCTCCGGAATGGCGCACAATGTTCGTCAGCGCTTCTTTGAACGCGAGAAATAATTGATGGCGATGCCGCGAGTCCACAGCATGGTCATCGGGCTTGAATGGCCCTTCGAGCCGCCAGGCGATGTTCGCCAATCCCAGGAAACGCTCTGCATAAAGGGAAAAATAGCTGATCATCGAGGCCAGAGAATCATGAGTGGGATTCATGGCCCAAACGATTTCGTCCAGAGCCGTGACCATCTGTCGCGCCTGGTCGCTCATCTGCTCAAGATAATGACTCCGCTTTGCAAGGGGCGCGGACGTGGAGAGCGCCCTGACCCCCAACATGCTGATTTCCGTGAGGCCGGATCCCAGTTCATCATGGAGGTCCTGGGCAATGCGAGCGCGTTCCAATTCCATGGCGTGCTGCTGTTCGACACGTTGCCGTTCTCGAATCTGGTTTTCAAGTTCGGCGCTGCGCTGCTCGACTTTGCGGCGCAGTTGAGTGATCCAAAGCACGGTGACAGCCAGGACGCAGGCCAGCGCGCCCAGAATGACCAGCATCTTTTGCAGCGTCCACCAAGGCGGCCGGGCCAGCACGGCGACGTCCGATGGCGAATTGAGCAATAATCCGAAAAAGGCCACGTCCTGGCTCACGCCTTGAATGACACACGTTCCCGTCAACTCCAACTGACTCCCCACTGGTATGGCCAGAATGTCCTTATCCGAGCCGGGCAACATGGCTAAAAACGACCGCAGCCCCACGCGCATCTCCAGCGCCTGCTCCGTTGGCGTGCTTCTTTGGTTCACCAGCAACGCCTTCACCCGGACCCGCGTTGAATCCAAGTCCGCGCGAATCAAATCGTCAGCGCCGATCGCTCTGGCTTTTGGCAGGGCGGCCTGGCCGGTCTTGCGCACGACGGCCTCGCGCAACACGGGAGCGGCGCTGCTCAATTCCGGAAAGCCC
>Ga0326727_10018738_pt1 | contig 14071 bp, 6 predicted proteins | sample MB2enrmetagenome_FD_207643 | JGI IMG/M metagenome (GOLD analysis project Ga0326727, IMG submission 207643) | Lab enriched peat soil microbial communities from McLean, Ithaca, NY, United States - MB29MY | ecosystem: Environmental > Terrestrial > Soil > Wetlands > Peat | place: USA: New York...
AGGCTCAGTTTCTCTGCATCGTGCACGCTGGTTGTCAATCCTCAGCATGCCATCCCACTCCAGGCTCATCTTGTGTTGGAAACTGCCTTCTCCTTCAGGCTCATCTTGTATTGGAAGAGACTAACAGTTTTCTGATTTTGTAAGCTATGATACAATTAACTATAAACTCATTTTAGAAAACGTGTTTGAAAACACGTCTTTGATTGAGTACGTTCCATGAAACCGCATGTATTATTAACGATCGGGCAAACTAGTACCTAATTGCGAGAATACGCATTATATTATTAACACATAAAGACTGACTTATTGAGCGTGAACATAATTACGCTGATTTCTGCAACTAAGTACTAGTATTGCTGCTGGGTTAATTTTGAATTGCAGTGCAGTTGCATCACCTGAAACATTAGCAGTTTTAACCGGGGAAAACGTTGGTAAGGCAAGGGGTCAAAAGGGGGAGCTTATGAATGGCAATGTTGACATTGATAACAAGGAAGTCCTAAAAAAATACGCATGGGATTATTTAATGAGAAAATATGCGTGGGATTATTTTGCATTGCATTCAGGTCAAAGATTAAACACTTTTTATTATTTTTTGACAGCATCCACAATTATTGGAACTGGATACTTTTTTGCTCTTAAAGACTTTCCCCTTTTGTCGATGATGTTAGCGATTGTTTTAATCATATTATCTTTTATCTTTTGGAAATGGGACGTCAGGACAAAGCAGTTAATAAGAAATTCTGAAGCCGCGCTAAAATATTTAGAAAGTGAAGGTCCCCTTGCTCTAGAGGAGAACCATATCTTAAAATTATTTACCTTTGAAGAGTCACAAACAAATAAATTAAAGAATCAAAATACAATTTGGCCGTGGAAAGCTTTTTTTTCTTATTCAACATGCTTAAATGCAACCTTTTCTATTTTTGGGATATTCGGTTTGGTCGGGATTGTCTTTGCAATAGTATACGCCCTTCGATAAAATGCAAAATACAGAGTTTGCAATTGCAGAAATATTTAACCATGGCGTTTAAGTTGATTGCATACAATTAGACGCTTTACGGTTTCTCAAGACTGGGCGTTTTCCTGAAGTTTGGTCGTAGATTATCACTAAATAAGTTGCCACTTAACACTATCATTTTACTCTCATATATAAGCTTGGTCTTTCTTGTTCCTATTCACTTCTGATCAGCAACAGGTTAACCAAAACCATGACCATGAAAGGATAATTACCCTTGTGTTTTCATAAAAATATATATTATGATATAAACTGGTTGTAAGAAGGATAATTTTAGTCGCCGTGATAGAGGTAATCTAATTGACATTTTCTATTCAGTTTAATGGCGCGCGCTATTCATTATAGTAAATATACAAAAGAGAGACAGTTATGACCGTAAAGAAAGATTGGTTTGTAAGCGTAACAACGCCTGATTTGAATGAACAGTTCACTATAAAGGATCGGATATTTTCCGCTAGGACTAAATATCAGTCTGTAGAAATCATCGATACTTTTACATTCGGCAGGTGTTTAATATTAGATGACAAGATTCAGAGCAGTGAGCTTGACGAATTCATTTACCACGAAGCCCTTGTTCACCCTGCCATGATAATGCATACCCAACCACACAAGGTTTTTATCGCTGGCGGCGGAGAGGGAGCAGTGTTGAGAGAAGTATTGAAATACACTTCCGTGGATAATGTGATCATGGTGGATATCGATGACGAAGTCGTCAAGATATCAGATGAATTCCTGCCTTCCTGGCATCAAAATGCTTTTCGCGATCCAAGAGTAGAGTTAATTTTTGATGACGCAAGGCGATATCTTGCTGAAACGAATGAGAGATTTGATGTCATCATCTGTGACTTGTCGGATCCGATTTCTGCTGGTCCATCCCGTTTTCTCTTTACTCGCGAGTTCTATAAAATCGTGCTTGATCGACTCACTACCAATGGTATTGCTGCCATTCAGGCGGAAGCTTCTACTTTAACATATTTGACACCATACGTAGCGATTTCTAATACTTTGGGATCAGTGTTTCCTCATGTTTTACCCTACTGTGCCGATGTTCCGTCATTCGGTAGCACATGGGGATTTGCTCTTGGGTTTAAAAACCTAGAAATGGATCCTCTGAGGATTCCTGCTAACGAAATTGACAGTCAGATTTCAGCAAGAATAAACGGCGACATGCGTTTCTACGACGGTTGCACACACTACGGTCTCTTTTCACTTCCTAAGTATATCCGTCAGAAAATTAAGGAAAATAAGACGTTGATTACTGATGAATGCCCGCTTGCTATTTGGTAAACCAACATTCTCGTTGCAAGGTGAGAGATGCCCGAGCAGATACTTGTAGAATGATTCCATAAACTTATTTATAGTATAACATGAGTGGTTCGTGCATTTGTCTGTCTTTACGTGCTCTACGGCTTTCAAAGAGAAAAACTCACACCTTCTTGTTTGTAAGTAAGTGTAATTCAGACGGGTACGAATTAGAACAAAAACGGCGCGACCGTTTAGAAGAGTATTGTAAAAGGGAAAAAAGGAAAGCAAACCCTCATTTCGTGCCTAGGCGAGAGGTTATTTCGAGCTAAAATGGCGTTTTTCATCTGCCTGTTAGGCTTTACTGCGATGGAACTCTTTCGAAGTAATAGTCAACCTCCGTGCCTGTTCCACAAAGATCAGAAACGGGCTTGGCATTCTCAAACCGAGCGAGATATGCTTTAATTCGCAACATATTTAAGCCTTACATATGCTGCCGTAATTTCGATTGAAAAATACGATCTGAATGGAGTTTCTCCTTTCGAACAAAGTCAAAGATACGGTGTTAACAGAATAGTGATTACGTTTGACGAACCGAGAAATCGGAGTACCTAACAATCAATGAGAACCTCCGTCATTTTCTAAAACCTTCTCGTCGTCCAAGCTTTATGCCACCAGGAACCTCAACTCGGAAACACTCAACCCTGTTACAGTTATTTAACACGTCTGCCAATACTGACATTATTCACGTTATTTAGGTTCATGTGCAATCCAAGCTGGCATGTGGATGTCTACGCAAAGAGCCTTTATAACAAGGAGGTTTACATCCTATTTTAGTTGGTGTATCATGTGTGGTAAGAAAAAAAACAAGGTAGGATTAAGGTAATGACCTCTAGATTTCAACTCAAAGAAATTAACAATGTTAATGATGCCTTATTTCAGGATGCTTTTCTGATTTACAAAAACGCTTTTCCCCCCGAACTTCTGCAGGAGATGGAAGTTTTTGCCCGCATTCTGCAAACAAAGGAACTAGGCCAGGATCGGCATATTATCGTAGCTATGCTTAATAAAAAAGTTATTGGGATGGCAACATTGAATTATTTCTATAGCACCAATACTGGTTGCGTAGGATATATTGTAATCGGTCCAGAATGGCAGAAAAAAGGGTTTGGCACCAGACTTTACAATGGTCTTGTTGAAAACCTTTCACAAGATGCCAAAAGGCAAGGGAAGTTGGGGCCAGACGCTTTATTTTTTGAAGTTGAAAAGTCCGAATTTGCAAAAACCGATGCTGAAAAGCAAAGGGATTTGGAACGTATTAGATTTTTTAGGAGTGTTGGTTGTAAAATTATCAAAGCCAAGTATTTCCAGCCCTCTTTGGGCCCGGGTCTAGATTCGGTTGAGTTGAATTTAATGGTGCGGATATTAAACCCCAAACTCGAATTAAACAAAGAATGGCTAATTAAGGCAGTCGATAGCATTTATAAATACATATATGTGATAGAATCTAATTTGCTTCCTGGAGAAAAGAATAAGTATTTAGAGGTTCTCGCGTTGAGTGTCTCAGGAGACAAGCCCGAGATTGATTAAAATAAAGAATAGACTGTCCGTAAATAGTTTCATATATCGGTGAGCTTGGCCAAATGGCAAAAAAGAAGTCAGTTCAATGGTGTTAGGAAGGGAAATATCACAATAATAAAAAACAATCCAAGATAGTGGAATGTGCGGATAAATGGTGAATCAAAAGCATTTGAGCAATAAACAGTGAAGTTTGGAACAAGTATTAGTTTTTTCAAAAGGTCTGATTCAGTTATTAAAATATTGAGTTATTTTTAAGGGAGATGAAAAATGATAGCAATATTTACTGCTAAAAATTTTGAAGATGACGCAGTCAGGTCTTTATTAAAACTAAATGGCAACATCGCAATGGATAATTGGGGCAAAACCATCGGCAGAATACGTGGGGTTCCGAAAAACGGTTGTGAAGCTTACCACGAAGTTGTTTTGTCTAAAGGTTATGGAGAACTTGAAACAGAAAATAATGTAAACGATATTATTAATCATTATCCCAATGTAGATAAAATTGTTTTTATTGGATGTGCGGCTGGTGTACCAGCACATGATGAGAACAATATAAAACAGGGCAATACAAGATTGGGCGATGTTGTTGTTTCTAGAAGCGTTTTGGATATCAGTCACGTAAAGTCAAATCCTGATCATACGTTTACGCCACGTGGAGAACCAATTGGAGCATCAAGATATTTGCTAAACATTGCAGAGCCAATAACGCTTTTCTTAAATTCTGAACAAGCAGAATGGAAAGAAATAATTAATTCGTTGATTAAACAATATGAGCCATGGTGTCAGGAACTGAACAAACGTATTCCCGAAATTAAAATTGGGAACATCGGGAGTTCCAATATGAATGTAAACGATGAGATAATACGTGACTATTGGTTTAACTCAAAATACGATATTATTTGTTTTGAAATGGAAGGGAGTGCTATTGCAACAATTGCGGCTTTAAGAGACAAACATTTTATTTTAATTAGAGGCATATCGGATATGGCGGCCGGTGAACGAAGCGGAGATGATCTATGGCAACCTTTAGCATCTCGCGTGGCAGCGGCATTTCTGAGGGTATTACTTGAAAAAACTGAAACTGATGGAGGCGGCTACATAAACCAGACGCCAAAAGTGCCACCTAATTTTACAGGCCGAAACAAAGAATTAGAAGAAACAAAAAAAGAATTGCTCATTAAAGTTACTTCTCCAATTTGTCTCTTGGGAATTCCAGGTATTGGTAAAACCACGATTGCGAAAAAATTGGCTCACGATACAGATATAGAAAGTAAATTCAGTGATGGTGTACTTTGGGCTAAACTCGGTAAAGATTATAATCAAATCGAAGATGTTTTGAGACTGTGGAGCGATGCTCTAAATATCTCAACCGAGAAGTTGGGTGCAAAAAAAATCAGTGAACTTATTCGCTACAAGATTGGCAACCGATATATGTTATTGGTAGTTGATGATATTTGGGAGGTAAAAGACGCAGCGTATTTTATTGAAGCCTGCGGTTGCAATTGCCGACTGTTATTTACGACACGATCTCCCAAAATAGCACAGTTTATTTCCCCAGATGTCAAAATAATCAAACTAAATGACCTTACTGAAGAAGATGGCATTAAATTGCTAGAACAAATTGCCCCGGAAGCAGTCAAAGCAGAACGTTCTGCGGCTTCGGAGTTAGTTAAAGAGGTTAGATCTCTCCCCGTGTTACTAAATGTTATGGGTCAATACATTGCTCTACGAGCAAGGGGTAAAGAGAGGGAAATTATACACAGAACGGTTGACGAATTAAAGGAGGCGGAGGCTCGATTTTTGCAAATGGAGAATGCAGAAGGATCAGCTTCAGCGTCTATTTTTATTAGTTATAACGCATTGGATTCGCATGCCCAGAATACTTTCCGTGCCGTTTCCCATTTCCGTCCCAATCCTAACGATTTTTCTGAAGAAGTGGCGTTAGCAGCATCGGGAGAAAAAGAGGAACAATTACAAAGGTTGGTACAAGCTGGACTCATCGAAAAAGATGATAAGACTTATACAATGCATGCGGTTATAGCTGCTTACGGTAGGAGTATATCATTAAAAGAAGAGGAGGATGAATATCACCTTAGAGCTACCGAATTTTATTCCAAACGTCTGAAAGAATATGAAGAATTACACAATTACGATCGGCAGTATTTATATGAAAAACCAGAATGGCAACGTATTGAGATAGAATGGCTCTACCATCAAGGGAAAAGGGGGGACAGAGTTAGCGCTAATCTAAATTTTGCTAACCTTTATTTCGGCGGGTTTTGGTGGTGGGGAGTTTACTGGGAATCTCCCTTCTGTAAAAGACTGTTAGAAATGTGGGGAACACAAAATAGACACGAGGACAGGGAGTGGCTTGCCAATTTGTGGCAATTCCAAAGGTCGTATCCACATCATCACTCATACCCTGATGGCTACAATGAACAACACACCGAAAATTGGAAATTGGTCAAAAGCGCATTGGAGGAAATTCGAAAACTCGGAAAATTAGAACAGGAAAAATCTGAACTAGGCCAGCTCAACCGTCATGTTCGAGCTCTAACTAATATGTTTCTGGCCGAATCTTATCATTACATTGACAAAAATTATGAAGAAGCTGTGAGGCTTGTTATAGAGGCTAAGAAATTATTCGAGGAAGCAGACACCGACGATGATAATTGGAATGTCCCTTGGACATTATGGTATTTAGGTGATTTGTATTTGGAGCGTAAAGGACCTGGAGATTTCGAAAACGCTTTAACAAGTTGTCGAAAATCAATCAAAATGGCGGAAGAGGCGAATGAAACAGAGCCCGACAAACGGGACAATGAAGTCATCTCAAATTGTTATCGTGTAATAGCAGATGTCTTTTGGAAGCAAGATGAATATAAACTGGCTTTCCAAAGTTATGCGTATGCCGCATATTTTGCCTACCTTTTCCAAAGATATCCCCATCCACCCGATTCTTACACAATAAATTTCTTTAAGGAGATGAGAGACCGCACGCAGAGTCGGTTAAATGAGCTGTGGCACAAAAACAAGGATTCTGTTGCGGAATCGTATAATTATTTAGTAAGTTTTTGGAAACCTTATTGGGATCTATTGGAAAAGCCGTCTCCCGATTTTCAATCGTTAGACATGTCTGGTGAAAGTTTTAAAAAATTAACGGACCTCGTATTACCTCCAATACCTACAGCGGAGGATTTAGGCAAACAAGAAACAGAATATGTTAAGTGTGTTGAAAAAGTATCAGAAAAAATTGCTGTCCCTAAAGATTCTTGATTTAACTAGTAAGTTAAACAGTCACGATATTTTAAAAGCTAATGCAAGGTGTTCACTTACAGGTCTCCAGGTAGGAAATGGGGAATATAATAATAGTCTTTTTGTGTTAGCGACCATGGTTTACATCCGGATGCATTAAAGCAAACGTTTGTAGTCGAAAAATAATTGTTTTTCTTTGTATTTACGGTGCGACGCATGACATACTGAAGCCGTACTTTGTTTATCTTAAGGAAACGGCGAATAATCCCTGTAGTTACTTTATCTTTATAACCAACGATTCTGAAAGTCGTGTTATCTAAATTAGTCTATCATTTGGGACATAATCTCTTTATTTTTTTCCCCGGAACCGATTGTCATGGCTGACATTTCGACATCTGTGATGAATATCAGAAACCCCAATTCTTCGGTATTTTAAAGATTTCATGCGGCTGCAACGAGTAATGTCGAGCATTCAGGCGTCCTTCGAAATGATGCACTCGGTCAAAGTATTCTATTACGGGCATTTATGTCTTTTCGTTGAACCTAATGGGTTGAAAAAACGTTGCGGAACTTTCTGTCTAAAGGATCTATGTGACAAAATTTCCCACTCTAAAGCAGTTCCTGTCTCACTTCGGCTGGTGCCCGCAGACCTTTTAGACCGGAGGATTCTGTCAGGAACCCCTTGCATGAGCCATGCAGAAAACCGTTATGTTCGCCGTGTATTGTGGATGTTAGCTATCATGGCAGTCAATAACGTACCAGAATACCACGAATATCTGCAGCGGCGTACCACTGCTGGGAAGAAGAAGATGCACACTATCGTTGCTGTGGGCCGTAAAATTCTCTCAGTCATCTATGCCGTGCTGAAAACCGGAAGGCCGTATACTTCGGAAGGAGGTGTCTCACATATTGACCCCTGTCCGGTATTGACTTTCCTATAGTAATCATTTTCCCTTAACCGTTAATTACTGACAATATCCTAGAACATTAACAGTGACAAAACTTCCCATTGACAAGGCAATTTGTGCAGACTATAATCTTAGCAAATGTGAAGATATTAAATCTATATTCTTCACAATAAATAGGAGGACATATGGTTTATCAAGAACACAATCAAGTAGTTCTGGGTATCCGACCAACTCTATTCATAGGTATTGGTGGAACGGGCGACCTTATTGTTAGACGTTTAAAAAGATTGTTCCGTGAAAATTATGGAGAATCTATTCCAGCATTCCGGTATTTGGTCATAGATATGTCTGATTTGGCGGATCACGAGGGGCTCGAGCCGCTTGAACCATCTGAAAAGTGTGCTTTAAATACTTTTGATAGCTATGATGTTGTCCAGAACATTGATAAATTCAAGAGTATAAAAGACTTTTGGCCTGACGACCCCCGAAATCCAGGGAAACCGCTAAATCCTAAGAATTTAGGGTTGGGTACCGGCGTCGGACAAGACAGATTAACCGGTCGCATGGCTTTCTTTTACTATTATAATGATAACCCCAAAGGGGGTAAATCTATTAAGGGGGCCTTGCAACAGGCTTTATCAGGTATCACTCAAGCCAATCTTGTTAATGCCAATGGAGCTTTAGCCGGGGGAATGAGGTGGGAGGTTATCGGTAATGGTGCTGTCCAGGTTGTAATGATCTTCTCAATCTGTGGAGGTACTGGAGGTGGAATGTTCTTGGATACTGCATATGCATGCCGGCAATTACTTGGAAATGCCAGGGGGCATTATATCGATGCCTATTGCATTATGCCATCTGTTTATGAACAAAAAATCGAGAATATCACCCCTGCTGAGAGAGATAATCTTTATGCAAATGCCTGCGCCTCAATTATGGATATTGAGGCTTTGAATCTAGATACGGATTGGAAAGCAGACTATGCAGGGCAAGCTGCCGTAGCAGGGGTTCCTCCCTTTAATCGCCAATATATGTTTGAATATACGCAATCGCAAGGCGTTGATCCAGGATCTCCCGATAATATGTTTGATAATATGGCACAGAGTATTTTCCTTAGTATAGGAACGTCCATTTATCAGAACTTAGATGTTATACGCGGCAACGAAGAGGAAGCTATGTATCAGGTTAGGCCAGGCGAGAAAAAGCGTTTATTTGGGAGTTTCGGATCTGCTTCGGTCATTTATCCTCGCAACGAAGTGATGGAGTACTGTTGCTCCATGCTTAGCAAGGAATTTATTCAGGAGCGGATAATACCTGACATTACTGTCTTCACGAGCGAACAAAAAAATGCTTTAGAGCAAAATGGGAAAAATCAAGCTGGAACATTCTTACAGGCTCAAAAAATTTCGGCTTCTCAATTAATAAGTGAATTGCTTAGGAGCTGTGATTACGATGTAATTGACTCAGCAAAACTAGTTGACGAAGCAAAAGATAAACAGGGACATAAAGCAGCAATGGCAGCCTTAACTCTGTTGAAAGATCGGGATTCAACTATTAGGACTAATCAAAATAATATCATAAAAAAACGATCCGTCGAACTAAGAGATGAAGTCGTGACCGCGGCCCAGAGGAAAACTTTGGATATCGTTAAATCTTATGGGCTGCATGAAGCCAAAGAGTTTTTAAATTCGCTACTACGAAAATTACCTGAGTCTCCCCACGGAATTATTTGCAGCATCCCTGATTCTCGCGACTACATTCAAGCTGAAACACGAAAACGCGAATCAAAATTTTATGAGCAGGAGAAACGGCGCGAACAGGCTCTAAAAGACTTAGGAAGTCGGTTGTTGAGCACCGTCCTTGCCACGCCGCAACAGAGGCAGGTCGTGGTCTCTAAAGCCATAGACAAATTCAAAGAATATTATAAAGCCGCTTCGGAGTGGGATGCTAACGACATCGGTATTTCTTTTTACACTGCATTAAGTGAAGATATTAAAAATAATGTTTTAGCTCCTTTAAGCAAAATTGAGGCCATGATTGCGGTTGCAGAAAAATTATTAGTAGAGAAATCGGCTAATGCTCAAAAAAAATGCAGATTGAATCCAGCCAATCCTTTTAGCCGCTCGTGTGTTACTACAGTTTTTGTTGAAGAGGAGTATAACAGGACTAGACCCAATATTAGAGAACTTAATACTTTGTTTTGGGAACAATTGGAAAATGTATCTTGGACAGGCCTGTCCGAAAGGTTAACTTCAGAAGAGTTGTCTGATAGGTTCGTTAAAGCAGCCAGTCTACGGTTCAATTTCATAGCAGAAAGGACAGTGACGGACGTAATTGCCGCAACAGCTGGGCCTAATTTGGGTCCAACCGCGTTGGCACGTGAATTCACAGCACTACAACTGATTTGCTTTCCCTATTTGCGTTTTAACGAAGGAGGCGTCGGACAGAATCCACCACGTAGGAACAGCTATATAGGCATCGCAGATCCGATTAGTTGGGAGAAATTACTTGAAGCAATTGGCCCGGATAGGGCAAAAGGATACCAGGAAGCTGTAGTCGGACTCTCTCATCGAATGGATTTGTTTCAGCGAATGAATTGCATCGCCTCAAATAATTTCAACTCTTGGGGGTTTTTAGAAAATTGCTATCAACAAGCAATTACAGATGGAAAAATAATCCGGTTAGTGCGCGCAGAATCCGCCGAGGCTACACGCGATAATGAGAGCATTTTTGCACTAAGTGTAGCGTATAGCTTGATATCTAGGAAGGGAGATAGCTATTTCTGGAATCCAACTAAACTACCAGTTCCCCCCAAAAATGGCAATTTGGGAAAGGGAAGAGTTGAAGCAATGGCAGATTTTGCGCGAAAGCATCAGAATTGGGTAGACAATGGAGCAGAACTCATCGACAAGGCGATAGAATCTGATGGGGCTGATAAAACTATTAAATTTCTTGATTCTTGGGCTGACCATCTTAAAAAAGAGATGATACCGGCCGGGGAAAAATTAAAACAACAATACCAAAAAGAATTGGAGTATATCAATATTAAACGTGATGAGATTAATGAGAAAAAACGAACCAGAGATTGAAGTAAGCAATTTTAATATCCAGACTGCTTGCTTTTATTAGGAGTACTCTAATTTACTGAGGCGTAAACAACTGTATTCACTCCAATTTCAAATTTGACAGACACTCAGTCGCACAGAAAAATAGTGGTATGATGGGTTTTACTGCCTGGATATGAGAGCAGGCAACCTCAGGCATTACGATGGCACGGTTCACCTGAGAATATTTTCGTTCGGTGCGATAATCCAAGGTTAGGGACAATAGTATTTTGACTATTACATGGTTTCTGAAAGGCAATCTTGGCTGTAATGTCACCTCATATTGATCTGTGAATACCGAGTATAATAAAGGCAGTAAATATTTTGCAATGTGCGGCTAGTGTTGCTGATGGTGACCCTCCCCATTTGCCTCTTTCGTGCTCAATGACTTATTAAAGGTATTTCCGGGACGGGACACTAGGTTATGAATAAAAATCGTTTGCGCAATAAACAATCAAGATGGGACAACATTGGTTTTACTAAAAAGTTCGAATTAACACTTTAAGGTCACCGAATTATTATTAAATGAGGTGAAGAATGATAGCAATTTTTACGGCCAGAGATTTTGAATATGACGCAATTTTGTCATTGTTAGAACTAAATGGCAATATTGCAATGGATCAATGGGGCAACACCGTCGGGAGAATACGTGGAGTTCCGAAAGATGGTCGCGAAACTTACCATGAAGTAGTTTTGTCTAGAGGTTATGGATTTCTTGAAACAGCAAATAATGCGAGGGACATTATTGCTCGTTATTCTAACATAGATTATCTTGTTTCTGTTGGATGCTCCGAGGGTGTAGCAGCTGGTGATCAGGGCCATCCAAAATTAGGCAATACAAGATTGGGTGATGTTGTCGTTTCTAAGAGTGTTTTGGATATCAGTCACGTAAAGTCAAATCCTAATCATTTGTTTACTCCACGTGGAGAACCAATTGGAACGTCAAGATATTTGTTAAACAAGGCGGCGACAATAACGTGTTACTTAAATTCTAAACAAGGACAAGCAGAATGGAAAGAATACATTTATTCGTTGATCAAGCAATATGAGCCATGGTGTCGGGAACTCAATAAACGTATTCCCGAAATTAAATTGGGGAACATCGGAAGTTCAAGTATGAATTTAACCGACCCGACAATACGAGACTATTGGTTTAACTCAAAATACGATATTAATTCTTTTGAAGTGGGAGGAGTTGATATCGCAACAATTGCGGAATTGAATTATAAAGATTATATCTTGATTAGAGGCATATCGGATATGGCAGACAGTGATCGAAGCGGAGATGATATATGGCAACCTTATGCATCTCGTGTTGCAACGGCGTTTCTTGGAGCTTTATTTGAAAAAATTGAATCTAAAGATGGCCCAGTTCTGCGACAACCGTTAAACCAGGCACCAAAAGTACCAAGTAATTTTGTAGGCCGGAAAAAACAATTAGAAGAAATAAAAATTCAATTGCTTAGTAAAGATACTTGCCCGATATGTCTTTGGGGGATTCCTGGTATCGGAAAAACCACGATATCGAAAAAATTGGCTCACGATGTTGATATAGAAAATAAATTCGTTGATGGTATTCTATGGGCAAACATCGGTCAGCATTTTAAAATCGAGTATGTTTTGAGACTGTGGAGCGATGCTCTAAAGATCTCCACGGAAAATTTGGATGCAAGACAAATAAGTGAAAAAATTCGTTTAAATATTGGCAATCGATCGATGCTACTGATAGTTGATGATATTTGGAAGGAAGGCGATGCAAAATATTTTATTGATGCGTGTGGTCGCAACTGCAGACTCTTATTTACGACGCGGTCTCCCGAGGTAGCACATTATATTTCCCAAGATGTTATAGTTTATCGCCTCGGGGACTTGGATCAACAAGATGGTATTGACTTACTAAATCAAATTGCCCCAGAAGTAGTCGAAGCTGAACCTGTTGATGCTCTGGAATTAGTTAGAGAAATTAGAGCCCTACCTTTGGCATTAGTTGTTTGGGGTAAATACCTTGCAATAAAATCTTTATCTGAAAACAGGAAAATTATCCACAGAATAATTAACGAATTAATGGAAGTAAGTTTTAATATAGAAAATGCGGCTCTGTCGAAGTCAATTAAAACTAGTTATGACGCATTGGATACGAAAACCCAAAATACTCTCCGTGCTGTTGCTCACTTCCGTCCTGATCCTAACGATTTTTCTGGGGAGGCAGCGGTAGCGGTATCGGGAGAAAAACAGAAGCAATTACAAAGATTGGTAACGGCTGGACTCCTCGAGGTAGATAATAAAACTTATACAATGCACGCAATAATAGCTGCGTATGGCCGCATTATATCATCAAATGACGAAGCTAAAGAATATCACCGTAGGGCTACCGAATTTTACCAAAAGTGTTTGAGAGAATTCGAGGAAATACATAATTATGATCGGCAGTATTTATATGAGAAACCGGAATGGCAAAGTATTGCGATAGAATGGCTCTACCATTTGGCGCAGCAGAATAAAAAACGCGCTAATCTAGAATTTGCTAACCTTTATTTCGGTGGTTTTTGGTGGTGGGGTGTTTACTGGGAATCTCCCTTCTGTAATAAATTGTTAGAAATGGGAGGGACACAGAAATCAAATGTGGATGAAGAATGGCTTGCCAATCTCATGCAATTCCATAAAAATTATCCACACCATCACTCGTATCCTGATGGCTACAATGAGCTCGATACCCCTAAGTGGCAATTGGTCAAAAGCGCATTGGAAGAAATCCGAAAACTCGGAGGATTAGAACGGGAAAAACCTGAACTAGACCAACTCAGCCGTCATGTTCGAGCTCTAACTAATATGTTTCTCGCTGACTCTTTGCACTATATCGACAAAAATTATGAAGAAGCTGTGAGGCTTGTTATAGAGGCTAAGAAATTATTCGAGGAAGCTGACACGGATGATGACAATTGGAATATCCCATGGACACTTTGGTATTTAGG
>Ga0326727_10018739_pt1 | contig 14069 bp, 8 predicted proteins | sample MB2enrmetagenome_FD_207643 | JGI IMG/M metagenome (GOLD analysis project Ga0326727, IMG submission 207643) | Lab enriched peat soil microbial communities from McLean, Ithaca, NY, United States - MB29MY | ecosystem: Environmental > Terrestrial > Soil > Wetlands > Peat | place: USA: New York...
GACCTGTTCAGGGGAAAGGTAAACGACAGCCTGGGACTTTGAGCCGGCCTGGCCCTGAGCGCCGGCGTCGACAAACTGGGCGCGGGCGAGTAAAGCCGTAGCGGCCAGGGCTGCAGCGGTATGGAGGATTGTCTTAATCACACTGCGCATTTCTTCATTGCCAACCTGCTGACTCGCTGACTCGCTGACTCGCTTACTGCCCCAGCGCCTTCCTGATCTTGGCTTCCAAATCGCTCTCTGACGTAAGGCCCACCTGCGCAGCAACCACGTTGCCCTTGCGATCGATGAAGAACGAGGTGGGCAGCTCATCGAGTCCGCCGTAGGGAACGCTGATGCTGTCGCCATCGAGCAGAATGGGATACGGAATCTTCTCCTGCTGAATGAACTTGCCGACCTCGGTTCTGGTTTTTGCCCAGCCCACCTTGTCGTCGGGTTTCAGGTCGTCGCCCTCGGTGTCGACGCCCAGCACCTCGAAGCCCTGCGAGGCGTACTTGTTGCGCAGTTCGACGATCCAGGGAGTTTCAATTTTGCAAGGCGCGCACCACGTTGCCCAGAAGTTGATGAGCAAGGCCTTGCCGCGGTAGCTCGTGAGCGAGACCTTTTGGCCGTTCAAATCCTGGAGCGCGAAGGCCGGCGCCATCTTGCCCTGGAGCGGCGAAATGTAAACGGGTATTCCGCTCGCGGCATCGGCAACGAGTTCACCTTTGGCGGCGTTAGCCAGCAGGCGCACGGCGGCTTGCTGGCGGTACTCCCAGTTGGCCCAGCCAGCCCAGGCGAACAGGGCCAATAAAAACAGCACCGCGCAAAGAACAATCGTGTTGCGGCGCGCGGGGAAAGTGGTCATGGGGTTATTTTAAGCGAGTTAGCAGGTCAGCGAGTCAGCAAGTCACTGAGTCAGCAAGTCGGCAAGTCGGCAAGTCGGCGAGTCAGCATTCGCTCCCACCCTAGCCACAAAAACAACGACGTGGTACCCAGAGGGTCCCCAGGTGGGGCACCCAGCTTGTAGCCGGTAGCTCGTAGCTACTGGCTTCCGGTCCCTATTCCCTATTCCCTGTTCCCTATTCCCTCCCTCGTTCCCTTGTTCCCTGCCCTTAACCTGTTACCATCAGAAACCGGTGATTGAGATGCACGATGGCGAAGCGTTTCATCCGGCGTCGCTGGTACGCACCGAGGCTGCGGCGCTCGAGGCGTTGGCCGCCCGGCTCGAGGGGCCGATGGCCGAGCCTTTTGCGCGCGCGGTTGAGCTGATCCTGCGCTGCGGGGGGCAGAACGGGCGCGTGGTGGTGACGGGAATGGGCAAGAGCGGCATTATCGCACAGAAGATCGCCGCAACGCTCAGCTCAACCGGTTCGCCGGCGCTGTTTCTGCATCCGGCTGAGGCGGTGCACGGCGACGTGGGCGTGCTGATGGCGGGCGACGTTGTGATTGCGCTCTCGGCAAGCGGCGAAACCGAGGAGATTCTGCGACTGTTGGCCACGCTCAAGCGCAAGGGCGATGCGCTGGTGAGCTTCTGCTGCAATCTGAAGTCGACCCTGGCCGCGGCGAGCGACGTAGCGCTCGATTGCAGCGTGGAGCGCGAGGCCTGCGGGTTGAACCTTGCGCCCACCGCCTCGACCACCGCGATGCTGGCGCTGGGCGACGCGCTGGCCGTTGCCGTAAGCCTGCGCAAGGGCTTCCGCGCCGAGGATTTTGCCGAACTGCATCCCGGCGGCAAGCTGGGCAAGCAGCTGGCCAGGGTGCGCGATCTGATGCACAGCGGCGAAGACGTGCCGGTGGTAGCTCCATCGACAGCAATGGCCGACGTGATCTTCGAAATGTCGTCGAAGAAGCTGGGAATTACGACGGTGCAGGAGGATGGCCGACTGCGCGGGGTGATCTCCGATGGAGATTTGCGGAGGTTGTTGGAGCGCGAGGGCGGCGCGGCGCTGGGCCGCACGGCGGGAGAAGCGATGAACCCCCATCCGCGCACGATCACCGGTGGCGAACTGGCGGCAAAAGCTCTGGCCATTCTTGAGGAATGTAAGATCACTTCGCTGGTTGTTGTTGACGCCGAGCAGAAGGTGGAAGGCATTGTGCATTTGCACGACCTGTGGGGCGTGGAGTTGATCTGAGGCAGGGATCAGGGGTCAGGGATCAGAAAGGCCCGGCGGTCGAGGGGCGTGCTTTCACAAGTCACAAAGTCGAGATTTGAGACACGCGGCTGGGATCACCGATACTGCGGAGTCAGCATCGCAACCATCTCAATGTCGCGATCCAGGATCACGGATTTGTCGGGATCGGAAGAGTTGTAGTGGACCTGAACCCGCTTGTCCTTGATCTGACGGATAAACTCATCGGCATCCTCTTCCCGGCGAAAACGATGCACATGCTTGCCTGAGCGGTACTCGCTTACGTAGTAGGTGTAGGTGAGCTCTACCCAATAGCGCAATCCTTCGTTATGAACCTGTCCGCTCTGGATCGTGGCATCGGTCGCGGGCCATCCGGCCGTCGCCTTATTCTGACGCCACCTCTGGTAGAGCCTCCGCACGCCGTAGGCGGCCATCGCGCCCGGAATGATCCCAAAGATCTTGAGGAGCTTGACGATCCCAAACAGGATCGCTTCCCAAGGAATGTGGTGGAAGTTCATGCTTGAGAGTATGCCACAGGATTCCAGACAGAGGTTTGATAGGCGGACCGTTCTGCAACTTGTACTCGATGCTGAGGTGAAGAGATGGGCTGAAATGTCTGCGGAGCAACTCGTCATTGACCTTACCGAGCTGCAGGCTTACGAGATTGAGTCCCACGGGATTCGCTGCCAATTCGAAGTTCAAATGTTGGAGAACAAGCGCGATCACGTCCACGTGCTTGTGTCTGTCGACGATGGCCGCCTTCCCTACTCCATTTCGCCCATGTGCCAAGACTTCACTCAGAAGAAGGTCCAGCAGAGACCGTAACATTTAGAATAAAAACTGCAGTCGTTTGCTCTTCGTTCGCCCGGTCGGGCGGGAAAGTTTGCGTCTTCTTTTTATGCATCGTTGGTCGAAGTTATTTATTCCTACCCTGCGCGAGGCCCCGGCGGACGCCGAAGTGGCCAGCCACAAGTTCCTTCTCCGCTCTGGCTACATTCGCCAGCTCGGCGCCGGCATCTACAACTATCTCTTCCTCGGCCAGCGGTCGCTGAACAAGATCACCGGCATCGTGCGCGAAGAGATGGACAAGATCGGGCAGGAGTTTTACCTGCCCGGCATTCTGCCCAAGGAGCCTTGGGTTGAGAGCGGCCGCTGGACCGGCATGGGCGAGAACATGTTCCGGCTGAAGGACCGCAAGGGCGCCGATCTATGCCTGGGTATGACCCACGAAGAGGTAATGACCTCGATCGCGCGCGGCGAATTACGTTCTTACAAGCAGTTGCCGCAGATCTGGTACCAGATTCAGACCAAGTACCGCGATGAGCCGAGGCCGAAGGGCGGCCTGCTGCGCGTGCGGCAGTTCATCATGAAGGACTCCTACTCGTTCGACATCGACAAGGCGGGGCTGGACAAGAGCTTCGACCTGCACGACGCGGTGTACCGGCGGATTTTTTCGCGCTGCGGGCTCAAGTTTGTGGCCGTCGAGGCCGATTCGGGGGCGATGGGCGGCTCGCAGTCGCAGGAGTTCATGGTGTATACCGATGCGGGCGAGGATCTGATCGCAAGCTGCCCGCTGTGCGGCTACGCGGCGAATCTGGAGAAGGCAACTTCGTTGCTTGAACCGGTCACCGAGATGGAGGCCACGGGAGACGGCATGCCCGAGCTGGTCTATACGCCGGGCTGCGCGGCCATCGCCGAGGTGGCGGCGTTCTTCAAAATTTCGCCGGCCAGCGACATCAAGTGCGTGGCGTACATGGCGCTCAAGCGCGGCGCCAAAGGCGCGAAAGATACGTGGCATGGCGTGACGGCATTTCTGCGCGGCGATCACCAAGTAAACGAGACCAAGCTGCTGGGTGCGGTGGGCGCGGCTGAATTGCGCACCATGCAGACCGAGGAGCTGACGCAATACATGAATGGGCCGGCCGGTTATCTCGGCCCCGTGGGTCTCGCGCCAGAGAAGACTCCGCTGGGTGAAGGGTTGACGGTGGTGGTGGACAAAGCGCTCGAAGGCCGCATGAACATGGTCTGCGGCGCCAACAAGCTGGACTACCACCTGCGCAACGTGACCCCCGGCCGCGACTTTGGCTGGACGCAGGTGGCCGACATCCGCAGCGTGAACGAGGGCGAGGCCTGCCCGAAAGATGGCTGCGGCGGAAGGCTCGTGGTGGGCAAGGCCGTCGAGGTCGGGCACATCTTCAAGCTGGGCTACAAGTACACCGAGAGTATGGGCGCGCGCGTGCTCGACGAGAACGGCAAAGAAGTGGCGCCCATCATGGGCAGTTACGGCATCGGCATGGAGCGCATATTGACGGCGGCAATTGAGCAGTCGAACGATGCGAACGGCTTCTGGCTGCCGGCGTCAATCGCGCCGTTCACGGTGGTGGTTACGGTGACCAACGTGGCCGATGCGGCGCTGCGCGAGACCGGCGAGAAGCTGGCCGAGGAACTGGAAGAAGAGGGCCTGGATGTGCTGCTTGATGACCGTGACGAGCGCGCCGGCGTCAAATTCAAGGATGCCGACCTGGTAGGCATCCCGTACCGCATCAATGTGGGCAAAAAGGCCGCCTTGGCCCAAGTGGAACTGGTGACGCGCGCAACCAGTACGAGCATTGACGTGGCGCTGAGCGAAGCTGCAGCGCTGGTGAAGCAAAAGGTGCAGGAAGAGCGGCTGCTGGGAGAGGCGTAAAGACAGGGATCAGGGATCAGTTGTCAGTGGTCGGTTGCAATACACGGCGAAAGCGGAATGCATCGGGGCCAGAAGAACGAAAGGAGCGATCGCTCTATTGCAGCCGTATTTCTCAGCACGATGGAGCTAGGAGCTAGAAGCTAGAAGCTGCTTTTAAACATGGCATTGAAGATCAGAATCGCGCGCAATACAAGCCGGCGTTCGCTGGTCAAGAGGCCCCTGCTGTTTGGCGGGGCGGTTGTGGCGCTCGCTCTGCTGGCGGGCTTTTGCATCTTTGAGTACACCTACTTTAAATACCGCGGCATAGTTGATCAGCGCTTTGAGCAGCCGTTGTTTGTGGATACGGCGAAGATCTTTGCAGCGCCGCGCGAGGTGCGCCCCGGGCAAAAGCTGACCGTTAATCTGATTGCCAACGAGCTGCGCGAGGCCGGATACACAGAGGTGAGCGGGTCGCCCCAGTCGCAGCTCGGCACCTACAACATGAGCGGGCAATCCATCACCGTACAACCCGGGCCGCAATCGTATCACGCGCCCGACAGCGCCACCATTCACGTAAGCGGCGGCGTGGTGGACTCGATCACCGACGACCGGGGCGAAGCGCTCTCGAGCTACGAACTTGAGCCGCAGCTCATCACCGGCCTGAGCGAGGACGCAAATCGCACCAAGCGCCGCCTCATCACTTACGACGAGATACCGGCCAACCTGGTGAACGCGGTGGTGGCCATCGAGGACCGGCGCTTCTTTGAGCACAATGGCGTGGATTACTACCGGCTGATAGGTTCGGTGCTGAACGACCTGAGCCCAAGGCATCGTTACATGGAGGGCGGGTCAACGCTCACCATGCAGCTGGCCAAGATGTTCTTCCTCACGCCGGAGCGCACCTTCAAGCGCAAGTTCCTGCAGGTGGTCATTACTTTTCAGCTCGAAAATCGCTTCACCAAGAAGCAGATCTTCCAGATGTATGCCAACGAGGTGCCGCTGGGGCAGCGGGGAAGTTTCTCGATCGATGGATTCGGCGAGGCCGCGCAGGACTACTTCGGCAAGGATGTGCAGCATCTGTCGCTCTCAGAGTGCGCTCTGCTTGCGGGAGTGATTCAAAGCCCCAGCCGGCTGAATCCCTTCCGCCACCAGGACCGCGCCTTCGAGCGCCGCAACCTGGTGCTCGACTCGATGGTTGAAACCGGCGCCATCACCAAGGAGCAGTCTGAAGAAGCAAAGCGCGAACCTTTGCACCTTGTGCCGGGAAGCATGGATGCCAGCGAGGCGCCCTACTTTGTCGATCTGGTTCACGACCAGTTGATGCAGAAGCTGGGCGATCGCGACTTCAACCGCGAGGGATTGAGGATCTACACCTCGCTCGATCCCGATCTGCAGCGCGTGGCCACCAGCGCGGTGGAGACAGCGATCAAAGTGGTTGACGCTCGAGTTGACCAGCTTCATGCGCGCGATCGCAAGCTGGGCAAGCAGTACGTGTATCCGCAAGTGGCGCTGGTTGCGCTTAATCCGCATACGGGGCAGGTGCTGGCGCTGGTGGGCGGGCGCAGCTACGGGGTTTCGCAGGTAAATCACGCGGTAGCCAGCAGGCCAACCGGGTCAATCTTCAAGCCGTTTGTGTATGCCACGGCTTTCCAGACGGCGGTAGAAGGCACCATGCTGCCCGGCCAAACCAAGCTATTTTCACCGGTCACCATACTGAACGATTCACAGCAGACCTACGGTGAAGGAACGCCCTACGAATACACGCCGCGCAATTTCGGCGATTATTACGGCAACATCACGGCGCGCTTCGCGCTGATGCGGTCAGACAACAATGCCACCATCAGCCTGGCCAGCATGGTTGGCTTCGATCGCGTGGCTGCGCTGGCGCGCGATGCCGGCGTCAAGAGCGCGCAGGCAACGCCGTCGATGGCGATCGGATCGTATGGCGCAACGCCGCTGGATATGGCCGGAGCATACACGACCTTCGCCAATGGCGGCGTGCATCTCGACCCCTGGATGCTGGCCAGCGTTCGCACCCCGACCGGCGACGTGATCACCGACTACACGCCTACGTCGCGCCAGGTGCTTGACTCTCGCGTAGCCTACCTGACGACGAGCCTGATGGAGGCCGTGTTGCAGGGCAAGGGCACCGGAGCGGGCGTGCGCAACATGGGCTTCAGGGCGCCGGCGGCGGGCAAGACGGGCACCGACCACGACGCGTGGTTTGCAGGATACACCAGCAGCCTGCTGTGCATTGTGTGGGTGGGTAACGACGACTACACCGACATCAAACTCGAGGGCGCGCAGGCGGCGGCGCCCATCTGGGCGGAATTCATGAAGAACGCCATCCAGTTGGCGCAGTACTCCGACACCAATGAGTTCACGCCGCCCGAAGGCGTGCAGGTGGTAACGCTTGACCAGGTAACCAACCTTCTGGCCGATTCTGCCTGCCCCGACGACTACACGGCGGCCTTCCTCGACGGCACCGCGCCGACCGACACCTGCGACCACCCGGCCGATCACCGCAACATCATTCAGAAGATATTCGGGATCGGCAAGAGCGGGAACTAGTTTTTTCCGCTTGAAGCTGCACCAATGTCCGTGCCCCATCCATTTCGCGCTCTTTGCGAAATGGGTGGGAGACCACAATGCCGCTCTCGCATGAACGGGAATCCCACTACCCATCCACTTCGCTGCCGTCGGGCATGGGCTGGCAGCGAGGGCACCAGAAGGTGACGCGGGCGTCCGGTCCCTGGATGCGGCGGCGCACGATCTCACCGCAGCGGCGGCAGGGCTCGCCGGCGCGGCCGTAGACCCACAGGCTTTCACTGGCATCGGACGAGTGCGTGGTGCGGCGATGGCGGCCGCCGTAAGTGACGATGGTGTCGCCGGAATCTTCGAGCACGTTGGCGCGCACCAGCCGCACCGAGGCCGCGATAAGCGATTGAATCTGCGCGAGCGACAGCGCGGCAACGTGGGCGAACGGGTTGATCCCGGTAACAAAACAGACTTCAGACTTGAAGACGTTGCCCACCCCGGCGATGACTTCCTGGTGCAGCAGCACGTCGCCGATCTCCTCATTACGATGCGCGGCGATGCGCAGGGCTGCCTCATTGGCGTCGAACTCCGGGTTGAGCACGTCGAGACTGCCGGCCGGGAAGCGGCGGTCGCGCGCCAGCGATTGGGCGTTGTGCATCTCGGCCACCGGCACCTTGAAACCTACGGCGATGTAGTCCTCGTTCTCGAGCACGATGCGCATGTTGACGCGCGGCTGCTGCCACCGCTCGCCGTGCCGGTAGATGTGCCAGCTTCCGCTCATGAGCATGTGCGTGGCCAGCGTGGCTCCGCCAGAGAAGTGGATGAACAGCCACTTGCCGCGCGACTCGACGCGCTCGACGATCTGGCCGGTAAGGGGCGAGTCGTCGTGATAGCGCGTGAGATTGGGATAGGTGGAGCGGAACGCGGTGATCGCCCTGCCGCCGAGGGCGCGGCCGAGGGTGCGCGCGGTGCGAAAGATGGTGTCGCCTTCAGGCATTTTCTGTGAGTTTCGAGACTCCTCGACACGATGAGCGATTGAGTGCGCCGGGCAAAAATGCAAAGGCCCCGGGTTATCAAGCCGGAGCCTTTGTCCTGGTGTAGTCCAGCGCGCTGGACGCCGCCTGCGAAACTGACTCTACTTTAGCACAAATCGGCGCAATCGAGCGATTTGTTAGGTCGAGCGCCGTACGGAGGGCAAGGGAGTCGAACCCTAGTGGCTGATAAGGCCACTCGACCGCTTCGCAGGCGGCGTCCAGTACCCACTGGAAATACCCTCCAGGCAGCTGCCTGCGAAGGAGAATCTTAGCTGGAACGATTGATTCAATACGTGATACCTGTCACGACTAAAGTGTGCCGTTTCTGCGGTTACTGCACCTCTCCGGCGTGTGCGTCGCGAGAATGCGACCCCAGCGGCACCGGAATGCGGCGCAGATGCATGCCGAGCGGCCCAGAGAAAAAGCCCGCGTCCATGAGGAATCGCGCCATGGGATGCGCGGCCACGGGCTGGCCGTTGATGGTGGTGATGAGCGCGCCCTCATGCATTCCGGCGCGCAGTTGAGCCTGGCCGCGCGCGCTGAGGAAGTGCGCGAGGCCCGAAGCTGACTGCGAGCGCTCGGTCTCTTCGGCAGGCAGAAAAACCAGGATGTGCGGATTTCCGCGGCGCATCCAGGCAACGAGCTCGCCGTTACGCAGAATGACTTCGGCGTAGGCTGCGCGGGTCAGCACGCGAGGAGCCGTTTCGGAATCGTCATCCATGGCCAGCAATTCGGGCCAGCGAAGCGCGGCGCCGTAGGGATTGGCGGGGTCGGCCGCGGCGAGCTGCACGAACTCGGGTTTCTCGGCAGGCGGCTCGGCGCGCAACTGGCGCAGCAGATCGACGGCCGCGGGCAACGCGAACTGCGTTGCGCCGAGGCCCGCAACAAAGTAGCCGCGGCGAATGCGGCCGGATTCTTCGAGGGCCTTGAGCACGCCGTAGACGGCGCTGAATCCGCCGGGAATATTCTCGGCCATCACCGACTCGCGCAACAAAACGCCGTAGCGGCTGAGGAGCTGCATGGCGAGGCCGTGGGAGGATTCAGTGGCGGTGTAGCGCCGGTCTCCTGGCCGGCTGTAGCGTGGGTCTCCTGACCCGCGCACGCCCCTTGCCGGCGTGGTTGCCGGCGGTACAGCCGGACTGGAGTCCGGCGCTGCACCCAAGGCTTGCAGCGGCAACAACGACCAGCGGCCCTGCGCATTCGGCGGCGTGGTACGACGCGAGCGGAAAACATTCCCTGTGTGCAAGCGGCGCGGCGTGCGCGCACTCTCAGGCCGCGCGATATAGGCGCGCAGCGCATGGAGCGAATCGTTGGTGATGAGGCCGCGCCACACCAGGCTCCAGAGCGCGTCGATGGTTTCGCCCGGATAGCCTCCTCCTACGCCCAAATGCAGCGGCTCAAAAAAGCTGGCGCCGGTTGATGCCAGCACCGCAAGTAATTTCTCTTCGCGCTCGGTAAGCGGTTCGATAAGAGGCCGCGGTTGCGCGAGCAGCGGCAGCTTATCGGCGAGGTATAGCGCGATGCGGCCGTTGCGTTCGCCGATGGGCTCCACGCCGGCCCACGCGACCTCGCCGGCGGCGATCAGCGTGTCGAGACCATCGGGCGTGTAACCCTGCAGCCGCGCGGGTAGAATTGCGCTCTCAAGCAGCGTGGCTGGCAGCGGCGCGCCCTGCAGGCTCTCGATTGCATCGAGCAGCGCGTCGAGATTGGGCCCGCGGCGCGGCGCAACCAGCCCCTGCCAATGCGTAAGAAAGCGCGCCAGCGTGCGCTGCTCCACCGGCTCGACCTCGCGGCGCAAGCGAGCCAGCGATTTGCGGCGAATGATGCGCAGAATCTCAGCGTCGCACCACTCCTGGTGGAACCCGTTGGGACGGAAACCGCCCTCGAGCACGCGGCCCTCGGCCGCCAACTGGCGCAGAGTGTTTTCAACGGCCTGCGAATCAAGCGCGAACCGCCCGGCGACTTCGCGCAGCGTGAACGGCCCGTGCGTACGCGCATAACGGCGCACCAGTTCAAGCACCGGATGCGCCACCGGCTCCAGCAGCGCAGCGGCCAGGCCCGGAGGCAGCGGGATACCCAGAGCATCGCGATATCGGGCTGCATCTTCAGCAGCAATCAGCCGGCGCTCGCCGGCGATGTTGAGCTCGAGCAGGCGGCGCGCGCGGATGAGACGATCCACATGCGCCAGCAGATCGGGCGAAGCGACGCGGCGCGCCAGTTCTTCGCGCGAGAGATCGCCCAGCCGCAGGCAAAGATCGTGAATGCCGTCGGCGGTGCGGGCGCGATGCGACTCGGTGAGGCACTGCGCCGCCTCTTCTACTTCGGCAATGGCATCGGCATCGAGCAGCTCGCGCAGGTCGGCCTCACCCAGAATTTCGCGCAACTGATCCTGATCGATGGTGAGCGCCTGGGCGCGGCGTTCAGCCAGCGGCGCATCGCCGTCGTAGAGAAAGTTGGCCACATAGCTGAAGAGCAGCGACGAGGCAAACGGCGAAGGCTTGCGCGTTTCAACCACATGAATGCGGAGCTTGCGCTCCTCTATTTCCTTGAGGATTTCAACCAGCGCGGACATGTCGAACACGTCGCGCAAACACTCGCGATAGGCTTCGAGCAGCAGCGGGAACGACGGATAGCGCGAGGCGACGCTGAGCAGATCGTAGGAACGCTTGCGAAGCTGCCACAGCGGCGAGCGCTGATCGGCGCGGCGGCGCGGCAGCAGCAGCGCGCGGCCCGCAGCTTCGCGAAAACGGCCGGCAAACAAGGCCGTTGCGCCCAGCTGGCGCAGCACAAGCTGCATGGCCTCGGCAGACTCGACAAGAATCATGTCGGAGTCAGGCGGCTCGTCGGTATCGGGGAAGCGCAGGACAAAACCATCGTCGCCCCAGAGGGTTTCCACCTCCGGCCCGCCCGCGGCGCGGATGCGTGCGCTGACGGCCATGGCCCAGGGAATGTGGATGCGGCTGCCGAAGGGCGTCAGCACGCAGACGCGCCAGTCGCCAAGCTCGTCGCGGCAGCGTTCAATCACGATGGTGCGGTCATCGGGCACATGGCCCGTTGCGGCCTCCTGATCGGCGAGGTACTGCATCAGGTTTTCTGCCGCGCCGGGATCGAGATCGTGCTCTCGGATGAGACGCGTGAGCGCAGCGGGCCTGGGCAAGGCGCGCAGCTCGCGCACCATGGCGCCGATGCGGCGCCCAAACTCCAGCGGGCGCCCCGGGCCGTCACCCTTCCAGAAAGGCATCTTGCCGGGCTCGCCGGGCGCGGGCGTAACCAGCACGCGGTCGTGCGTGATGTCGACGATGCGCCACGTCGACGCGCCCAGCACGAAGGTTTCGCCCGGATGCGACTCGAAGACCATTTCCTCGTCGAGTTCGCCCACGCGCACCGGCTTGCCCTCAGTGAATGCGAGAAAGACGCCGTAGAGGCCGCGATCGGGAATGGTTCCTGCGTTGAGGATTGCGAGGCGCGCCGCACCCTCGCGCGCGCTCACCACGTTGCGAATGCGGTCCCAGGTGAGGCGCGGGCGCAGCTCGGCAAACTCGTCGGAGGGGTATCGGCCGCTGAGCAGATCGAGCACGCCCTCGAATGCCGAGCGCGTGAGCGAACCAAACGGCGCCGCGCGGCGCACCAGGTTGAAGAGGAAGTTGACGGGGACTTCGGGAGCGAGGGACTGAAGGACTGAGGGACTAGGGACTAGGGACTCCTCGGATGAATCATCCGCAGCGAACAAGTCTAGTTCGCCTGTGTTCTCCCGCTGTCGTTTTTCTTTATTCCCTATTCCCTGTTCCCTGTTCCCTGCCTTTCTGTTCCCTTGTTCCCTTGTTCCCTTGTTCCCTGCCTTTGGCGGATGGGCGACGATCGCCACAATCTGCTGCGCAAGCACATCGAGGGGGTTGCGCGGGTAGCGCGTGGACTCGATGTGGCCATCGTGCATGGCTCGGGTAACGGCGGCGCAGGCGACCAGGTCGGCGCGGTACTTGGGAAAGATGACGCCCTCGCTCACCGCGTCCACGGTGTGGCCGGCGCGGCCGATGCGCTGCATGCCGCTCGCGACCGAAGGTGGCGATTCGATCTGGATGACGAGGTCGACAGCGCCCATGTCGATGCCGAGCTCGAGCGTCGAGGTGGCGCAGAGGGCGCGAATCTGGCCGGCCTTCAGCTGCTCCTCGATCACGGAGCGCTGCGCCGCGGCCAGCGAGCCGTGATGGGCGCGCGCGATGGGACCACACCCCACGGACGGAGACCCGCCCGTGGGGGCCCCGTTCTCGCCGGCAAGCTCGTTGAGCGCGCCCGCCAGCCGCTCGGCGATCTGGCGGCTGTTGACGAAGAGGATGGTCGAGTTGCGCTCGCGGATAATCTCAAGCAGGCGGGGATGGATCGCGTTCCAGATGGAAACGCGGCGCGGCATCTGCGAAGCGGGCCCGCTGGGGATCTCCTCCATTTCGCCCAGGCGCGCCATGTCTTCAACCGGAACTTCGATGCGCAGCTTGAGCTTCTTCGGCGCCGAGGCGTTGACGATGGTGACAGGGCGATAGTGGGGCAAAGCCTCGCTTTCGGCAGGGATCAGGGAACAGGGAACAGGGGACAGGGGATCCTCGTCAAGTGAAATTCCAAGACTTTGTGTCGAAGAATCCCCTGACTCGCTGACTTGCTGACTCGCCGACTCGGCTTTTTCTGATCCCTGATCCCTGTTCCCTGTTCCCTGTACTTCCACGCCTCCCAGGAACCGCGCCACCTCTTCGAGCGGCCTCTGCGTTGCCGACAATCCAATTCTCTGAAGAGGCCGCGGGGTGAGCGCCTGCAACCGCTCGAGCGAGAGCGCGAGGTGCGCGCCGCGCTTGGTGGGAACCAGCGCGTGAATCTCGTCCACGATGACCGTTTCGACCGTGCGCAGCGCGTCGGCCGCGCGCGAGGTGAGCAGCAGGTAGAGCGATTCGGGGGTGGTGATGAGGATGTCGGCGGGCTGGCGCGCGAAGCGGGCGCGCTCGCGCTGCGGAGTATCGCCGGTGCGCACGCTGATGAGCGGCTCGTGAAACGCGACCCCCATGCGGCGGGCCATGTTGGCAATGCCCACCAGCGGTGAGCGCAGATTGCGCTCCACGTCGACGGCGAGGGCCTTGAGCGGCGAAACATACACGATGCGGCAGCCGTGGCTCGCGCGGTTTTCTTGTTCCCTTGTTCCCTCGGTCCCTCGGTCCCTGCCTCCCAGCATCAGCCGGTCAAGGCACCACAGAAACGCCGCCAGCGTCTTGCCGGTTCCTGTGGGCGCCAGGATCAGCGAGCTTTCGCCCCGGGCAATCACCGGCCAGCCCAGCCGCTGCGGTGCTGTGGGCGCCTCAAAGACCGCACGGAACCACGCCGCCGTGACAGGATGAAAGCAACCGAGCGGGTCAATAACCGGAGTGGGAACCGGAGCGGGGCCGGACGGGGTGGTCTGGGTGTCGGGATGGGGTGGGCGAGGAGACACGATGCTCTTTGCAGAATACCGCGCCGGGCAGGCGAAGAGGAAGCGAAGAAATGAAGGGGTTTTCCTCAGGCCGAGGCTCGGTGCATTGATGGATGAATGCGGGCGAGGACGCCCGCACTACAGCCGGTCAGGAGACCGGCGGTACCGACGGGCTCTGCGGCTATTCGTATGCCAGAGCGTCGATGGGGTCTTTGCGAGCGGCGATCCAGGCCGGGTACATTGCGCCGACCAGCGCGCCGGCGAAGGCGATGAGAGCG
>Ga0326727_10018740_pt1 | contig 14068 bp, 8 predicted proteins | sample MB2enrmetagenome_FD_207643 | JGI IMG/M metagenome (GOLD analysis project Ga0326727, IMG submission 207643) | Lab enriched peat soil microbial communities from McLean, Ithaca, NY, United States - MB29MY | ecosystem: Environmental > Terrestrial > Soil > Wetlands > Peat | place: USA: New York...
CCTGCCCCCTGAAAATGAGTGACAGAATGACGAAGAAAAAAACGCCCGCCCCCAAGACGCTGGCCGGGGCTCAGCCCGTAGCCCAGCCCGCTGACGGGCCGGTGGAAGAGACGCCCTTCGAGGCCTTGGCTAGCATCTGCTCTGTTTTGGTGGTGGGCCTGTTTATCCTCACCTTCCTGGCGCAGAACTTCGTCATTCCCTCCGGCTCGATGGAAAAGACGCTGCTGGTGGGCGACCATCTGGTGGTGGACCGCGTCACTCTGGCTTCCTCCGCCAAATGGATGCCGCTGGTCCACTATCGCGAGCCCAGGCGCAACGACATTGTGGTCTTCATCAAGCCCGTGCCGGACCTGGATGCGGATGGGAATCCTCAGTACCTGTTCCTGGTGAAGCGGCTGATCGGCGTGCCCGGCGACCACATTCATTTGCATAACGGCATCGTCATCATCAACGGCGCGGCGCAGACTCCGCCAAAGCAGGGAATGGAGACTCCGGCCAATCCCAGCGAAAGCGAGTTCCTCGACGAATTTCCCTCCGTTTCACCGGCGCAGGACTCCAACGCCACCGAGGCCTGGGCTGTCGCTTTTCCCCAGTATTTTCAAAATGGCGACTTGGTGGTTCCCCCTGGAAAGTACTTCATGATGGGCGACAACCGGCACAACAGCCTGGATTCGCGCTACTGGGGCTTCGTGCCCAGGGAGAACATCGTAGGGCGACCGCTGTTCAACTACTGGTCGTTTGTGACCCCGGAGGATCAGTATGAACAGCCGGGAGTCGGCAATAATCTGGCCTGGATGGGCCACATTGCGCTGCACTTTTTCACTGAAACCCGCTGGAGCCGGACCCTGCATCTGGTGAAATGAAACTGTCAGCCGCCAGCAATCAATAATCCGTGAAAAAACGGCAAATGGCGGCTGAAAACTGACAACTGAACACTGGCAACTGAAAACTGAAGAGACCATGAACGAAGAAACTGAAGGCCGGCAACAGAAGCGTAAGCGGCTAGGGCTGGCCCTGGCGCTGCTGGTGGTCATCCTGGCAGTTCTGATTGTGCCCCCGCTGGTGAGCTTGAGCCGTTACAAGGCCCAGATCACGCACCTGATCTCCACCTCGCTGGGCCGTCCGGTGCGCCTTTCCTCCGTTGAGCTGCGCCTGCTGCCTTGGCCGGGCTTCGTGCTCAATAACCTGACCGTCGAGGAAGACCCGGCCTACGGGGCCGAGCCGGTGCTGCACGCCAACACGGTTACGGCCTCCATCCGGCTGCTTTCGCTATGGCGCGGACACCTGGAGATCAACTCCATCAGCCTGGATGAAGCCAGCCTGAACCTGGTGCGCGCCGCGGCGGGCCGCTGGAACCTCGATCCGCTGCTGCGCACGGCCACCGCGCAGGCCCAACGGGCGGCGGGAAATGCCGGACCCGGCAATCAGAACAGTCCCATCAAGCTGCCTTACTTGACGGCCAAAAACTCCCGCATCAACATCAAGAACGGCGCGGAAAAACTGCCGTTTTCGCTGACTGACGCGGAAATCTCCCTCTGGCAGCAGAGTCCCGGCGACTGGCGCGTTCGGCTGCGTGGCCAGCCTGTCCGTACCGACCTGAGCCTGGAGCAGGCCGACACGGGCGTGGTGCGCATGGAGGCGAATCTTCGTCAGGCGCCGGAGTTGCGCCAGATGCCGCTGCACGTTGATCTGGAATGGCGCGAGGCGCAATTGGGCCAGCTCACCCGCCTGCTTCTCGGCTCCGACGCCGGCTGGCGCGGCAACCTGACCGGTGAGCTGCATCTGGACGGCACCGCCGAAACGGCCCAGGTCAAGGCCCGGCTGCGGGCTGTCAGCGTGCATCGCGCTGAGTTTACTCCGGCCGCGCCGCTGGACTTCGACGCCAACTGCGCCCTGACCGCCCGCTTCACCACCCGATCCATCGACAACCTGGCCTGTGACTCGCCGCTCGGCTCGGGGCACATTCGTCTGGCTGGCAATCTCTCCGGCGGCTTGCCCGAAGATGGCGGCCTGTCGCATTTTTCTGTTGAGTTGGACAGCATTCCCGTGGCCGCCGGCCTGGACGCGCTGCGCACTGTGCGTAGCGGGCTGGCTCCCGGCCTTCAAGCCACCGGATCGGTCAGCGGCAAAATCACTTACGCCCCGGCCGCCGAGGAGAAAACTACCCCCGAAAACTCCGCACTCTCCAGCCACGCCCGCCCAGCCAAGGCTCGTGCGGCGAAACCGTCTCCCATTCAGGACCCGCCCCTCACCGGCAGCTTCACGGTTGCGGACCTGCAACTGAGCGGTGACGGCCTCAGCGAGCCAATTCGTGTTCCCAAGCTGCTTCTGACGCCCGCGCCAGCTAGCCAGCCCCGAGGAGGCGCTTTACAGCCTCAAGCGCTCACGGCCACGGTGGCCATCCCCGCTGGCGGCGCCGCTCCGCTCACGGTTTCCGCGCGACTGGCGCTTTCCGGCTACCAGGTTATGGTGCATGGCCAGGCTTCCGTCAGCCGGGGCAGGGAACTGGCGCATATGGCTGGCATGAATCATGCCGCAGCTCTCGACGCGCTGGCCGGTGCGCCGGTCACTGTGGATCTGACCGCCGAGGGCCCCTGGATGCCCGCCCAGGCAGCAGCTTCCATGCCCCCTTCAGGCAGCCTCTCGTCTGCTGCCGCAACGGGCTCTGAACCTTCATCCGCCGCGTCCGCCGACAGCCTGACCGGAACGGTCACCTTGCGCAACGCCAACTGGAAGGCCGATTACCTCGCCAATCCCGTCGTAATCTCCCAGGCCACACTCCACCTGAGTCCGAGCGAACTCCACTGGGACCCGATTGCTTTCTCCTATGGCCCGGTAAAAGGAACGGCCAGCCTGGCGCTGCCCGCCGTCTGCGAGGCGCCCCAGACTTGTCCGCCCACCTTTCAAATCGAGTTCGGCGCGCTCGACGCCCGTGTGCTTCAAACCGCGTTTTTGGGCGCGCGTAAGAAGGGCACGCTGCTTTCCACGTTGATCGACCGCCTTCATCCCTCGGCAGCTCCGGCCTGGCCGCTGCTGGAGGGCACGGTCAAGGCCAAATCGCTCGTCCTCGGGCCGGTCACGCTCCGCGATCCGGTGGCCACCGTGCGTACGCTTGCCGACGAGGCCGAAATCACTGCTTTCAACGCCGGACTGCTAGGCGGCTCTGTTCATGGCAGCGGGATGCTCCACGTCGCCGGAACTGCTCAGGGGAAGCCCTCTTACGCGCTGGAAGGCCAGTTTGCCAAGCTCAGCCCGCAGGCCGTGGGCCAGTTGCTCGGGCTGCGTTCTTCTGGCAGCGTCTTCGAGGGCAACGGCAAGGTCGAACTCACCGGCTTTACCGGCAGCGACCTGGCTGCCTCGGCCAAGGGCAGTCTTCATTTTGAATGGCAGCACGGGAAGGTCGCCGCAACCTCCAGCCTGGCCATGGTTCCTCCAGCATTGGCCAGTTTTGACCTCTGGAGTGCCGACGCCGTGATCGCCAATGGTGCTCTCACGCTGAAGGGCAATCAGGTCAAACGCGGAACGCGCGCGCAGCCGGTTCAGGCCACGATTATCCTAGCCGATCCGCCCAAAATTGCCTTCGCCGCGCCCAAACAGGCCACGGCAAAGCGGTAGAGCCGCCTCTGCTGGACCAACACTCCACTGGAACAATGCACCGGGCCCCAGCTCTCTTTTTCGAGGCTAGGAGCCCGCATCGATCTGCTTACTTTGCTGCCATCCCCATCACCCTGAGCGATTCGCCATAAGGCGCGCGCAGAACGCCGCGCTCGGTGACGATGGCGGTAATGTAGCCGGCCGGGGTCACGTCGAAGGCGGGATTGCGAATGCCAACGCCATTGGGAGTGAGCTGCTTGCCACCGTGGTGGGTGACCTCGAAGGCTGGCCGTTCTTCGATAGGAATGGCTTCGCCGGTGGCCGTGGCCAGGTCGATGGTGGACCAGGGAGCGGCTACATAAAACGGAATGCCGTGCTCCTTGGCCAGGATGGCCACGTTATAGGTGCCGATCTTGTTGGCGGTGTCGCCGTTGGCGGCGATGCGGTCGGCGCCGACGACCACGGCCTGAATCTCTCCCGCGTGCATCAGGCTGGCGGCCATGTTGTCGCAAATGACGGTGGTGGGAATGTGGTCGGCCATCAGCTCCCAGGCGGTGAGGCGCGCGCCTTGCAGAAAGGGGCGGGTTTCGTCGGCGAAGACGTGAATGCGCCGGCCCTGCTCGACCGCCGAGCGGATGACCCCCAGGGCGGTGCCGTAGCCGCAGGTGGCCAGGGCGCCAGCGTTGCAGTGGGTCAGAACGCCAATGGTTCCTGCTGCGGAATCTCCGCCAGCCGCGGCGAGGGAATTCGCCGGCGGCAGCAGCGCCGCACCGAAAGCGCCCATCGCCTTGCAGGCCTGAATGTCTTCCTCATACATCGCGTTGGCCTCGCCGAGGATTTTTTCCTTGACCTGGATGAGGGTGGCGCCGGAGGCCAGCAACCGAGCGAAGAGCCGCTTCATGCGGTCGATGGCCCAGAAGAGATTGACCGCCGTGGGACGGGTTCCCGCCAGCCGGGCGCAGATTTGGTCGAATTCGGGGGCAAACTCCCGCGCCGTGGCGGCTTTGGTGCGCAATGCCCCCAGGGCGACGCCGTAGGCGGCCGAGACGCCGATGGCCGGCGCGCCGCGCACCACCATGGAGACGATAACCTCGGCAACCTGCTCATAGGTGGTGGCGGTAACGTAGCTCTCCTCCAGGGGGAGCCGGGTCTGATCGATGAAACGGACGCCTTCCGGGGTCCAGGCAAGTGTGGGAATCATGGAATTCCAGTGTAAACCGCGGCGGTTAGGCCTGCTCGAAGGTGAGCAGAACAATCTCCGGGCGGGTTCCGACGCGCATCGGGGGACCCCAGCTTCCGGCGCCGCTCGAAGTGTACACGGCGAGCGGGCCGAAGCGCTGGAGCCCATAGGTGAACCTGCCGTAAGCGCGGCGGGTGAGCCAGGTGAAGGGGAAAAGCTGTCCGTTGTGGGTATGGCCGGAGAGTTGCAGGCCGATACCGGCCTGTTCGACGATGGGTAGCCGGCTGGGCGCGTGGTTTAGCAGAATGCTCGCCCGGCCGGGGACGAGATGCAGGTTTTCCAGAATGGCGCGCAGCCGGACAGGGTAACCGGAGTCGGCGTAGTCGACGCCGGCGATGTCGAGGCCATCGACGGTGACCTTTTCATTGGCCAGGACGCGGATGCCCGCGCGGCTGAGGAGTTCGGCGTAGTGGGCGGCGTCGCCAAATTCGTCGTGGTTGCCGGTCGAGAAGTAGATGCCGCAGGGCGGGGCAAGCTGGCTGAACGGCGCAATCAGGGCCTCGGCGTCGGCCCCGGAGCCGTCGAAGAGGTCGCCGGGGATGAAGACGACATCAGGGTGGAGGCCAGCAGCCAGGGCGGCGATGCGGCGGCTGAAGCGGGGGCCGTTGATGTGGCCCAGATGCAGATCAGAGAGGACCAGGGCAGTGCGGCCGCGCCAGGACTCGGGCAGACCAGAAAGTTGAATGGGAATGCGCCGGATGCGAATAAGGCGGGCGTTCACCAGTCCGTAGATCCCCATCACGGCAGCCAAACCGAAGAGCGCGGCGGCTAGCAGCGGACAGTCCGGGTGCAGTCGCAGGAGCTTCAGCGCAAACCAGATCAGCCACGAGAGGCAGGCGGCCATGAAGAAGAAGTTGAGCAGCCCCAACCAGACGGTAGCAAGCCGGTAGAGGAGCCTGACCAGCGGGTTGGAGAAGTAGAAGCCGAGCAGCGCGGCGGCGATGAAGCTGAAGCTCAGCAGCACAAGCGCCCCCCGCAGCGCCAGCGCGGCCAGCGGTCCGAGAGGCCACCAGAAGTCGATCCAAGTGCGGTAGATGAACCAATGGGCGGCAAGCAGCAGCAGTTGCACGAGTGCGATGCCCAGAACTGGCCAGGCTTTCAAACTGGATCTCCTTGTCTTCAATTCTTGCATGAACCGGAAACTGTGCACTGTCAGTGAACGCGGTGAGGGGGAATCACGGGCAATACTGCCGCTGCGCCCATGAAACAATCGCTTTATGGCGGCTTCCGAAGGCGACGCGCTCGGCCTGTACATTTCGATTCCTTTCTGCCGGTCCAAGTGCGCCTACTGCAACTTTGCCTCGGGGGTTTATCCGGCCAGCGTGCAGGCCCGCTATGTGGACCGGCTGGTCGAGAACCTGGCAGCGGCCCGAGCGTGGGCGGAGCGGATGGGAGTGGAGTTGCCGCGCTGCGTGGACTCGGTCTACCTGGGGGGCGGAACGCCCAGTTTGCTGGCGCCGGAGCAGGTGAAGAGGCTCTTCGCGGCGATGCGGGAGGGGTTCGATCTCGATCCAGACGCTGAGATTACCGTCGAGTGCGCACCGGGCCAGCTTGCCGGTGAGACGCTGGAGGCTCTGCAGGCGGCGGGCATGAACCGCGCCAGCCTGGGGGTGCAGTCGTTCATCGACCGCGAGGCGCGGGTGAGCGGGCGGCGGCACAGCCGGGCGGTGGCGCTCGCGGAGATTCAGCGGCTGCGCGAGGCGGGAATCAGCAACCTGAATGTGGACCTGATTGCGGGCCTCGCCGGGCAGACCCTGGCGTCGTGGGAGGAGTCGCTCGCGGTGCTGGCTGGCTCGGGCGTTCCCCACGCCAGCGTTTATATGTTCGAGGTGGACGAGGATTCGCGGCTGGGCCGGGAGGTGCTGGCTCACGGAACTCACTACCACGCTGACCTGGTCCCCACCGACGATGCAGTGGCGCGAATGTACGAAGTGGCCATTGAAAGGCTGGCGCAGGCAGGGCTGGAGCAGTACGAGATTTCGAATTTCTGCCGGCCGGGGATGGAGTCGCGGCACAATCTGCGCTACTGGCGGCGGCGGCCTTACCTGGGGCTGGGGCTGGATGCGTCGTCGATGCTCGTGGGTGCTCCAAGTGCGGATTCCCGGACCTGGAAAGCGTCGATTCTGCGCTCGACCACCAGCGACGACTTGAAGGCCTTTCTGGCTGGTGGCGAGCCGGTCGAAGTGACGTGGCTGCGGCCCCAGCAGCAGCACGAAGAGGCCTGGTTTCTAGGCCTGCGGCTGAATGCTGGAGTGGAAGTGGCGGCCGTAGAGCGGGAGTTTGGCCCGGCGATGGCGGCTTTGGCGCTCAAGGTAGTGCGGCGGTTGGCCGAAGATGGCCTGGTGGTTTTCGACGGCCAGAGGGTCCGGCTGACCGCCAAGGGGCGGCTGCTCTCGAATGAGGTTTTTCAGGAGTTTCTGGGGCTGGCGGCCGAAGACGGAGAAACCGGCCGGGAGACCCGACGCTAGCGGGGAAGACGCGTTCCAGCCTTGCCGCCAAGCCTCGTTGCAGGTTTTGTGTCGATTTGCTGGCACCCTTTCAGGTTACCGGCAGTGTCCTTCGGGCCAGGCTGATTCCGGCCGGGATCAGCTGTCCATTTCACCCGTTCAAAAGCCTGTCCACCTCGGCGTGCAGCCGCGCAGTGATGGCCGTCTCGGTCTCTTCCGGCGCGAAACGGATCGGCTGTCCCACGTGGACCTCGATTTTGCCGGAGCGGAACCACCGCCCACCTCCTGTCTTCAACTCGCCCAACCCGCGAATGGCCACTGGCAGCACGGGCGCTCCCGATTGCCTGGCCAGCAGGCCGATTCCTCCCCGAAAGCGCGCCAGGGAGCCTTCGGCCGAACGTGCACCCTCGGGAAAGACCATCACGTTGTACCCACGGTCCATGGCCTCGCCGGCATGGGAAAAACTCCGCTGGAAATTGCGCTTGCGCGGCAGCGGGAAGACGTTGAAGAGCGCCGTCAGCAGCCAATAAATCAGCGGGCCGGGAAGATAGAAGCCCTTCCGCCTGCCCCTCAGCTCGGGATTGCGGAAGTGGCGGAAATCCTCGAGCATGTCCCCGGCCATGGCCACCGCGATCCGCCGCCGCACCGGTCCAGGCAGGGCGTACTGTACCAGCGGCCCGTCGTAGACCGTAACGTGGTTGGCGACGATCAGCATTGGCTCGTCAGAGTCAGGCGCGTGGGGCGCGACCACCCTGGGATGGGCCAATAACCAGACCAGCGGCCGCGCCACCGCTTCGATAAAGCCCACCCGCACCCATTGAACGAGCCGGAGCCAAGGCCAGTGCGGGTAAATGTACTCTTCGGAAGCCGCCTCGCTCTCCGGTTCCACTTCGCTTGCACGGACTGGCTCGGCTGGTTCTGTTTCAGCCGCACGCCCGGCCTCCATGCCGGGCATTCCCGCCCTTTGGCCGTTTTGAGCCAAATCAAGCGGATGAGAGCTTTCCGGCGAGAGGCCTTCGCCCGCGGGTGAAGGAGTCGAAAGCCCGTCCGGGGATTGCCGGAGGGAATCGGTTTTTTCCCCCTCGGTGGGACGGGCGGGATGCCGCGCTGCTCGCGCTCCCCCGGTTGCTCCGGCCACCAATTCCCGCAGTTCTCCGAGCGTCCGCGCCTCTTCTACCAGGCCGCCCTCGGACGCGATTCCCAGCCGTTCCTCCAGGGCTGCCGCCAGTTGCACGCGGCCCAGGCTGTCCAGTTGCAAATCTTCGCTTAGCCGCAGTTCGTCTCCCACGCCGGTGAGCGTCTCGCCGGTGATTTCAGCAATCAGCGCCAGCAGCCAGTCCGCCGAGGCCGCAAAAGCGCCCGCCGTGGCCGCACCGCTCTCGCCGTTGCCCGCCGCCTTGGCCGCTGCCTGGATTCCGGCCAGCCATTCGGCCACCGCCTTGCGCCTCACCTTGCCGGTCGAGGTGCGCGGCAGGTCCGGCTCCGGCCACAGCACCCAGCGCCGCAGCCGCTGAAACTCCGCCAGCCTCCGGTTGGCCTGCTCGATGGCCACCGCGGCCTGATCTCCGCTGCCCCGCATCGCCAGCACCGCGCAGGGCTCTGGCCCCGCCGAGGTCTCCATCGCCACCACCGCACAGGCCAAAACATTTGGCTCCTGCTCGATGGCTGCTTCCAGGTCCTCCGGGTGAAGATTCACTCCCGCCGCCGTCACGATCACCTCGCTCTTGCGGCCCACAAAGTGCAACTCCCCGCCCGGCAGTTGCTCGGCCAGGTCGCCGGTGGCCAGCCACTCGCTTTCCCGTGGCCGCAGCGCCCCCCCGGACCAGGTTGCGCCGGAGATCGTCGCGCCCCGCACCAGCACTTCGCCGTCCTCGCCCAGCTTCACTTCGCGCCCCGGCAGCGGCTTGCCGATTGATCCACGGGCCACGTGGAAGGGGTGGTTCAGCGTGATCAGCGCCGAGGTCTCCGTCATTCCGTAGCCCTGTACCACCACAAACCCCAGCGCATTCCAGAACTGCTCGAGCGGCCCGGCCAGCGCCCCGCCGCCGGAGATCAGCGCCCAGAACTTGAAGCCGAAGGCCGAATGAACATCGCGAAAACGCCACCAGCGCTCCCAGGCCCGAATCCCCTGCGTGGCGTCAATCCGCTCGGTCAGGCCGGGCCGGCTGGCTTCCAGGTGCGTCTTCAGCAGGGCCATCACGCGCGGCACTGCGGCCAGAACGCTGATGCGCTCGCGGTGAATTGTCTCGATCAGCCTGGAGGCCACCAGCCGGCTCTCGAAGTGCACCTCGGCGGCAAAGATAGGTGGAACCCACAGCCCCATCGTCTGCCCGAAGACGTGGCTCAGCGGCAACGTGTGCAGAAAGCGCAGCGGGTGCACCAGCCGTTCGTAGCGAAGATAGGGCTGTGCCCCCTCCTCGATCGGCTCCACGCTGGCAAGTACATTGCCGTGGGTCAGCACCACGCCCTTGGGGTCGCCGGTGGTGCCGGAGGTAAACAGGATTTGCAGCGGAGTTTCGCGTGAGAGCCCCTCGACCGGCCCTGCCTCTTCGGCGGGCAGCACTCCCAGCCAATCCTCGAAAGCAAGCAGCGGAATCCCTATTTCTGGGGGCCCCGCCCTCGCAACGCTTTTGTCTTTGTCGCCAGGGTGGGAGGGTTCAGGCCCTAACTGCCTCACCAGCAGCGCATCGCCCACCACCAGCTTGGGTCGCACGTCGTCGGCCACGCGGCGGGCAAACTCCGCCGTCCCGTAAGCGTCCAGCGGCACCACCAGCACGCCGCGCAGGATGCAGCCATAAAATGCGGCGATCCACTCCGCGCTGTTTTCCCCCCACAGCAAAACCCGGTCGCCCGGCCCGACGCCCCGCTGGGCCAGAAGCGCGGCAAAGCGCCCCGCCAGCCGCGCAATCTCTCCATAGCTTGTAGCCCGCCTCCGGTTGCCGTGGAAGCGCACCACTGCGATCTGGCGGCCGTAGCGGCGAAAGTCGTCAAGCAGTGTGGCCAGGTGGTCTCGCATCGAAGCTCCAGCAAAAAACCATGGTAAGCCATGCCGCCGCCCCGGTGCCGGCGACGCTATCCCCGAGGCAGAAAACGGTCGGCTGATGGCGGCAGTTTTACTCGGAAACTGCAACCTTTTTGCCGAAGACAGCAGGCGGCCAGCCGCCTAGAGCGTGGGGCGGCTTCGAGTCGGGCTACGGGAGGCTTTCGAGTCAATCGCCGAGGGCTTCCGAGTGATTTAAATCACGCTGAAGAGGTTTGCTGGCAGTACAATAAAGCTACTATGTGCCTCGCGATTCCGGGAAAAGTCGAAGAAATTCTCACTGAAGGCGATCTCCTCATCGGGCGGTTAAACTTCGGCGGGGTGGTCAAGCGGGTTTGTCTGGACTACGTGTCTGATCTCAAGGTGGGCGACTACGCTCTTGTCCACGTTGGCTTTGCGCTCTCGAAGATCGACGAGGAGAGCGCCCGGCAGACGCTGGACGACTTTCGCGCGATGGGCGTGCTGGACGCCGAACTGGAGAGCGAAGAGGCGGCCTTTGCGCGGGCCGCCGCGGCGCCGCAATCGGCTTGCCCTGACGGGAGCTGCCCGGTCTTCTTTCAGGTCGCGAAGCCCAAATCTGGCGCCTCCAAATCTGGAGATTCTGAAACCAACGGGAGCGCATCGGGCCAATGAAGTACTTGACCGAGTTCCGCAACGGCGAGATTGCGCAGCGGATGGCGCGGGAGATTCAATCCATCGCCACGCGCCCCTGGAAGATCATGGAGGTCTGCGGCGGGCAGACGCACTCGATCATTCGCAACGGCATCGACCAGATGCTCCCCGCCGGCATTGAAATGATTCACGGCCCCGGCTGCCCGGTCTGTGTTACCCCCTTGGAACTGATTGACAAGGCGCTGGCCATTGCGGCGCAGCCCGGCGTAATCTTCTGCTCCTATGGCGATATGCTCCGCGTTCCCGGCACGGAGGGCGATCTTTTCCAGGTCAAAAGCGCGGGCGGCGACGTGCGCGTGGTCTACTCGCCTCTCGATGCCGTGGAGTTGGCGGTCAAAAACCCTGAAAAACAAGTGGTTTTTTTCGCCGTGGGCTTTGAAACGACAGCCCCGGCCGACGCGTTGAGTGTGCATCTGGCCAAGCGGCGCGGAATCAAGAACTTTTCCCTGCTGGTTTCTCACGTGCTGGTGCCGCCGGCCATCGCCGCCATCCTGCAGTCGCCAGGCAATCAGGTGCAGGCTTTTCTGGCCGCTGGCCACGTCTGCACGGTGATGGGCTACTGGGAGTATCCGCCGCTGGCGGCCAGATTCAAGGTTCCCATCGTGGTCACGGGCTTTGAGCCGCTCGATCTGCTGGATGGCATTCGCCGCGCTGTTGTGCAGCTTGAGGCCGGGCGTCACGAGGCCGAGAACGCCTACGAACGCGTGGTCACCTTCGAGGGCAACCGCGCCGCGCAGAGGCTGCTGGCCGAGGTCTTCGATGTCACCGACCGGGCCTGGCGGGGGATTGGCGTAATCCCCAACAGCGGCTGGCGGTTGAATCAGGCTTACCGCGCATTCGATGCCGAGGAGCGCTTCCAAATCTCCGGGATTCGCACCGCTGAGTCGCCGCTCTGTCATTCTGGAGATGTCCTGCGCGGAGCCATGAAGCCGGCCGAGTGCCCTGCCTTTGGCAAGGAGTGCACGCCGCGCCACCCCTTGGGGGCGACCATGGTCTCCAGCGAAGGAGCCTGCGCGGCCTACTATAACTACGGTCGGTTTCTCTCCGCCGAAGAGCTGGCCAGCGCCGGCAGTGGGCTGACGAAGCCGGTAAAAGAGTGATTCGAGCGAAAGAAAAGGCAAATTTTGACAGAAATCTCAGGAAAATCTCCCTCCAGAGTTGAATCGAGCGAGGGTTTTGCCGGATTGGCTGCCGGGGCAACCCCCGCACCCTTCACCGCCGTCAGGCTTTTGGCCGCTTGCCAGGCAAAACAGTCGAGGATTGCAAATGGCTGAGAACGTGAAGGCCGCCTCGGCGGTTCCGCAAACCACCGCGCCGGATTTTTCCGGCTGGAGCTGTCCGCTCCCGCTGGCCGATTACCCCACCATCGTGATGGGTCACGGCGGCGGCGGCAAGCTGGGCAATGAACTGGTCGAGCACCTCTTTCTGCCCGCCTTCCGCAACCCGGAGCTGGAAAACCTGGGTGATGCCGCGGTCTTCGACCTGGGCGCGATGGGCCTCTCCGGCGGCCGTCTGGCCATGAGCACCGATTCCTTTGTGGTGCAGCCCCTGTTCTTTCCCGGCGGATCGATCGGCGAGTTGGCCGTGAACGGCACGGTCAACGACTTGGCCGTCTCCGGGGCCGAGCCGCGTTTTTTGAGCGCCAGTTTCATCCTCGAAGAAGGTTTTGCGCTGAATCAGTTGGCGGCCATCGTCGATGATATGGCGCGGGCCGCGGCCACGGCGGGCGTCAAAATCGTCACTGGCGACACCAAGGTCGTCGAGCGCGGCCACGGCGACGGCTGCTACATCTGCACGGCTGGCGTGGGCCTCTTGCGGCCCGGGATTCAGGTCGGCCCGCACCGCGCCCAGCCGGGCGACGCGATTCTGGTTTCCGGCACCATCGGCGACCACGGCATGGCGATTATGAGCGTGCGCGAGGGGCTGGAGTTCGAAAGCCAGATCCGCTCCGATTGCGCCGCGCTGAACGGGCTGATCGCCGAGGTTCTGGCGGCGGCTGGCGGAGCGGTCCACGCCATGCGCGACCCCACGCGCGGCGGCTTGGCCTCCACCCTGAATGAGATCGCGCAATCCTCCGGCGTAGGCGTCGAGATTGACGAACCCAGCCTGCCGGTGCGCCCCGAGGTGCAGTCGGCCTGCGAACTGCTGGGCCTGGACCCGGTCTACGTGGCCAACGAGGGCAAGGCGGTCTTTTTTGTAGCGCCCGAGGCCGCCGATCAGGTTCTGGAGCTGCTGCGCGCGCATCCCTTGGGCCGCGAGGCCGCCCGCATCGGCCGCGTCACCGCCGAGCATCCTCGCCTGCTGGTAGCCCGCACTGCGATGGGCTCCAACCGTGTCATCCCCACGCAAATCGGCGAGCAATTGCCGCGGATTTGCTAGCAAATCTCTGCGCAAGTAGATGATTTGAAAGGGACAGGCAGATGCTTTGAAAGGGCACGACTTTAGTCGTGCCGCAAACGCTGAGCGAAGTCGAAGGACCTGCTTCCCGCAACTTTTGACACAGCCCGGCAGAGTTGGTAGCCTTCATAAGGGCGCAGTAGCCGATCCTGGCTGGCAGCAAGCCCTTGAAGCGTCCCCGTCGTCTAGCCCGGCCTAGGACACCGCCCTTTCACGGCGATAACACGGGTTCAAATCCCGTCGGGGACGCCAATTAAATCAGTAGTTTAGACCAAATTCAAGCCTTTTAGATCAACTCTGTGGTAACGATAGACCCTTTTAAGAGACGTTTCGTCACCAGCGGTACAAGTACCGGGACAGCATAGGAAAATGGCACAGCGCCCGAAGGCGTAACGATCTTGACCTGTTGTCCAGAACTTTCAGTCGCTACAATAACAGGTATGCTTCAGCAACTTGAATTTGCCGATAAAGTTCGTCGTCAAGTCGCCCCTCGGATAGCCAAGGGGCGCAAATCTGAACTCGGCCAATTTATGACTCCATCGAACACGGCCCGGTTCATGGCTTCGTTGTTTCCGGCCAGTGAACTGAAGACGTGCCGCCTGCTGGATGCTGGCGCAGGTGTGGGTGCGTTGTCGTGCGCTTTTCTTGACCGCTGGATCAATGGCGGCTTTCAGTTTC
>Ga0326727_10018743_pt1 | contig 14067 bp, 9 predicted proteins | sample MB2enrmetagenome_FD_207643 | JGI IMG/M metagenome (GOLD analysis project Ga0326727, IMG submission 207643) | Lab enriched peat soil microbial communities from McLean, Ithaca, NY, United States - MB29MY | ecosystem: Environmental > Terrestrial > Soil > Wetlands > Peat | place: USA: New York...
GATCCGATCGACCCCACCAAGCCAACCGCCGCCAATCGTCCGATTCCGCTGCTGGGCGCCGTGGACTACACCATCGACCCGATCTTCCACAGCACCATGAACTCGCTGCAGGCCGGCGTGCACAAGCAGTTCAGCCACGGCCTTGGCTTCGGCGTCGAGTATCAGTGGGCGAGGGTGCTGGGCACGGAGAACATCCAGGATCCTTCCACCAAGTATCCCGACGACTCCAAGGGACCGATCGGCGGCATCACTCCGCAGGTTCTGCAGGTCAACTACTCCTACGAACTTCCTTTCGGCAAAGGGAAGGCTCTGCTCGGCGGCGTCGGCCCAGTGGCCAACGCAATCGTGAGCGGCTGGCAACTTTCTGGGCTGGTGAATGCCCAGACCGGCCAGCCCTTCAACCCAACCTTCGACGCCGGTGTCAATCCGGTTGATTTCTCCAGCGCACCCGGCTTGCCGGGAGCGGTTTCCGGCCGCCCCAACCGCGTGCCTGGCGTAGCGCTCTATCCCAGCAAAAAGACCAATGCCGAGTGGTTCAATCCGGCGGCTTTCGCATGCCCGCTTGTGACCGATCCAACCAATGGCAAGTCCTATTGCTCCGGCTACGGAAACTCCGGCTATGACCTGCTGCGTGGCCCGAAATACCAGGACTTTGATATGAGCCTGCAGAAGAACACCCGCTGGCAGGAGCACTACAACGTGCAACTGCGCGTGGATGCCTTCAACGTCTTCAACCATCCCAACTTCAGCGTTCCCAACTCGGACATCACCGCGCCGGGAGCAGGAACCGTTACTTCGACGCCTAGCCAGTGGAGCCCGCCTGCTTACGAGCCGCGCACCATTGAATTCGGCGCCAAGTTCAACTTCTAACCAGTTAGAGACGGAGTGACTTAGTTGACCGCCGGATGCGCAGGTCGTGAAGATTGCGATCTGCGCATCCGGCTCTTTTATGCTTGGTTAGCAAGCACTGCTTTCATTGGAGCACTTGTGAATCTCAGTCAGTTACTCAATCGGAAACCGGTTCCAGCGTTCGAGCGCCCGCAACAGACCAGCCGCCGTCTGCTTTCGCTCGACGTGCTCCGCGGCATGACCGTCGCCCTCATGATCCTTGTCAATAACGCTGGTGATGGCGCTGTTTCCTACGCGCAGCTTCGCCATTCGGTTTGGAACGGCTGCACGGTCACCGATGTTGTTTTTCCCCTCTTTCTGTTTATCGTCGGCGCCTCCATCACGCTGGCTTTCAGTGCGCGCATCGATCGTGGCGCATCACGGCGCGCGATTCTCTTGCAGGTAGGCAAGCGCTCGGCGCTGATTGCTCTCGTCGGCCTCCTGTTGAACGCGTTGCCCTTCTTTGATCTCGGCAATTTGCGCTACTTTGGCGTGATGCAGCGCATCGCCCTGTGTTATGCGCTGGCCAGCGTGATTTATCTTGCGGGCCGGGTCGCGGCCAGCGCGGCGTTTTCGGCTTTGGCGTTGGCTGGTTATTGGTGGCTGCTTGTGCATGTGCCAGTACCCGGCGTGGGAATCCCTGGTGTCACGGTCGGCGTTCTTGACCAGTTCGGCAATTTGGCGGCTTGGCTCGACCGGCTGCTGGTGCCATCCGCTCACTTATATCATCACAGCTTCTATGATCCGGAAGGCTTATTGAGCACATTGCCCGCCGTGGCTTCGACGCTGTTGGGCGTGCTGGCCGCCGCATGGCTTCAGAGCGCGCATTCGGCACGAAAAAAAGCTATCGCGCTATTTGTCAGCAGCATCATCCTGCTGAATTGCGGGCTGCTTTGGTCGCAAAGCTTCCCGCTGAACAAGCGCCTGTGGACCAGTTCCTTTGTCCTCTTCACGGCGGGCATCGCGATGGCTTTGCTGGCGCTGATTTATTGGCTTGTGGATGGTCCGGCGCAATTGCGACGCGGGCTCACGCCCTGGCTGGCCTTTGGCACCAATGCGCTCACCGCTTATGTGCTCTCGGAGGTTTTGGCGATTGCTCTAGGCGCGATCAAACTGCCCGGCGGAAACAATCTGCAGCAAAGTCTGTTCGGCTTGCTGCCGCGATGGCTCGGACCCGCTCCGGCTGTCTCCATGATCTATTCCATCCTATTTGTGGTCGTCTGCTATCTGCCGGTGCTGTGCCTTTACCGCAGAAAAATATTCATCAAGCTATAAATCGTTTCCCCAAAGCCGGCGCTGCGGCGCAAACAGCGGTTACTGTGCGCTCGATATCATCTGACTGGAATGTATCAAGCACAAAAAACCTTCGCCTGTTGTGCCTTCATGTTTGATAAGGGCTGAAGAATATACGATGTTGAAATGGGCCGATCGTGAGGATTTGCCTTGGAGGGCGCCAATGAAAGTCAGGACTATCCATATCGCGCAGGCAACGCTATGGTGGGCGTTGGGAACAGCCTGCTGCGCGCAACAGACGCCATCTGCATCGCCATCGTTAGTTACATTCGAGCGCCATGGCAACACTGAGCAGATTGCGCTGGCTGAAGATGGTCACGCCTTGCCTATCCTCATATCTCCAGACAATCCCCAGACAGTCCTTGCGGCCGCGGAGGCTTTTGCCGGGGATGTGAAGCGGGTATCCGGGAGCCATATGCAAATCCTGAAAACTCTCCCCCCGCATCCTCCCGGAGAACTGATGATTGCCGGAGTGATTGGTCACTCAGGCGAGATTGATCGGTTGCGTCAGAGTGGAAAGCTGCGAACAGCATCTATCGAAGGCAAGTGGGAATGCGCTCTGACAACGGTCGTGACGGATCCAATGCCCGGAGTACACAAGGCGCTGGTGGTCGCGGGCAGTGACCGGCGCGGAGTAGCCTTTGCGCTTTTCACGCTCTCGCGCGAGATGGGAGTATCGCCGTGGATCTGGTGGGCGGACGTCCCGGTTAAGCAGCATCGCGCGGTGTATGTCAACGCTGCGCCTTATCTTCAGGCAGAACCCTCGGTGCAATATCGTGGAATATTTCTCAACGACGAAGACTGGGGCCTGCGCCCATGGGCTGCGAAGGTTATGGATCCGGCTATTGGCAATATAGGTCCGAATACCTATGCACGGATCTTTGAATTGCTGCTGCGCTTGCATGCCAATTCGCTTTGGCCCGCCATGCATCCTGCCACTCTGCCTTTCAACGCGCTTCCTGAGAATGCGCGTCTCGCGGATCGCTGGGGAATTGTTATGGGGTCTTCTCACTCGGAAGCGCTGCTGCGCAACAACGTTGGCGAGTGGGATGAGAAGCGCGACGGACCTTGGAACTATCAGACGAACCGCGCGGCAATAGATAAGTACTGGGATACGCGCCTGGAAGAAAACGGGAGATATGAAAACTTCTACACCGTCGGCATGAGGGGTGTTCACGACAGTGGGTTGGAAGCTACAGGAACCGTCGCGGACAAGGCGCATCTGGTTGAACAGGTGATGAGCTCGCAGCGCGCATTGCTGCGCAAGCACGTCGATGAGCAGATCGCGACCATACCGCAAGTTATCTGGCTTTATAAGGAATCGCTGGAGTTGTATCGCGCCGGAATGCGCGTACCCGACGATGTAACTCTGGGGTGGACGGACGATAACTACGGTTATATTCGCCAGTTGCCTACCGTGGAAGAACAGCATAGAACAGGCGGGTCAGGCGTGTATTATCACGTCTCGTACTGGGGTTTTCCGCACGACTATCTTTGGCTTTGCACCACTCCTCCCTCGCTGATCCGCGAAGAAATGACCAAGGCATACGACCATCATGCGCGTCGCTACTGGATTCTGAACGTGGGCGATCTGAAGCCGGCGGAGATGGACATTGACTACTTTATGCAATTGGCCTGGGATGAACCGCGCGTGGTTCGGATGGACCAGATGAGTTTTCTGAGACAGTGGAGCGCGGAGCAGTTTCCCGCCGCTCTAGCCGGGAACATCGCCAATGTAATGCGGCAATACTACGAGTTGAACTTCGTGCGCAAGCCTGAATTCATGGGATTCAACGGATACGATGACGCCATCCGGCGAACCGACTTCAATCCTCTGGCCTGGGGCGATCAGAACCGGCAAAGAGACCTTGCCTGGCAACAGTTGAGCGAGCAGGTCCGGTCTTTGCAGAAGTCGATGCCTACGGCGTATCGAGATGCCTTCTTCGAGTTGGTAGCTTATCCTGTGTTGGCTGCGGCTGCACAAAATGAGAAGTTTCTCGCCATGGATCGCAGCTATCTCGAAGCATCGCTTCACGATGAAGCCGCAATGCATCGGGAAGCACAGCGTTCTCAGGTCGCCTATGTTCGCATTCAGTTGTTGACTGAGCAATACAACGCCTTGGCCGGCGGCAAGTGGGAGGGGATGATGTCCTCATCTCCGCGCGAGCGCGAGGTGTTCAAGATGCCCAAGCCGCCGGGCGAGCAGGACGCAGCTATTGATCTTCCCGCGTCCTGGAAGGCTCCGGCGCGCACAATCGCGAATGCGTTTCCCCCGGGCAAATCGTCTGAGTTCGTAGAGGATCAGAGCACGGTATCGATCAACGCACAACACTTCGCGCGCAAGCAGGACGGGCAGGACGCCGCATGGACGATTCTTCGCGATCTAGGCATCTCCGGATCATCCGTGGTCTATGGAGCGCCGGGACTACTGGCCAATCGCGCTGCTGACAATGAGCTATCGACCAAGGACGCCCCATGGATAAAATATGAATTTCAAACCATTAGCCATGGGAAATCTACATTGACTCTATATCTGCTTCCGACCTTTCCCGTCGATGCGCAACACAAGCTGCGCTTTCAAGTCGCGCTGGATGGTCATGCGGCGATGCAACTTGATGCTGCGGGAGCGGGCGAGTGGAAGGAGAATGTTGCGCCCATGTGGGAGGCAAATGTTCTGAGAAATAGCGCAAAGATCGAGGTTCCACTCGGCGATATCGCTGCCGGACATCATGCCCTGCGATTCTTCTATCAGGATCCGGGAGTGGTCCTTGAACACGTGACAATTACGTTTCCCGGTGCGGCGCCGGCCTATCCAGTGCAGCCGGAGACGAGGCCGCTCGCACTACAAGCGCATTGATGCTGAACTTGGAGTCTGTCGGAGAATAGTTTAACCTCCTCTTTCTTCGGAAAATCAGGGTTTGATAAGGGGGTTAAAGGGTATTTTTGACTACCTTTGTGCGCCGGTTCGATCCCGGCCCGCGCTTCCAATTTTCCAATATTTATCTGAATCTACAATAAGCTAACTTTATTCCGCTTTTCGTTCCCATTCGCATCCTGTTTGCCCGGTTAAGTTCATGCCCGGAAATATCGCTAATGAAAGTCGTGAAAGCGCATGTCGGCGGTCGTGATGTAGAGCGGCAGAACATGTTGCGCTTTGATGTGGATGGCCGGTCAGTGAGCAAGTGGGTAATGTACACAACAACGCGCCCACCCTTCTGGATGAGGTTCAGGACACCCAACAATCGCTATTTTCCTGATTCCCCCTTGCGCTTCGCAGCACACAGTTTATGAATTAGCAGGTCACTTACCGTCTGATTTTTCCTCGCGAATTCCTTCCATGGTGGCTACGATTCGCTTCTGTCGCCGATAGACATTTACAACTGCCAGCGTCCAAAAAGGAACCATATCAACTCCAGGCACGAGCTTGGCAACGAACGACGGCAGAAATTCCCAGTGCCATCCGAGAAGATAAATCAGCACGGCTCCAACACCGATATCCAGCACGTCATCAGCGGGGGATTCCGCCCCCACGACGAACAAGGGGAAGACGATAATTTGGAGGGCATCGGCGATGATCGCCAGCAGCATGGCAACTCGAAGGCGCGGCCCCGGCGAGATTGTGATGGAAGGGCGATTCATATCAGTCTGCCGCCGGCATCCTCCAGCTTGACCTGCCTATTTTACGGCGGAGACGCGGCCGTATCCATCTGACGATGCACCGCCGAAAGCTATGAGGAGATCCAGAGGGCAAGGAGAATCGCATCATCGCGCCATGGCCGGCAGCCAAAGGAGATGGCAGCCCGAAACTGAATATTCGCCTGAAAATGCGAAAACCCTTCGTTACCGAAGGGCTTCGCGTGGCCCGTGAAAGGGGATGCGCTTAAATTCAAATTAACCTGATTTAGTCCAATTTGTCAAGCTTTATTTTTGGGCAAAATCGCTGCATGAGCCGCGCGTAGCGGCTCGGACCTTCGCCTTATAATGGAATTAGTGTAGACAAAGAAGTCTTTGGTTTGCCAATAGGGCCAGGGTTTTAGAGCGCGACCTAAACCATTGAATCTAAATTTTTATTGCTAGCCATCTTACTGCAAGGCGTTGGACCCGATCGTCGGAGGCCGCTTCCTGGCAGGAGCTTTCTACACCGGCCAAGACTAACTTTGTGAACGCAGCGGCGTCTTTAAGCAGCATATGAAGCGCGACAGCGAGATTGAGAGCGACCTGCCCGGTCAGGCGAAGCCATGAAGACATCAACCGTGCATACGGACAGCAACGCGGCAGACGAGAAATTGCTGATAGAGCGCGGCTGGGCCGCGCTGCCCGCCAGCTATCGCATCCCCGAGGTTGCGCCCACGCTCAGCGAGGCTCGCGCCTGGTGCCAGCGGATGACCGAGTCGCACTACGAAAATTTCCACGTCGCCTCATGGTTTCTGCCCAAGCATCTGCGCGCCCATTTTCACTGCATCTACGCCTATTGCCGCATCGCAGACGATTTGGGTGACGAGGTAAACGACGCGGCGCGGTCCCTTGCCCTGCTCGACCTGTGGGGCCGCGAACTCGATGCCTGCTACGAGGGCCGCGCGCGCCATCCGGTCTTTGTCGCGTTGGCCGAGACTGTCCGGGTCTGCTCGATTCCCAAGGAGCCGTTTAGCGATCTGCTGGTCGCCTTTCGCCAGGACCAGACCGTCAACCGTTTCGAATCGATACAGGAATTGCTGGCTTATTGCCGCTATTCGGCCCATCCCGTGGGCCGAATGGTGCTTTATGTCTGCGGCGAGCAAAGTGAGGAGAGCTTTCGCCTCTCCGATTTGACCTGCTCCGGGTTGCAATTGGCCAATTCCTGGCAGGACGTCAGCCAGGACATAGTCAGGAACCGCATCTATCTTCCGCAGAAGGATATGCGCCGTTTCGGCGTCACCGACCAGACTATCGTTGACGGCATTGCTACGCCGGAGTTTCGCGCCTTGATGCGCTACGAAGTGGACTACGCGCGCTCGCTGTTTGAGCAGGGCCTTCCGCTGATTGACATGGTGGGCCGCGACTTGGCTCTTGACCTGGACCTTTTCAGCCGCGGCGGCATGGAGATTTTGAACGCGATCGAACGGCAGGACTACGACGTGCTCCAGGCCCGTCCGGTCATCGGGAGGCACGCCAAGCTGGCGCTCGGCCTGCGCGCTTTCAGTAAAAAGCTGTTGCCCTTTAACCGCCTTGGCAGCCGGAGCCGAGGCAAAGCGGCTTGACCCGGGAGAGCGCCAGGGAAAGCGGTGTGCATGTCCCGCGGATAGGGCGGTCAGCGAGAATATAACCATGGTTGGCGCAAGCGTAGTGTGGCTGTTTTTTGTCTTTCTTAGCTGGACGCTGGCACTTGGCTGGCTCTGGCAGGCGGTCGTTGCTCTTCGTGGAATGTCCCGGCTACCCGATCTAAGCCGCATCGATCCGGCTGCATTGCCGGCGCTGCCGGAGTGCGCGGGTCCGCATCTCACCGTAGTAATCCCCGCATGCAACGAAGAGAAATCCATCCAGGCCACGCTGCGTTCTCTGCTGGCGTCGACGGGGCTGCGTCTTGAAATTATCGCGGTCGATGACCGCTCGACCGACCGGACCGGCGCGCTCATGGACGAGGTTGCCGCGGCGGAGGAAGTTGTCAACGGGCCGCATCGCTTGCGGGTGATCCACAATCGCGCGCTGCCCGCAGGCTGGCTGGGCAAGCCTCATGCGCTTCACCTGGCCGCGCAGCAAGCCGCCGCCCCCTGGCTGCTATTCACCGACGCCGATCTGGTCTTTGCGCCGCGGGCACTGGAGCTTGCCATGAGGCAGGCGATCGCCGCGCAGGCCGACCACCTGGTGCTGGTGCCCAACCAGATTCGCGAGAGCATCAGCGAGGCTGCGATGCAGGCCACGATCCAGGCTTTGGTGGAGTGGTCCGTTCGCCTGTGGAAGGTGGCTGAGCCGGGCACACGAGACTTCTTTGGAGTGGGCGGCTTCAATCTTGTACGCACCGAGACGTACAAACGCCTAGGCGGTTTTGCCGCCCTGCGCATGGAGGTCGTCGAGGACCTCAGCTTCGGCAGGATGGTCAAGCGCGCCGGCTTCCGGTCCTGCGTGACGGTCGGCCTCGGCCTGGTCAACATTCGATGGATTCGCGGCGCGTTCGGTATCGTCGCAAACGTGGAAAAGAACGGCTTTGCCGCTTTCCGGTATCGGCTGGGGATGTCGCTGGCGGCCTGTCTGGGAGTCGCGGTGCAGGTGGTGCTTCCGTTAGCGGCAATCGCGGCAGGAGGCTGGGCGCTGCCTGCTGGTCTTTTGACCTACGCGTGCATCGCGCTGATGTTCCACGCCAATCGCAGGATGAACGGTGTTTCGCCGATTGCCGCGATTCTCTTTGCGCCGTCAGCGGCCATCGCCGGTTATGGATTTTTGCGCTCCGTGGTTCTCACGCTGGCGCGGAATGGCGTAACGTGGCGGGGAACCCATTATTCACTCAGTGAGCTGCGCCGCAACGCCGTGCCTTGGAACTAGCGCGGTTATGGGCACAAGGTTTTCGCTTGGGTAACTGAAGGCTGAGCGGAAATGCGAAACCCTTCGTTGCCGAAGGGTTTCGCGTGGCCCGTGAAAGGGGATTGCGCGCAAGTTCCAATTAACCCGCCTTAGCTCAAAATTTCAAACCCCTCTCGGTGTGGATCCACGGCGCTCTCGCGCTGTGAATCTAGTTGTTTTGATTGCCCTGATCGGAATGAATGGTTCGATAGGTTGCATTGCCTTTCGACCAGACGAGCATCAGCACATCCTTTGCGTCCTTGTTCCGGCGCAATTCTTCCGCGAATTGGCTGGCAGTCTCAGTCGGCTTGCGGTCAACCTCGAGAACAACGTCTCCAGGCTGAATGCCCGCGTCGTCGGCAGGGCTGGCAGGGCGAACGCTCTGAACCACGACACCATGCACATGGCCGGGCACGTCGAATTGCTGCCGGGCCTCGGGCGTAAGATCGCCTACCTCGAGACCAACCTTTCCGCCTGGTTCTTCATCGTCGCCGCCGTTCGTCGCCGCTTCAGAGTTGCCGTGGAATTGGCCGACCGTGAGGTTGAGGGTTTCGGGCTTGCCGTCACGGATCACGCCCAGGGTAATTTTTGTTCCCGGAGCCATCTCCGTTACGGCAACCTGGAGAGCGCTTCCGTTCACAATTTTCTGTCCGTCGAGCTGTGCGATTACATCACCAGTTTTCAGGCCCCCGCGGCTCGCGGGAGAATCCGGCGTGACCTGGGAAACGATTGCACCGGTGGCATCCGGCAAATTGAAGAAATGTGCGTTGTCGGGAGTTACGTCATTCATTGCAATGCCAAGATAGCCGTGCTCGACTTTGCCGTTCCTGATGATTTGCTCGGTTATGGCGTGCGCGATCTGCGAGGGAATCGCGAAGCCCGCGCCGGCAAACGAACCGCTGTTCGAGATGATGAAGGTATTGATGCCGACCAGTTCGCCGTGCGCGTTCACCAGCGGACCGCCGGAGTTGCCGGGGTTGATGGCGGCGTCGGTTTGAATGTAGCCGCCCGGCTTGCGCGCATCATCCGAATAGGGATTAGGCCGGTTAACCGCGCTGACGATGCCGCGGGTGACCGAAAACTGGAAATAACCGAATGGGCTGCCAAAGGCCAGCACCGTCTGTCCCGGTTCCAGCTTCGTTGAGTCTCCCCACACGATGGCTGGAAGGTCGGTCGCGTTCACTTTGAGCACGGCCAGGTCGGTGAGTTTGTCTACGCCGACAACCTTCGCATCGAGGGTGCGGCGGTTGTTCAGGGTAACCCTGATTTGCGTGGCGCCATCCACTACGTGGTCGTTGGTCACAATATATCCGTCCGGCGAAATGATGACGCCGCTTCCCACGCCATGTTCAATTTGCGGCTGTGAGGGCTGTTGAAACATGGGGCCGAAGAACTGTTGCAGACCCGGCGGAAGGCCCTGAATAGGGCCGGAGGACGACTCCCTGGAACTACGCGAAGTGACCGCGACGTTGACCACGGCGGGAGTTACACGTGCGGCAACCGCTTCCATGGCATGATCGAGCGCAGTGAGCGGGGCAATGCTGTTGTCGTCCAGCGGCGTTGCGGCGTGAGCGCTGCCGAGGCCGGCGAAAATTACGGCGCCCAGCGCGAACGATCCCACAACCGACGCCGCGGCGGTCAACATCTTTGCGTGTGCTGCTAAATGATTAGTTACGAGGGGCATGGTCACTTTCTCCTGGTTTTTGGGGGCATAATAACTGAGAATCTCCCGAAGGCAATTTGCGAAGATCCGTCGGTGAATCTATCTGGCATTGGGACGCACAACTAATCATTTAGTTATCAGCGCCTTAAAGGTTCTCTTGACGCGTGGCTTCATTCCAAAGCGAAGATCGCAGACAAAGATTTTGTGCAAGTTGTTGTCCTTCTGCGATTTATCGTCCTTCTTCAGTCAGCCCTCGCACATTCAAATCTCCATGTACCGATAGCCGGGGAGCTTCCTGGTTGAGGGCTTTTCCAGTCTCTTCCGTGAATTAGCGGGTTTTGCGCCTGTTTCAGCCTAACTGGTGCATTTATCCTCCGTTTTCCACAGGGTGATATTTTTAGTGAAAACGAATCTATTCAGCGTGTTATCCACTCTTTTTTTTGTTGCGCCGGGGTTCGTGCCTGATTATCCACGCAAACTGTTGGCATAATTCAAACAACAGCGGTTTTCCCGAGCTGTTCCGTAAGGAACTTTTTCAGGGCAAACTGTTTCAGAACCCGAGTCAAGCGGGGTACTCGAGTTCAGAGCCTGAGTTGCAGACCTGGCTCGCCGGGCCACCCTGCAGGGGCATTGAAGAGTGACCAGCTATAGCCGCCAGGACGTTTTGCGGATTCTGCAAATCAGCTCGCGCCAGTTGCAGGGGTGGGAGCGCGGCGGCATTATTTCCCCACGGCAGATATACACCTTCCAGGACCTCGGTCAACTGAGGATTTTGCGCGCGCTGCGCGAGGAAGACGTTTCAGTAGCGTCGATCCGCCATTCGATTGTCGCCATGAAGGCAGTGGCGGGCATGGCGAATCCGCTGCTGGAGGCGAGCGTGGTGAGAACCGGAACGCGGCTGGCCTTCCGCCACGACGGGGCGATGGTGGATCCCATCCGCCGCCAGTTGCTTTTCGACTTCGAGCGGCTGGAAAACGGCCGCGGGCCGTCGGTCAGCTCTGAACCATTGCCGATCAAGCCCTCCGCGGAGAGCGCGTCGGGCGTGCAGGAGCTGTTTTTGTCAGCGGTGAAGGCCGAGGAGGCTGGCGAAAAGGCCCGCGCCATCAAGCTCTATCAGGAGATGATGGAGCTCGACCCCACCTTTGCACCGGCATGGATCAATCTGGGAACAATTCACTTCCATCTGCGCGAGTTTGATTCGGCCGAGCGGCTTTACCGGCGTGCGACAGAGATTGACCCCAGGTATGTGCTGGCGTTTTTCGACCTGGGCAACGTGCTGGACGAACTCGAGCGGTTCGCCGAGTCGATTACCGCTTACCGGCGCGCGGTTGAGCTGGCTCCCGGCTATGCCGACGCCCACTACAACCTGGCGCTGGCTCATGAGCGCCGGGGCGAGGCGCGCGCTGCGCTGCACCACTGGCAGGTATATGCGCGGCTGGACAAAGGCGGTCCGTGGGCTGATCACGCCCGCGCGCAGATTCGCAAACTGCTCGACCGCGAGAAACTGGGCATCGCCTGGCGCGCGCAGAGCTTCATTCCGCCGCGCAAGGGAATAGCGGCCCTCGAACTGGTGAAAGGCGAGACCCAGGCGAGTCAGTGAACAGTGGACAGTGGTCAGCGATTTGAAGTTGTGCACTGACACAAGGCTATTCCATTCGCACCTTCGTCAGACACTGCCTGTTCCCTGGTCCCTGTTCCCTGCTCTTTCATTTGCCGGATTTCGTCAATCAACTGCGCGACCTGTTCGCGCTTGCGGCTGCTCATGTCGAGAAAGCGTATGCCCACCGTGTGCCGGTCGTGGATGGCCTGGACGACGCCGCCGAGCCGGAAGGGCAGCCCTTCAAGGCGAAATTCGGTTTCGACACGCGTGTAGATGCCCACGGGAAAACGCTCGTCGGCGCGGATGCGGCAGCCGCCCAGGCTCAGGTCGAGGATGCGTCCTTGCAGCCGCGACGCAACGTTGATGAGAAAGATCACGGCCGTGGTATCCACTTCTTCTCGCGCTTGCAGACGCCGTTCGCGCGGGGCGGGTTTGGCAGGCGCAGGGCTCGCTGCCTGCGCGGCGATTGCCGGCGCCGAAGCCTGAACCTGAGTTTGCAACGGCTTCTGTTCTTCGGCTTGTTGCGCGACCTGAACCGCAGCGGCCTTTTGCGTGGAGACCTGCGGCGCAGCAACTTGCATCTCGGCGGCCTGCTGCGCGGCTTTGGCGGCATTCTCAGCCTCGACCTCCGAGAGCGCCTCGACCAGATCTGCTCTGCGCCGCGCGGAAACACCGGCAAATCGAATGCCAACCAGATTCCGGCCGTCGGTCCATTGAGTAGTGCCGCTGAAACGGAAGGCAAGACCGCGAACCTTGAATGCGACCTCGACCGAGACCATGGATCCGGCCGTGAACCGTTCTTTTGTGCGCAAGCGGCAACCGCTGAGGCTGATATCGACTATGCGGCAAGATACGTTGGAACCATGCTCGACCAACAGCAGACGGGCGTCTTCGTCCACGCCGTAGCGGGGAGCAGACCGGCGATTTTCGTGCCCGGTCGCAAGCTCTGCCGCCATTTCTGCCGTTTCCATTGCTGTTCCTGCCTGCAATCCGGGAAGGTCAGCGGCCTCCAGCCAGGCCTGCTCACACTTTACTCAGGTCCTTGTTCCCAGGGACGTTGCGAAGCAGGCTGCGCGGTTTCACGTCCCGCAAGGCGGTCATAGACGTAAAGATCGCTGGTGGTGCCCAACGCTTCGTTATATAAATCGACTGCGCCGAGCAACAGCTTTAACTCTTCCGCAAACCGGTGAATCGCGTGCAAGTGGGGGGCCGTGGCAGGAATCTCAAATTGGGGCGTTTTAATGAACTTCTGATGGCCGCGGTCCAGCAGACGGGCCACATGGCCCCCTGCCAGAACGCCGGGAGCCACGACAAAGGCAACCGGCGCGTCTTGTGGTTTCGCTTCACCTTTGAGCTGGGGCAGGGCTACCAGGACCGCTCCAGCTCCATGCTTGCTGACCAGCACGCCGCCTGCAACCTCGGCGCACGGCGTCACGTCGAAAGAGTGGGCGCGCAGCGTCTCAAGAGTTTGTTCGAAGTTAAGCTTGCGGATTTTTCGTCTCACGGTCGCCTTCCAGTCTGAGAGGATGTTGAAGAACGATTATCTTCGTCCTCTCAAATCTTGCACAATAACGGTGCAAGCCGCAATTTTAATGAAAATGAAGACACCGCCATCGCAACCCGGCTCGTTCGTGCCTAAGAGCAAGGATAAGGCTCAGCAGGCGCTGTCTGTCCGGCTGACCGCGGCGGTTTACGCGGCAATTCGCGCCCATGGCGAAGAGACTTACCCGAACGAGTGCTGCGGGGCGCTGCTGGGCCGGATTTCCGAAGGGGAGGGCTGGCAGATAGAGGCCGCGGTGCGCGCCTCGAACGCGCGCACCGGCGCGGCACGCAACCGCTATGAGATCGCCCCCGCGGAGTTGGTCAAGATAGAACGCAAGGCGCGCGGCATGGGGGTGGAGATTGCCGGCTTTTACCACTCCCACCCCGACCATCCGGCTCATTGGTCGCTGACCGATCTGGCCGATGCCCACTGGCTGGGCTGCTGCTACGTCATCACGAGTGTCGCCGAGGGCAAGGCTGGTGCGACCAATTCATTTTTGCTGGCGGGTGAAAGCGAAGAAGAGAAGCGATTTGAGCAGCAGATGAT
>Ga0326727_10018744_pt1 | contig 14067 bp, 9 predicted proteins | sample MB2enrmetagenome_FD_207643 | JGI IMG/M metagenome (GOLD analysis project Ga0326727, IMG submission 207643) | Lab enriched peat soil microbial communities from McLean, Ithaca, NY, United States - MB29MY | ecosystem: Environmental > Terrestrial > Soil > Wetlands > Peat | place: USA: New York...
CCCCCTGGATTTTTCGCCTGTCCTTTGGAGATCGCTCCCGGTCCGAGCACCACGGTCAGGTTCGGACCGCCAACGTCTCCACTCAGCACCGTCCTCGGTCACCCAGAGGTCATCAACGGCATCTTCGTGTACCCCTACCCCACGGGACCGCAGAGCAGTTACCTTGTTCCATCGCTGAGCGTTGAAATCACAGTCGACGGGCCACTCGGCCAACGAGTCCTGCACACGCTCACCTGGTCTCCGCGCTCGGTCGTACTCGCACCGGGGTCTTCACCGGCAATCCCGTCGTCATGGCGTTACGTGAGCTTTGCCGGACTGCGCTTCTCCGTCCCAGCGAACTGGCCTATCGCTCGGACTCAGGTGACCCCTGGTCTGGGAGCCATCTGCAGGACACGGGGCGTGGCGTTTGTAGGCACGACTGTGAAGTTGAGCACAGACGCCCGTCCTTTTCTCGTTCCCTTTTGCCCCCGCGGGGCACCGACTCCCCAGCGGCCAGCGAACGGGGTCCAGGTCGATGCGGGCTTGCGTACCGAGCCAATGGTGACACTCTCCATTTCGGCTCGCTGCCTCGTCCTCCACGGTTTGACTTCTTGCCCGGCAACTTTGCCCGCGTACTCCATCCTCGTCCTTAGGGTAAACGTGCCAGGGCGCGACAAGCCGGTGTTCGTCTCCATCGGGCTGGCGGGGAACGGCATGGTCGCCAGGACCATCCTGGAGTCAGTGCGTCCGGCGTGATGCGGCCGGTTCACCATCCCATCGCTACGCTCGACGTCGGTGTCCTCGTGGTCATGGCCATCGGGGTCGGCGTGGTAGCAGTTGCCACCAACCAGAAGGTCTACGGACCGTCAAGGTGGGCAGGGGTATGAGGAAGTTCCTGTTCGTAGCAGTTGTGCTCGTGCTGGTGGGTTGCTCCAAAGCTGCCACTGCACCACATGTTCCCTATTTCGGCCACCCCGTGGCGCACACCACCACGACGACTACGGTTGCACCCACGAGCCAGCCATCCGCTCCCAAGAACGGGAATGTAGCCAGGTCGACTACCACAAGTGACTCAGCGTCGGCGTGCGCTCTTCCCGAGCAGGACTACGGTGCAACCTCTGTCGTCTCCTACCAGAGCACTGCCGGTGTCGTGCAAACCTGGAAAGCGACTAGAGATTCAACGGCGGTGCCTAGCCTCCCCGCACTTAATGCCACGGCAGCGGCTGAGCCAGTCGCTGTGTGCTATTTGAGTGGAGCGTTCACTGGTTTTCCTGTCCCTGATCCGGGTGACACCTACCAGCAACTCATTGTCGAAGTTGACGAATCAACAGGAAGCATGACCTTTGATGCTGCGTCACTCTCGAACAAGTGGCCGTTTGAACCACCACCGGCCAGCTAGCAACCCGGCGGGCCAGCGTCGGCGAAAGCAAGGCACTGTTCATACACCCCTCTCAAGGTGGCGACACGGGTTCGAATCCTGCTGGGGCTGACCGGTGGTAGGGGTGACCGAGGTACAGATGGGGCGTTCTGCGTCGATTAGCTGACTTTGCGGCTAGTCAACCGACGCAAGACGCTGCGCGCGAGCTCCCTCAATACGATGAGCAGGCACCGAGCGCTGGCTTGTACTTCAGTTTGAACTCGGGCTCCAGACGCGCGATCTGCGCTTCGATCTGCTGCTTTCGAACCTCGTTGTTGACATTGAAGCGGGCGTCGAAGTCCTTGTTCCCGTAGAGCTTCGCAAGCGAGTCCCTCAGGTACTCAGCCCGGGGCCTGAGCTTGTTGCACGGGGCCGTGTCGTGGTCCGGGATGGGCGGATCCACGAAGGGACCGACTCGACCCGGATCGGGATCGGCCTTGGTCGTCTTCTGGCACGCCTGCTTTTGCGCCCGAACAGCAGCGTTGATCTGGTCCAAGCCAGCGTCGAGCTTTGCGATGACGCTGTTCAGCTGTTGGATGTCCCAACTCAATGTTTGGACTCGTACTTTGAGATTGTCGGCCTGCTGACCAGTGGCGGTGGCCAGCTCCATCTCGGCGGAAGCGCGGTCCCTCTCGGCGGTCGCCAGCGACGCCGCCTGCTCGTTGCGAGCATTGGCGGCCAGGTCGTAGTTCTGGATCAAGTAGTTGTCGGCTTCGCAGTTCACTGCTCCGTTGTTGGGCATCGTCGGGAAGTCCGCTAGCTTCGCAGGCACCGGCACACCGGACGAGGGCAAGGTGGTGGTCGTCGTGGTAGAGGTCGTCGTGGTAGTCGACGCCACGGGCGGGTTGTCGACGATCTTGACGACATTGGACCAGTAGAGGGGCTGCCCACCTCCACTGCAGGTATCGGCCCCGAAGCAGCTGTCGGCAACCAGCACCTGGACGAAGTACGTGTCGCCGACCTGCAACGGGTAAGTGTCGAAGGTCGTCTGGGCATCGGCAAGGTCCGAGTGGCCCGGGCAGTCACCGGTTCGGTTTTCGTAGAGGACCCAGTAGCAGTACAGCGGGACGCCCTGGGAAGTCCAGCACCACGTGTCGTTTGGACAACAGGCCACTTCGCCGTTGCCGCAATCGACGAACGAGGAGGTCGGGGCGAGGCGGCCATCTGTGGCCTGGGGAGTGTCGTAGAGGAACTCCTCGCCGATCTGGCCTTGCATGTTCCAGGTGGCGTGCAACGAGCCGTCCGGGTTGACTGTGACGGTGAGGTTGGGCACCACGCCGGCAGACGCCGGGGGGACAGACAACGAAAGTGCCGAGAGAGTGGCTGCCACCAGCGCCAGGAAGGTCGCTATTGAGAGAAGCCTGAAGCGCACACCTCGAGCCCCGCGTCCGCTGCCGGATGAGGCTTTCTTGTTCATGGTCTCCCCTTTCTCTCGGGCACAGTGGATACCTGGGCTTGAGCTCCAGCGGTCCTCCAGGATTTGTATCGGCGAATCCTCCCGCACCTATGAGGAGTTCTTGACAGCCCTCCGAGAATCGAACTTGTTTGGCCAGAACTGGCCGATCTGGGCTTTTGCCGGTTTCGTGGCTCCACTGCGGGTGAGCCACTCCTATCCGGCGTTACGCGTTTGGCGATCGCGCACCGAACGATGCGGCGTGCAACATCGAGTGGTGGCACTTCGGCAATGAAGATGGTCGCCCTTGAAGCCGGTCAGGTGGCTGGAGCCTCGCCACCACCGCCATGCCGACGCTGGAAGAAGCGCGGCTCCGGTCCCGTGCCGCCGGTGAAGGAGCGGTCCCAGCAAGCTGGCGAGCGACAGATCCCGTTTCTATCCGGTACGTGCTGGGTCCGACGGACCAGGAGCAAGCGGCAGCCGGCGGCGCGTGCGCCCTTCGGCGTGGTGACGGGTCACAGGACGCACCTGGAAGGGGAGAGACCCCCCTGACAGGTGCACGGCGGCCGTGGCCCGGGACCAGAACCTCGCGAATCGGGAGTCATGAGCGACCCTCGCGGAGCCGACTCAAGCGGGTCGGACAGGATCATTGCTCGTGCAGATCGCTGTAGCCTGACTGCGTGTCAAAGGCGATCCGGTCCGGGCTCGGCGGCGTGATCGTGGTCGTGCTGGGACGTATGGCGGCGACGGGGCGGTTGCCTAGAAACATCTTCGCAGGTATCCGCATCCCGTCCACACTGCGCAGCGATGAGGCGTGGCGCGCCGGGCATCGCGCGGCTGCTTCGGCGTTGACGACTGCAGGCTTCGGACCGATTGTGGTCGCGGTCATCGTCGCGGTGAAGAGCCCGGGTCTCGAGGCCCGCACTGTGCTGTCCCGGATTGCCACCGGATGGCTCCTTGGCTGGATTGGGCTCGCGACGGTCCAGGCGAGTCGAGCAGCGCGGAGGACGGTCGCCGGCTGAAGCTGCCCGACATCGTCGGTCGGCCGACACCGCAGGTGAGAGCATTTGACGCATCATGCACGTGTTCACTTGCGCGGTTACCAAGAGTGGCATTGGGTTCGTCGTCGTGCGACTTATCGACCGGTCCGGGTTGGTGCAGGATCGGAGAACCTGCTTGGCTATGTCGGACTGTGGACACGATGAACCGGATGGCCGCCGCCGGACGAGGCAACTATGCAACCCAGCCGGCGATGTTGTGGACCCGCTGAATTGATGCTCTGTCCGGACCCAAGGTGTGCAACCGGTCAAGCACGGATGGTAGCCAGGCGGACACCGGAGTCGATCCCGTGATAGGCGTGCATTCGCGATCTCGCAGGCGCGTCGCTCACTGGTGGGAACGCCGCCACGCCGACGTCTTCGGCGTATCGGCCATCGTCGGCTTCATCCTGGCCTACCTGTCGCCGGCGGTCAAAGATGGCTGGAGCTTCGGCAGCTTCGACGCGGTCATCTCCTACACCTCACTTGGCAAAGGCCCGTACCCCGGGGTAGCTCACAACCTGCTGAGCGGTGATTCGGTCACCGAGATGGTGCCCTTCAACACCTTCGACTGGACGTCGATCCACCATCTCCAGTTCCCGCTCTGGAACGACTTGAGCCTGCTCGGGCTGAACCAGTTCCTCAACTTCCAGTCCGCCGTCTTGAGCCTGCCCGATCTCACGAGCTATCTCGTGCCGCTCCGGTTCGCGTTCCTCGTCGTCGCGGCGATGAAGCTCCTTATCGCTGGGACCGGCGCGTACGCGCTCTGCCGGGTGCTCGGCCTGCGACCGCTGGCCTCGGTGCTGGGCGGCGTCACCTTCATGCTCTCGGGCACTTTCGCCGCATGGCTGGCATGGCCGCTGTCGGGCGTGGTGGCCTGGCTCGGCTGGATCGCGGCGCTCGCGATCCTCGCATACCGCTGGAATGGGAAGCGCTCCTACGTGGTGCTGCTGGCGCTGTCGGTCGCCTTTTGCGTGTACGGGGGATTTCCCGAGGCGTACTTCTTCGTCTCAGCGGCGCTCGTGAGCTTCTTCGTCGTGATGGTGGCCCTGGCACTCGCCCGCAGGCGCCGGCTCTCGCTCTCGGGCATCGTGCGCGTCGCCCTCGGAATCATCGCCGGGGGCGTGCTCTCGGCCCCGCTGTGGTTCCCGGGACTGCAGATCGTCAACGGCAGCCATCGAGCGGCGGGCGTGGCGGGCGTGGCGGGTGTCAATGCGAATTCCCTCTGGCTGCTCGTCGCGCCGGGCTATTACGGGCTGCCGATCAAGGGAAGCGCCTGGTTCTACCCACGCGGCGACTACTACGAGACGGCCGTCTACGTCGGGGTCATCGCGCTCGTTCTAGCAGGGGCGGCGGTGCTGCGCTGGTGGCGCCACACGACCGTCATCGCTCTAGCTGCGATGGTCTTGGTCACCATGTTGATCTCCTACCAGACCAAGTCGTTCCATGTCGTGTCCGAGCTTGTGAGCCATTCGCGCTTCCACGGCGTGGCGATCAAGCGGATGCGCACGGTCGTCGGCCTTCCCGTCGGTGTGCTGTCCGCGTTGGGACTCGAGACTTTGCTCCGCGCGCGGGGCGAGCGTCGCATGCTGATCACCTACTCGGGAGTGAGCGCGATTGTCGCCATTGTGGTGGGCATCATGTGGTACAACGCGCTCGGCAACGGACTTGCGACGGCGCTTCACCAACTCAGGCTCCGCAGCCTGTGGTGGCCAAGTGGGCTTGTCGCCGCATGCGTTCTGGCCGGTGTGCTGTTCTTGTTCGCGCGCAATCTCGCGCACCGTCGGCTCGCCCGAGCGGCGGCTGTCACGGCGGTCGCGGTGCTCTTTGGCGCAGAGACTGCTTTCCTCGTGTTCGCCGGGGTCGGGATCAACTCCTACAGCAAGAGCTTCTTTCCGGTCACCCCGGCGTTGGCACGGCTGAAGGCGGTCGTGGGTTCCGGTCTCATCGGGTTCGACACCGGAAAGCCGTGGCAGTCGCGGGACATAGCGCACGCCGGCGTCTTCCCGGAAGCCAACCTGGGCTACGGGCTCGCCGAGTACGCGGCCTACGACCCAGTGGTTCCGCAGGCGTACTTCATGATCCAAAGTGGGGCGCCCTATGTCGAGCCCGACATCGACTCTGCCGTGCTCGCCCGTAAGTACGGGATCGAGTGGATCCTGCAGCCGCCGAATCGTCAACTGGTGCCACCGCCCGGCACCCGCTATTTCGGGTCGTTTGCGGGTGAGAGCCTCTTCGAGGTTCCGGGTGCGTCACGTTTCTCCTTGGTCGCCGACGGCGGCTCGGGTGCTTCGATGCCGGTGTCTTCCATCAAACATCCCGTGACGAGCAGCTGGACCCTCACGATCAACGCCTCGACACCGAGCCGGCTCATAATGCGCGTGACCGACTACCCCGGGTGGCAGGCGTCGATCGACGGCCGTGCATTGCCATTGTCTCGCTACGAGGGGCTCATGTTGGCGGCGAAGGTGCCTGTCGGACGTCACGTCATTCACCTGTGGTACATGCCAAAGCGGCTCGTCATCGCGACATGGCTTGCCCTGGTCGTTCTTGTGGCGCTTGTGGCGTGGGCGACCTGGCCACTTGCACGGCGCAGGTCGCGACCCGAGGCGGTGCGTGCCGACTTCGGCGAATCTCTCGCCCCGATGCTCAGGACGGCCGAGGTAGCTTGCCGCCAGCGGAACGCTGCGGTGCGGTCGGGGCCCTAGTCCTGTGATCGCAGTCGACACCGGCGACGTGTCTCCCGAGCCCCGAAGCCGATGGGCGACGCGGCCGCGCCTTCGACTTGCTGCAATCTCGGCAGCCATAGTCGCCGCCTTCACCGGTCTGGTGTCGCTCCTTTACGCCACATCTGTCCACACCGGCGCCGGCGATTCGGACAAGGCGACCACGATCCTCTTAGGTCAGGCCATGAGCGAGGGCCACTTCTTGCTCCACGGCTGGATCCTGCCGCCCGGTAACTACTGGACCACCGACGCTGCTTTCTACGCTCTGGCGGTCCGGCTTGACGGTCTTCGGCCAACGCTCCTCTACGCGGAGCCCGCCGTCGTGGCCGCCGTGACCATCTCGGTTGGCGTTCTCATCGCCTTTGAGGGTCGCCACCACTCAGCAGGCTTCGCCGGGGCCGTCGCCGTTATCGCCCTTCTGGCTCTTGCCACTCCCGCGATGGATTTCTGGTTCGTCGGCAAGGGTTTTCATGTCGCAACGGTTCTGTACGCGCTCGTTGCACTTGGAGCGCTCCGGCGGGGGCGTTTCGGTTGGGGATGGGCTCTGGCGGTGGCCCTGCTCTCTTTCGGAATGCTCGGCGATCTGATGATCGTCGCATATGGAGCAGTGCCTCTGTTCGTTGCCGGCCTCGTGACGATGCTGCGCGAGCGAAGGTGGCACAGCGGTATCGCGCAGGTCACGGCAGCCGTCGCCAGTATTGGGATCGGCAGCCTCGTACTTTGGCTCACCGAGGTATTCGGCAGGTTCAAGCCCGGAGCTCCGCTGCCGCTCGCCGGCCTGAGCCAGATGCTCGCCAATCTGGGGCACCTGTTCATTTACGGGGCCGATCTCGTCGGTTTGACGAACGGGCACCTGGCCACCGGCGGTGTCCCTCTAGCGTTGCTCGGCGCGCACGCCGTCGGTGCGCTCTGCATGGCGGCTTGCCTCCTGGGAGCGCTGGCACTCCTCGTCGCGGGCGTCATTCGCCGGCGTTCGCGGAGCCAGGTTCCGGCGGGCGGGCAGGAGCTATGGCGTCTCGACGACATGCTGCTCATCGCAACCTTCGGCTCGGCTGCGACCTTCGTGATCCTCGCGGGGCCCAACGGTCTCGGGACCCACTTCCTCATTTCGCCGGTCGTGTTCGCCAGCGTTCTGACCGGTCGCATGGTCGCGCGGATGTGGCTCAAGGTTCCTGCGGGCTGGGCCGTTCGCGCACTTGCGATCGCAGGGATAGCGGTGTCTTTGAGCTTCGGGGCCGGACTCGGCTACGCGTTGTCTCGCCCCGAGCCAGCGCAGCCGGCCAGCGCCTTGGCCACCTGGCTCGAGGCTCACAATCTCAGAAACGGGATCGGTGGCTACTGGGCCTCCGCCATCACGACCGTCGAGAGCAGCGGCGCAGTTACCGTAAGACCAGTGTCGGTCGGCACTAACGGTGTGTGGCGCATGATGTCTCAGTCGCCAGCCAGTTGGTACGCCCGTCAGCGCTTCCAGTTCTTCGTGTGCTACTCGTCGAAGTCCTGCAAGAGCGCCATCACCTTCGTGACGGGAACCTGGGGAACACCGACTCACCTCTACGAGGTAGGCCAGTACCGCGTCATGGTCTGGGGCCATCCGCTGAGAGTTGGGTCCCCCGCCTGAGCCGGCTCTCTGGGGTGCAGGACGCCAGACGAGCCCGACCTCGCCGAGGTAGCCGTGCTTCACACGCTCGGCGGTGCCGTCCTCAGGTTCAACGCAGCGGGAGCCCCGGCGGGCACGATGGGATTGCGAGGCGCGATCGGGTCGAGTCGCCGGTACGGCTCGCCCAACGCGGCTCGTTGGTCCGGTTCGCCCCGGTTCGGCCACAGTGCCATAGCCCGTTCAGCTTGTGCGGTGATCGTGAGCGCCGGGTTGACCCCGAGGTTGGCAGAAACGGCAGCACCGTCCACGACGTGGAGGCCTGGGTGGCCATAGACCCGGTGGTAGGGATCGATCACTCCGGTCTCGGGAGAGTCTCCGATCACAGTGCCGCCGAGAAGGTGCGCCGTCATGGGGATGTTGAAGACGTCGTTCCAACCGCCGGCGGGAAAGCCGCCGATGTGCCTGGCAATGCGTCGCACCGCGTCGTGCCCGATCGGGATCCATGTCGGGTTTGGCTCGCCATGACCTTGTTTGGATGTCAGCCGGCGACCGAAGAGTCCTGCTCTCGTGGAACAGGTCATGGAGTTCTCGCGTGTTTGCATGACGAGGGCCGCGATCGTCTGTTCTGACCACCGGTGCATGCTGAGGTTGCGCGCCATCATCACGGGATGACGCAGCACCTCGACCATCCATGTCAGCAGTCGGGACCGGCCACCGCCATCGGCCAGCGCTGTGGTCAGCAGCCCCATGGCGTTGCTGCCTCGGCCGTAGCGCACTGGCTCGATGTGAGTCTGATCGTCCGGGTGGAACGATGACGTGATGGCGACGCCTCGAGAGAAGTCGACATTGCGGCGGAAAGTGCGCGCTCCGAGGATCGCCTCCGAGTTTGAACGGGTGAGCTCACCGAGCCTGGGCGAAAGGTTGGGAAGGCTGCCTTTGTCGCGCATGGAATGCAGGAGCTTCTGGGTGCCCATCGTTCCTGCCGCCAGCACGACGTCGGGGGCGACGAACCTTTTCCGGCGCTTGCGCACCCACGAGCCAGTACGCTCCGTCGTGACCTCGTATCGGCCGTCGGCCAGCGGCCGAATGCCGATGACGGTCGTGAGCGAGCGCACCTCGGCACCGCCTCGTTCGGCGAGGTACAGGTAGTTCTTGAGCAGTGTATTCTTGGCGCCGTGGCGACAGCCGGTCATGCACTCACCACACTGGGTGCAGCCCTTGCGGGTCGGACCGGTGCCGCCGAAGAACGGGTCGTTGACCTCCACACCAGGCTCGCCGAAGAACACGCCAACCGGCGTGGGGACAAATGACTCTGCGACGCCCATTTCTTCGGCGACGGCCCGTATCACCTCATCGGCCGCGGTCACGGTCGGATTTTCAACAACGCCGAGCATGCGTCTTGCTTGGTCGTAATGCGGTTTCAGCTCGGCGCGCCAGTCGGTGATATGGCTCCATCGAGCATCCGCGAAGAACGACGCGCCGGGCTCGTACAGGGTGTTGCCGTAGACCAGGGAACCTCCGCCTACGCCTGCACCTGAGAGAACCATCACGTTTCTCAGCAGCGACAGTCGTTGGATGCCGTAGAGCCCGAGCTTGGGCGCCCACAAGAACGACCGCAGCCTCCACGAAGTCTTGGGCAATGTCGTCTCATCGAAACGGCGCCCCGACTCGAGGACCGCGACCCGATATCCCTTCTCGGTCAGACGCAGTGCCGTGGTGCTGCCCCCGAAACCGCTGCCGACCACTACGACGTCAAAGTCTTCGTGGTCCACCCGGCGATCATAGAGGTCGAGCAGGCGCTCGACGAGGTCCCGGGTCATGAGATCGGCGGCAGCGTTCGAAGTGACCTCGCCGATTCGCTCCTGGCATCGGTAGCCTCCTGTCATGTCCCTCTTCTCAGGCCAGACGTCATGACTGCCGAGGCCGACAAGCAACGCTGGCAGGTCCTGTCACAGATAGTCGAGGTCCGCTCGCCCTGGTTGTCGATGATCGGCGAGCGGCTGCGGGACGAAACGGGCCAAGAGCGCGAGTACTGGCGGCTGGAGAAGGCCGACTCGCTCCTGGTGATCACCATCCAGAACGGCCGGCTGGTCCTGCCTGCACGCTCGTACCGGCCAGGCGTCGGCAGAGCGACCCTCGACTTTGCCGGCGGGAGGCTCCAGGATCCGGGCATGATCCGGGAGACCGCCCAGGACATCGTGCGGAGAGAATTCAAGCTGAACGGCGGTGACTCGTTCGTGTCCCTGCAAGAGTTGAACCGTACCGGCTGGGATGTCGATAGCTCGTCGTCGAGTCAGCGCGTTTACGGAGCCGTCGCGGAGTTGCCTCGGGAGCTACCCATCCCCGAGCACGGAGTCGGCGCCTGCTACCCGGCGACGGCTCTGGGAGCGCGGGAGCTGCTCGGCGACCTTGTTTGCGTTCAGTGCCGCGCGCTGCTGTACGAGTGGCTCGGACAGAGTCGCTGGTCAGATCTGCGACCTGATGAGGCTTGCCATCGCTTGGGCCCCTGCTCCGCCGATCTGCATGTGGACGCCGTCTGAGTAGAACCACTGCGGGTTCTTGTCGGCCAGCTTGTTGAAGTCGGCGAGCCGGTCTCGCGGGTAGCGCGGAACGCCTTGCTCGAGGGTCGCGTTCACCGATTCCGACCATGTGTAGCTCGAGGGAAGATGCACAGTGACGAACACGACCCGGGATGCGCCGGAGAGCGCGTTCATCATGTCGGTGAACTGCTGCGGGCTCACTGGGCCATTGGTGCCGAGGTCGATCACGACGATCGCACCGAGGCGGTCCTCGGACTTGAGCTGTTGGACGAGCGCAACTCCCTCGTCCCATTGGCGGCTCACGGCCGCCTCGACGTCTATGCCTGGGATGTCCGCCTCGAGGGCGGGCTGCGCGTCGAGCATCACTGAGTCGCCGATCGCGGTGACGTGACCGACAACGAAGCCGTTGCCGGAAGCCGGCAGTCCCGCAGGAGGTGGCGGGCTCGTGGGCAGCAGCCAGTAACCCCTGCCGTCAGGAGCTGCCGCGGCCGCGACGATCGGGTCTCTTCCGACCGCGGAGGAGGCTGAACCGAAGAAGTGGGCATCGCCGTAATGGAAGACCTGACCACCCGACGCGACGAGCCAGTAGCCGTGACCGTCCGGGGTGGTCGCCATGGCGACGATGTGGTCGCTCGGGAGCTCACTGGTCGCTGAACCGTAGAGGTGGGCGTCGCCGTAATGGAAGACCTGACCGCTCGACGCGACGAGCCAGTAACCGCGGCCGTCCGGGGTGGCGGCCATGGCGACGATCGGGCTCTTCCCGGCCGCGGACGAGGCTGAGCCGTAGAGGTGGGCGTCGCCGTAATGGAAGACCTGGCCGCTCGACGCGGCGAGCCAGTAACCGCGGCCGTCCGGGGTGGCGGCCATGGCGACGATCGGAGTGCTGAGAGGCAGTCGGCTGGCCGATCCGTGGAACTCGGCGTCGCCGAAGCTGAACACGCGGCCGGAGTTGCTCACCAGCCAGTAGCCACCACCGTTGTTCGCAGTGATGATCGCGGCGACGTGATATCTGTTTCGAGCAGCGAGCGAGCCATGGAATCTGGCGTCACCGAACTTGAACACCCTGCCGTTGTCAGTCACCAGCAGGTAACCTCGCCCGCTCGAACTGGCGGCTATGCCGATCACTCCGGTGCTGAGGTCTTGGTGCGCGATCGCGCCGAAGTAGCGCGCCGTCCCGAAGGGGATCGGCTTACCGGCAACGTCCTGGACGCTTCGCACCGAGCCAACGGTCTGAAGTGAGGCGGATCTGCTGATCGCGAGACCGGTGACGGCGGTGACCGGCTGTCCGGCGACCGGCTGTCCGGATGTGTACGTCGCGGATCCGATGAGCACAGCGGCCACGACGCCGAGGACGGCGGCTCGGCCGATCTGAGCCCGGCAGGGTCTTGCAGGCGCTTGGTGGTTCGGCATCGCCCGAGACGATAGTCATCCCGTTGCGGGCCAGATGCTCAGCCGCTGGCGTACAGCTCGGTGATCACCTCGGAGTGGTGCTCGTACACGACGCTTCGTTTGACCTTCATAGTTGGCGACAGCTCCCCGTCCTCGGCTGTCAGCACGTGGGCCAGTACGCGAAACTTACGAATGCTCTCGACGTGTGACCGCTTGATGTTGACCTGATCGATGGCCGCCTGGATCTCGGCGAGCAGGTCGGGGTCGGCGGCGAGAGCTTCGAGATCGCCGAGCTTGGTGTGCTGTCGCGCCCAGCGGGTGAGCGCATCCGGGTCGAGCGTGAGAAGGGCGGCGAGGTACCTGCGACCCTCGCCGACGACGACCGCCTCGGAGATGAGCGGGTGATTGGTGAGGTCCACCTCTATGCCCTCGGGGGCGATGTTCTCGCCGGCAGCGGTGATGATGATGTCTTTCTTTCGGCCGAGGATGCGTAGAGACCCGTCAGCGTCGAAAGCTCCCGTGTCGCCCGTGTGCATCCATCCGTCGGCGTCGATCAGCTTGGCCGTGGCCTCGGGGTCGTTGAGGTAGCCGAGGCAGACGTTGCCGCCTTTGAGGAGGATCTCTCCGTCGTCGTCAATCGTGGCGCTCATTCCGGGCAGCGCGGTGCCGACGGTGCCGATGCGGACGTGAGTGGCCCGATTGGCGGCCGTCGGCCCGCAACCCTCGGTCTGGCCGTACAACTGGAGTAGGGGGAGCCCGATGGCGTGGAACCAGCTGATGAGTTCGGGATGTGCGGGTGCCGCAGTTGTGATCAGAACGCGGGCTTGGTCGAGACCCAGCAATTGGCGAAGGGTTGAACCGAGCGTCAGGTCCAGTGCGCGGTAGAGGGCGAGCGTTGACCTTTTGACCGGCGTGCCTTCCTGCTCGCAGGCGACGTTGTGCAGACCGAGGTCGAGATAGCGCTGAACGCCAGCGCGGACCGGGGGCGCTTGGGCTCGCACGTGGCTCTCTATCGTTTCACGGAGCTTCTCCCATACTCGGGGCACGGCCAAGAACACGGTTGGCCGACACGCCGGGAGGTCTTGGGCGACCGTGGCAAGGTTGCGGGCGAACCAGGTCTCGCCGGCCACAGCTATCGGCAGGAAGTCGCTCGTCATCCGCTCGGCGATGTGGCTGAGAGGCAGGAACGACAAGAGGCGATCACCCTCACCGATGTCGTAGACAGGGGTGACATTGCGAAGGGTCCACATGATGTTCGAGTGGCTCAGCATGGTCCCTTTGGGAGGCCCGGTGGTGCCGCTCGTGTAGACGATCGTCGCGAGGTCCTCGGGCCGGACATGTCGAGACCGCTCGTCAACAGCGTCGGGATCGCGCTTGAGCCGGTCCGCGCCAGCGCCCCGCAGCGCGTCGAGGCCGACGACGAACGAGTCGCCGGCGCGTCGGGCGCCGTCTGCGATGATCACCCGCTTGAGAGACGGCAACCGGTCGCGGATTTCGATGAGTTTGGCCAGCTGGGCGCGAGTGTCTACGAAGCACACCTCGACCTGCGCGTGACCGAGGACGTAGGCGACTTGAGACGGTGCGCTCGTCGGGTAGACAGGCACCGTCACGCTTCCGTTGAAGAGGGTTCCAAGGTCCGCGAGGTGCCATTCCACTCGGTTCGTCGACAAGATCGCGACCCTGTCACCGGGGCCGACGCCGAGCTCGGCCAGCCCTCCGGCGATCTGACGGGCGGCCAGCAGATACTCGGCCCAGGTGAGGATTCTCCACTCCCCCTGAGTGGGACGCTCGACGGGGCAGTGTCGCATCGCCGGGCGGTCCGGGAGCCGCCCCCCGTTCGCGGTCAGCGCGTCGACGATCGTGGCACCCTGCTCAGCCGGCACCCCGACCGAACGCCTCCCGGTCTTCACGCGATGGCCCTGCTTGAGTGGAAGGGGCATCAAGCGTATCCAGCCGTCATGGCGATCCCTCTGGTTGACGTTGGATCGA
>Ga0326727_10018746_pt1 | contig 14066 bp, 14 predicted proteins | sample MB2enrmetagenome_FD_207643 | JGI IMG/M metagenome (GOLD analysis project Ga0326727, IMG submission 207643) | Lab enriched peat soil microbial communities from McLean, Ithaca, NY, United States - MB29MY | ecosystem: Environmental > Terrestrial > Soil > Wetlands > Peat | place: USA: New York...
AAAAAAGTACAAGTTACAATCAGGTTACAATAATGTTACAATTGACAGACGACGGCCTGAATCCACAGCCCGTTGCCCTCGGCATCCCTCTCCGGCCCCCAGCATCAAGTCTGCCGAACACAACTGGCGGCGACTAGCATCTCGACAATGAAATCTCGATACACCTCTGACAATTCTTTGGGAGCGCGGGCGTCCTCGCCCGCCGTGCCCGGCGTCTCGCCGGGCACATGCTTCAGAATTTCTGTGTCGCAGTACTAGGAGTGTTCCTTGAAGATCGTTACTGATCCCCGCTGCACCGATTATTCCGCGCCAGGCCATCCCGAACGGCCTGAACGGATCAGTCGCACCGTCGAAGCGCTCAAGGCGCAGGACAGGCTGAAATTAACCTGGACTGAGCCTGCGCCCGTCGGGGACGCCGCCATTCTGCGCGCCCACACCGCGCAACATCTCGAACGGATTCAGAAACCTTTTGATTTCGACGCCGACACCCCGGCTCACCCGAACATTGCGGAACAGGCGCGGCGTTCGGTGGGAGGGGCCTGGCAAGCCCTGCAATCGGCCCGCGCGGGAGAAGCCGCTTTCAGCCTCATGCGTCCGCCCGGCCATCACGCCATGCGGGAGCGGGCCATGGGTTTTTGTTATCTCAACTCCATCGCCATCGCCGCGCTCGAAGCCTGCGCCAGCGGCTGCAAACGGGTCGCGGTGTTTGATTTCGACGTGCATCACGGCAATGGCACGGAAGACATTCTGCTTGACCAACCGGGATGCGCCTTCATTTCCATTCATCAACATCCGGCCTATCCGGGCACCGGCCTGGAAAACCGCGGGGGCAATTGTTTCAACTTCCCGGTGCCGCCGTCCACGCCGCGTCAGGAATATCGCGCCATTGTATCAAGGGCATTCGAGGCGTTGAAAAAATTCCGGCCCGACATGGTGGCTGTTTCCGCCGGGTTCGACGCTTGTCGCGGCGATCCGCTGGCCGATGGAACCCTGGAGGCGGAAGACTTTTACTGGCTGGGCGAAACGATTCGCCGGTTGGAGGTTCCGGCCTTCAGCATTTTGGAAGGCGGCTACAGCACCGCGTTGCCGGAACTTATTTTGGCCTATCTAACCGGGGTAAACGGATGAACCTGAAAACGGCAGTTGAGGGAAGACCAACCTCGGATGGACACAGATGAACCCGGATAAAAATGCCATTGGAGAGCATCAGCTTTTGGGTGAAAGCGCCTGGCCTCGCAAGCTGTTCCAAATCTGTGTCTATCTGTGTTCATCCGTGGTTAAACTGCTTTTCCCAGGATGAAAATTCTCGTTGCCATCACGGGAGCCAGCGGCGCGATGTATGCCCAACGCCTGCTTGACAATCTCGATCCGCGCCAGCACGAGATTCATCTGGTGCTGAGCAACTACGCGCAAGTCGTGCTGGCCAAAGAACTGCCCGGCGGCCTGCGCCTGCCCGAGGGCGTCAAGACCCACAACCTGAAAAGCATGAACGCGCCCTTCGCCAGCGGCTCCAATCCCCTCGATGCCATGGTCGTCATCCCCTGCACCATGGGGACGCTGGGCCGCATCGCGCACGGATTCAGCGAGGACATTTTATTAAGGGCCGCCGACGTCACGCTCAAGGAAGGGAAAAAACTGATCCTGGTGCCGCGCGAAACTCCTTTGAGCCTCGTGCATGTCAAGAATTTCGAACTGCTCCTGCTCGCCGGCGCCACGATCCTGCCCGCCAACCCGTCCTTTTATCACAATCCAACGACCATTGAGGGCGTCATCGACACGGTAGTGGCCCGGGTGCTGGACCATCTGGGCATTCCGCAGAACCTGCTCCCGCGCTGGGGGGAGGAACCGGAATGAGTCAATGCTTTAAAACTTCATTTATCTTTTTCTGAAACTGGCCGTGGTCGCCTGCGAGCAACCCCTGAAAAGACAGGTCCTCATCCAGCTCTGGCCAATGAAGGCCGAAAGGGGAAATCTCGATATGATTCAACTGTTGGTTCGTGCCAGCCGCCAGACGGGGATTTTCCGCAACAGGAAAACGAATCTCCACGCCACTCTCCATGCGGATGACGATCCAGCCGTCAACGTGAACGGCGGAACGAGCCATGTCAGTTAAAGACTTCATGCCACTTTTGAATTATAATATCTTTATTCATTTCCGCAAGTCTTTGCGCTTTTGACAACTCGCCGACTTTCAAACCATGCGATTGGCGCAGTTCGACCTCATTTTCGATCTCGAATACGGCTTCACCACTCCCGTACCGGACATGAACGTGAATCGGGCGATGCTCGTTGCTGTAAAACGAGAATTTGTATCCGTCCTGCTCAAAAACCTTCGGCATGGGCTGCAACCCTGCCAAAACGGCGGCCAAACTTCAAACAATCCTTTCATTCCGCCGGGCTTGCGAAACATTCCAGCGCGAGATCCGTGTTGCTTCCGCCCTCTTTCAGAAATAGTTCTTCTGCATGACTATCGAAGCATTGCGTGAATAAGCGGTTTGTGTTAGACAATATTCAACCCGGGCAGCGTCCTGTTTGAAAGAGATGGCATCCGCGCCCAACATCGAACGCCTCTATGATGACCACGCCCCCGCCCTGTTCGCCTTTCTCCTGAACCTGCTCCGCAACGAAGCGGACACGCAGGACGTCATGCAAGAGTTGTTCATCAAGCTGGCCCGCCGTCCGGCTTTGCTGAAGGACGTGCGCGATGAACGCGGGTTCCTGCTGCGCCTGGGCCACAATCTGGCCATCGACTTGATACGGCGGCGCGGAACCCGCGACAGGAATTATGATCAACTTGCGCGAGAACCGATGGCGCTGTTTGCCAAAAGCCCGGACCCTGACGAGCAGACGTTCCGGGAAAAGTTGGCCGAAGCCCTGGGCGAATTGCCCGCCGACCAGCGCGCCGTGGTGCATTTGAAACTTTGGGAAAAGCTCACCTTTGAAGCCATTGCTGAAACCCTGGAAATTCCCCTGAACACGGCGGCCAGCCGCTACCGCTATGGATTAGACAAATTGCGCGGGCGGCTGCGTCCCATCTATGACGAAATTCAATGAACTCCGAATTTGAAAATTACCTGCAACGCCAGCCGATGCGCGAAATTCCGCCGCATTGGCGCGCTCGAATTATGGCCGCCGCGCAACCTCCGCCGGCCCAGTGGCGCGAATGGCTCTGGCCTTGTCCGCAAGCGTGGGCGGCGCTGGGCGCGGCGTGGGTGGTGATCTTCGTTCTCCATTTCACCACCCCTGATGAACCGCGATTGGCCGGCAATTTCCAACCGCTGACGCCGCAATCCTTCGCCATTTTACAGGAACAAACGATGATGATGGCGCAACTTCTCGGCCCAAACGATGGCGACGAACAACCCGCCGCCCTGCCAGCCGCACCGAAGCCACGGAGCGAAATGGCGCGCAGACAACTTATCGGCTGACTTGTTGATTTATGAAAACTCCCGCCATCACCCCCGCCGTCCGCAAGGGATTCTTTCGCCGCCTCATAAGCTGGCGCGGGGTTTTGTTTTTGCTGGCGGCATTCGTCACTCTCGTTGCACTGCTGCTTGCGGAGGAGAATTGGCGCGGCGCCCGGGCCTGGCAGAACTACAAACGCGAAATGGAAGGCAAAGGCGAAAGCTTCGACGCCGCCCGGCTGATTCCGCCAAAAGTCCCCGACGACCAGAACTTTGGTATGACCCCGCTTTTTGCGCCGATTTTTAATCTGCCTCCGGGAGATCCGGGCCTGCCGCTCAAGTCCGTCACGAACGTGGTTCACGGCGAAAGTTACGGGTCTTATGCCGCCGCCAATCGCGGCACAAACCTCGCGCTCCCGTTGTTGTTCGGTCTTAATGTCAACCACCCGCCTCACCCGTTGGGATGGAACTATGGAATGGCCGCAGACTTGCCCGCTTGGGCGGCAGCAATTGAAGGCGCAAATCCGGCCTCACCCCTTGGCAAAGTCACTGATCCCGTCCAAGCCGCTTCCATTGTTCTTGATAACATGAAGAACTTCGAACCCACCTTGATGGAGCTCCAATCCGACACGGAGCGGCGCTATTGCCGATTTAACATAGCTCACGACCAATGGGGCAAACCGGAGGCCTTTCAAGTTTCGATGGAGCATTTTGTCCTGATCAAGTGGCTGTTCTGGGCCCTGAATTTGCATGCTGAAGCCGAAATGGTTTCGGGCCACACTGACCAGGCGCTCAACGACATCAATGTGATGTTCCGCATTGACGATGGACTTAAGGACGAACCGCTTCTCATGTCACAATTGGTGCGCCTAGCCTGCGTGGAGATTATGTTGCAACCCGTGGGCGAGGGTCTGGCTGAGCATCGTTGGTCCGAGGCGCAACTGCGGGTTTTGCAGGAACGCTTGCAGAAGACCGATCTCATCGCTTCCATCGTCCAGGCGTGGTATGGAGAGCGCGACATTGTCACCAATCCAACGTTCGACCGCGGAAATCTAAATCCCCATGGTTGGGATGCGATGCCCCGCGGTTGGGTTCGACTCGAACAACTCAATTTTAATGTCGCGTTCCACGACACGGTGCTTCCCCGCATTGACCTTGCGGCCAGGGTGATCAATCCAAGCGTCAATCATTGCATTGATCTGGCTTTCAATAGATTTTCGGACGGCAACTGGTTCCACCTTGTGGTAATCCAACACTCCATCTTTGCCAAAATGTGGCTGCCGGCCGTTTCCTCCCATGTGCCGCAAAAAACCGCCTTCGCGCAAAGCGAGGTGGATATGGCCATGCTGGCGTGCGCCTTGGAGCGCTGTCGGCTGGCTGAAGGCCAATACCCGGAAGAACTCAATGCCTTGGTTCCCCGTTTTGTGGCCGTCCTGCCGCATGACATCATCAATGGCCAGCCGTTGAAATATCGGCTCACCGACAATGGACGATTCATCCTCTATTCCGTTGGCTGGAACGAAAAGGATGACGGCGGCGTAGTCGCCACGAACAAAGAAAAACGACAGGACATTCTGCAAGGCGATTGGGTCTGGCAGTATCCCGAAGGGAATTGAGCAGGGCAGACGCCTCTAAACTCTTGCCACTCATTGGAAGCCAGGGAGGGTATGGCCCGGGTGCTGAACCATCCGGGCATTCCACAGAACCTGCTGCCGCGCTGAGGAGAGGAACCCGAATAGCTCCTAATCTTAATCGTAATCCTAATCCAAATCTTCTTTAGAACTCTGCACTCTGCATTCCCAACACTCCGCTGGTATTGCCACCCGCGCATGATTGTGCTAAAACGACGCCATGAAAGGGTCTTTGGAAATTGCCGACCAAAAATCAACGAATACCAATTTCCGAGGACTGACCCTTTCACTTTCATGAAAGGTGCGGCCGCCAGGCCTACGGCGTAGAAGATATCGGGCCATAGGTTGCATAGAATCGGGAGACATAGTTTGAGGCGCCGCTATCCTGATACTGAAACGAACCTGAACCGTCGCATATGCCGAGACCAATGAGCGTCCAATTAATCAGGTTGGTCGAAATTAGAATCTGGTAGGTCTGGCTCGGCCCGCCATTGGAGAAACCCAGGACGAACCCCGGTCCGCTGTAGCTGACGGCGGTCAGCATTGCATGACCGCTAAAATGCTGAGCGCAGCCGATGTCCGTCGTGCCAGCATTGAGCATCGCCCCATAAAAGTCCAGCCCGCCATTGTCGGCAATGTTTATGCCCGACTGGATACAGGCCGAGCTTGCTAATAGATAGAAACCGATCGGGTCGTTCACAAACTGGTCAGCCGTGCTGGTGACATTCGCCGTCGAACCGGCGGGCGGATTGGAGCTTCCATAAAAGAAGTTGTGGTCGTAGATGAACGGCATGGTGCCGCTATACCAGTCGTTGGCGCCCAGGTTCCAGACTCCGGTTGAAAAGCCATGCGGACACCAAAAGAGGTTGTTCTGGAACGTTCCAAAATTGTCCATGTTGATATTGTTCCGCCAGGCGCCGGTCCACAGCCCGATGTACATCTTGCTATTGGCATTGTAGAAGGTGTTGTTATAGAAGTGGAACGTGCCGCTGATGCCGCTGCCGGAAGCGGGCGATTGGAGGCGCATCAACCCGCCGCCGCTGGTGGCGGGGATCACACTGAGATTTCCGTCGTTGACGCTCACGTTGTAGCGGACATAGCACGTATCTCCCGCTTGATTCATCGAGTCGCTGCCCGCATACGGCGACGGAGGCGCGAAGTCCTCAAAAAAACCGCCGACATTGTCGTGAGAGTAGTTGTACTGGATATAGAATTGGCCGCTGCAATACTGATCAATATCAAAAGCCTGCTGATCGATTCCGGGTGACGGAACGCCCACGGCGTTATATGCCACTTCATTGTGCTCCATAGTGCCCCCGTTGCACATCTGGAACTGTGAACCCACACTGGCATAGCCTTCGCCATTGGCTTCATACATTCCGGGGTAGGTAACCTTATTGTAGCCGACATAGGGACTCTCCGAGCCGAATACGAAAATGCCCTCAAAAGCCGTACGGCATGTAATGTTGCTCCGGATCACGACATTCTGGGCCAGCCAGTTGGCATTGGTGCCCTGTGTGCGCCAATTGTTGTAAGTCGCATGGTAATCGCAGACCATCACGCCGTCTCCGGTCGGATTGTTGCTAATGGTGCAATTCTGCACCAAAATGTCAGTCAACAGGGGCGTCGTTATCGCGCTTCCTGCGGTCGCATAATCGCAGATGGTGATCGCGCCGGCGCCACCATAGCCGCCGTTACCGGGATTGCTGTTGGAAACACTGACGCCGGTAATGTGAATGCCATAAGCCGGGGCCGATCCCTGTTCGGAAACCTGGATGCCCCAACCTCCCGTCAGGGTCAGATTATTGATGTTCCAGTAGCTCTGGATACGGGTGTTCATCAATGTTTCCGAGCCCAGCAACACCGCCGCATTGGTGCCCGGGCCGTTGATCACCGGATTGGCGCCCGAGCCGTACCGGTCAATGGTTATCCACGCAGCCGAGGTGCCCGAACCCAGGGGATGAAGCTGCCCGGAAAAACTGTCGCCGCATTTGAACAGAATCTGGTCGCCCGGGTGGAAGGCGATGACGCTGTTCACCTTGGCAAGCGATTGCCAGGGCGCGCCGCTGCTGGTGCCGGCATTGCTGTCGCTGCCCGAGGACGACGATATGTAATAGGGAATGCCGGCAACAGTAGGGTTCGGCACGGCGATACCAAGATCAAAAACGGCGTCAAAGCCGGCGCCGAACGTGATGGTGCCACCGGCAACGGGAATCAATCCGATCTCGTCTCCCGGGTACAGATTGCCGCTGGCGACGGCAAGCGCCTCCCATCCCCACACTGCCTCGCTCGTCTTGCCGAACGACCAGGCATAAGTGGTATTGGGCGCCAGCGGTATGGACAAGCCGCTCCATTGCAGCCAGTCGCCGTCGTTGAAAGTGACATTGGCTGAGGTGTAAGTTTGCAGCAGGGTGGCCGTGGTACCGGACACGGAATAAATGTGGAGATAATAAGTCTGGGGCGTGCCGATGCCGTTGTAGGAATCCAGCCCGGCGGTCCTAAAAGATACTGACATCAGCGTGTATCCCCATGAGTTGGTCCCCGTGGTGAAGGTCTGGCCCGGTTCGCCGGTGCCGTAGTAAGATTGATTGTTGTCGTAGTAATTCAGCCCATCGGGAAAGGTTTGGTTGCCCGCGGCGCTCAACTGGACAATGTCATTTGCCCCAGGAGTTGGGTCCGTGGCGCCCAAGTCCGTCAAGGTTTGCGCACGGATTGCCCCTGTCAGGACCATGAGGAAACAGGCCGCCAGCCCCATTATTGGCCGGTTCATTGTTCGAAGATATAATGGGAAGTTCAGCATTGAAGTTCTCATGATAAATACCGCTTTGAGGCTCACGCCCAAACTAAAACAATAGCACCGGCAAACCGAAACGTCAAGACCGGGAAGCATGGGATGAAGCGCAAAAAAATTGGCTCCAATCCCGATTCTGGCTCTATGGCAGAATCTGTGGGCCAAAATGGCCTTCCAGGCGCACATGCCGGGCGCTTCGCCTTGAAGCCGTGTGGCAAAATGGCACACAAGTAAAGAGGAATGATGAGTTTTCCGCTTTGGCCCGTGGCTTGCGCAGGCAACCCATTGCCGCCAAGAAGTGATCACCAAACGATTGCATGGATTCCGCGGCCAGCGTCGGAGCGTAAGTGGTTCTACAGCAATAACATGCGATGGTATCGACCCGAGGCGTTGAGATGGCCAACCCACAGATTCTGCTGACGAGGCCCGATTCTGAATCGGGACGAACCTGCAACATCACGGTTATCGGCGTAGGTTTTCACCAGCGTTCTTCCGCGCGAGCGAGCAGGACCATGTTCGCCAAAATGTTGCTGCCGCGCTTTTCGCAAGAGGCGCAGAAAGCCGCCTTCGCGCAAAGCGAGGTGGACATGGCCATGCTGGCGTGCGCCTTGGAACGCTATCGGCTGGCCCAAGGCCAGTACCCGCAAGAACTCAATGCCCTGGTTCCCCGTTTTGTGGCCGTCCTGCCGCATGACATCATCAATGGCCAGCCGTTGAAATATCGGCTCACCAACAATGGACGATTCATCCTCTATTCCGTTGGCTGGAACGAAAAGGATGACGGCGGCGTAGTCGCCACGAACAAAGAAAAACGACAGGACATCCTGCAAGGCGATTGGGTCTGGCAGTATCCCGAAGGGAATTGAGCAGGGCAGGATGCGAAGAAATTGGGGGCAAAGTGAATTAAACCGATAGCTTCGTCATTATTTCTTCATTCGTGCTTGGACATTCGTCATTCCCCTTGTTACTTTCGCGCCTTGAGGTTGATTTTTAAAGACTTGGGTTTGTTCACATGACGCGAAAAACCGCATTATTATTCGCCGGACAGGGCGCCCAGTATGTCGGCATGGGCCGGGATTTCGCCGCGCAATGCCCCTCCTCCAAAACCTGGTTCGACCGCAGCCGGGAAATCCTTGGCTTCGATCTGCCAGCCCTTTGTTTCCATGGCCCGGAGCCGGAATTGATCCGCACGGAAAACGCGCAGCCCGCCATTTTTCTCATCAGTTGGATCGCCTTGCAATTGCTGGAAGAGCGCCTGCCCGACGTGGATTATCAGGCCGCCGCGGGTTTGTCCCTGGGCGAATTGACGGCCTGGACCGCCGCCGAAGTCTTCACTTTCGAGGACGGATTGCTCATCGCCCGCCAGCGCGGCCGTTTCATGCAGGAAGCGTGCGACTTGACTCTGGGCGGCATGGCCGCGATTCTGGGCCTGGACATTGAAAAAATGCGCGCCGTCTGCCTTCAGGCACAGGTTGAAATGGCCAATCTCAATTGCCCGGGCCAAATTGTCATCTCGGGTGAATCGGATAAAGTCGCCCAAGCGTGCGAGCTGGCCAAAGCCGCCGGCGCCAAGCGAGCCGTGATGTTGCCGGTGGCCGGCGCCTATCACTCCCGTCTCATGGCCAGCGCCCAGCCCAAAGTCGAGGCGATGCTCAACTCGGTGCCGATGAATGAGCCGGTCATGATGGTCATCGCCAACGTCTCCGCCCGTCCGCACACGGAGCCGCCCGACATTCGGGCGCGGCTGACCGATCAGGTTGTTTCCTCCGTCCGCTGGGAGGATTCGGTCCGCTATTTGATTGAGCAGGGTTTCACACGCTTTATTGAATTAGGCCCCGGCGCCGTCTTGAGCGGGTTCGTCAAGCGGATTGACAAGAATGTCCGGACTTACTCGGTGGCGGACGTTCCCAGCCTTGAAGCGACTGTCGCGGCCTTGAAAGCCGACCGTTAAATCGCCAACCATTTATGCCTCAACTTGCCAACCAGATTGCCGTCATCACCGGCGCGGGCCGCGGGATTGGCCGCGCCATTGCCCTGAAATTTGCCGCCGAAGGCGCTGACATCGCCTGCGTCTCGCGCACCGCCGAAAACGCCGAAAAAGTCGCCGGCGAAATCCGCCTCCTGGGCCGCCAGGCCTGGGCTTATGCGGTGGACGTGGCCGATGCCGCCGCCGTCGCCGCCGCCGCGGAGAAGATTCTCCAGCAAACCGGCAAAGTGGACATTTTGGTCAACAACGCCGGCGTCATCCGCGACGGCTTGATCCTGCGCATGAGCGAGGCGGATTGGGACACGGTGTTGAACACCAATTTGAAGGGCGCTTTTTTGTTTACCAAGGCCCTGAGCCGGGGTTTCCTGAAACAGCGCTCGGGACGGATTCTGAATATCGCCTCCGTCATTGGCTTGATCGGCAATGCCGGCCAATGCAACTACGCCGCCAGCAAAGCCGCCTTGATCGGCTTCACCAAGTCGATCGCCAAAGAATTCGCCTCGCGCGGCGTGACCGTCAACGCTCTGGCCCCGGGCTTGATTGAGACGGACATGACGGGGGTGTTGACACCGGAGTGGCGGGCCGAACTGCTCCAGCGCATCCCCATGCGGAGCATGGGGCAGCCGGCGGACATTGCGGAAGCGGCCCTTTTCCTGGCCGGTCCCGGCGCCCGCTATATCACCGGACAGGTATTGACCGTGGATGGCGGGATGGTAATGTAAAAATTCAATTCTGCGCTGGACGGCTTGATTTTCAACCGCTAAAACAGGCCCTATAAGAGCCGACAATGAGATGAACGTGAATTTTCATCGCGGGGAAAATAGTTTGAATCGGGGCTTGACGCGTTTTGCAGCGTCGGGCATAGACACACACCAAATAGAAATGGAGTTTAACAATGGCAGAAAAAACAATTGAACAAAGAGTCAAAGACATCATCGTCGAGCAGCTCGGTGTCAACCCCGATCAAGTGACGCCCGACGCCAAGTTCATCGAAGACCTCGGCGCGGATTCCCTGGACACGGTCGAACTGGTCATGGCCTTGGAAGAGGAATTTGGCAATGAAATCCCCGACGAACAGGCCGAAAAATTGCAAAGCGTCGGCGACGTCGTCAAATACATTGAAGACTCCCAGAAAAAGTAGGCGTCCACCCCACTTGCCAGGGCAGCGGTCTTGAGTGTCGCTGCCCTTTTTTATGGCCAGCAATTGGACAGACCGCAGAGTCGTCGTGACGGGATTGGGCGTTGTCTCCTCCCTCGGACAGAAGCTCCCTGTCTTTTGGGACAACATTCTGGCCGGCAAATGCGGCATCCACAAAATTACCTCCTTCGACGTTTCCGCCTTCACCTGCCGCATTGCCGCCGAACTGACAGACTTCGATCCCACTCCCGCTTTTGCTTCCCCAAAGGAGGCGCGCCACACGGATCGTTTCGCCCAGTTTGCGACGGTTGCCGCCCGTCAAGCTTTGCTGGACTCTCACCTCGACCTGGAGAAGGCAGACCGGGACGAAATCGGCGTTATCATCGGCTCCGGCATCGGCGGCCTGCACACGCTGGAGGAACAGCACAAGATTTGTCTCTCCAAGGGGCCGGGCCGTCTTTCCCCCTTCATGATTCCCATGCTCATTTCCAACATGGGTTCCGGCCTCTTCTCCATGAACTTCGATTTGCGCGGGCCCAATTTCTCCACTTGTTCCGCCTGCGCCACCTCCACCCATGCCATCGGCGAAGCCTGGCGCACCATCAAGATGGGCGACGCCAAGGTCATGTTCGCCGGCGGCAGCGAGGCCGTCATCGTTCCCCTGGGCTTGGGCGGTTTTTGCGCCATGCGCGCCTTGAGCCTTCGCAACGAGGATCCTCAGCACGCCTCCCGCCCTTTTGACCGCGATCGTGACGGCTTTGTCATGGGCGAAGGCGCGGGGGTCGTCGCTCTGGAGGAATTGGATCACGCCAAGGCGCGCGACGCGCGCATTTATGCCGAAATCGCCGGTTACGGCAACACCGCCGACGCCCACCACCTGACCGCCCCTTCCCCCCAGGGCGAAGGCGCCGCCCGCTGTATGCGCATGGCCTTGCGCTCGGCCGGCCTCAACCCATCGGACATCTCCTACATCAACGCCCACGGCACGTCCACACCGCAGGGCGATCTCGCCGAAACCCAGGCCATCAAGGCCGTCTTCGGTTCGCACGCCAAAAAGCTGGCCGTCAGTTCCACCAAGGGAGCGACCGGACACATGCTCGGCGCCGCCGGAGCCGTCGAAATGGCCTTATGTGTCAAGGCCATCGAATGCAATATCGTGCCGCCGACCATCAACCTGGAGAACCCCGATCCGGAGTGCGACCTGGACTACGTGCCGAACGCGGCCCGGGAAATGGAAGTCACAGCCATTGTCAACAACTCCTTTGGTTTTGGCGGGCACAACGCCTCCATCGCCGCCCGAAAATTTACGGGGTGACAGCGGCCTTCGTCCTGCGTCATTTTTCCAAATGGCCCGTGTTGAACACCGCCGCCTCGCCCACATTGCCATAGCGGTTCACGGCCGAGACCGCGATGATTTCCGGCGGCGCGCCCCCGGCCCCGTCTGGCACAACCTCCTTCGTGTGCGCGCCAGGCAGAATTTCCGTGGTCCAACGGCCGCCCGTTTTTTTCCGCACCACCCATAGCCAGACGCCGCCGGATTCCTCTTTCCAGTTCAGCTTGATTTCCCGCCCGCTTTGCCGGGCCGTCAAAACGGGCCGGGCCGGCAACGCGTTTCCCAGCCAGGCGCAGGCCGGAACCAGCGCCGGCCCGGCATAGGCCCCCTTGCGCAATGCGTCCGCCACTCCGGCATGATTGGCCAGCAACGGCTTGCTGTGCCAGAGGATCTCACCCAACGCCCCGATCTGCCTGCGGATCAATGCGATTTCATTGGTCGTTTCCCGCGCCTCATTGTCGATTCCCTTCCAGCCGCTGATCCTCATTCCCGCGAGCAGGAGACGGTGGCGCGCATTTTGTTCCGCCCACCAATTTAACAACACTGGAAAGCTCTGCGCTTTTTGCGCGACGGGCCAGTAAAGCTGCGGGGCCAGATAATCCAGCCAGCCGTTGGCCAGCCATTTTCGCGAATCGCAATACAGCTTGTCATAGGCGTCAAAACCCGTGATCCCCTTTGGATGATTGGGCTGCCATATCCCGAAGGGGCTGATCCCGAATTTGACCCAGGGCTTTTCCCTTTTGATTCCCTCGTAAACCGTCCGCACGAACAGGTTCACGTTCTCCCGCCGCCAATCGTTGCGGGACAACTTTCCGCCCATTTTTTGGTAGCGCCCCCACGAAGCGTCGTCCGGAAATTCCAACTCGCGCCCGCCCTCTTTTTCCGGGGGAGGATAAAAATAGTCGTCGAAATGCACCCCATCGATGTCGTAACGCCGCACCACGTCCATTATCACGCTGAGCAGATAATCCCGCGTGCCCGGCTCCGTTGGATCAAGCCACAGAAACTTGCCGTAAGTCCGCACCAACCCGGGGTGCGTGACGCTGACATGGTTGGGGGAAACCGGCGTCTTCAAATTCCGAAAGCGCGCGCGGTAGGGATTAAACCAGGCGTGCAATTCCAATCCCCGTTTATGGGCCTCCTCCACGGCGAAGGCCAGCGGATCGTAATAGGGCCGGGGCGCTCTTCCCATCTGGCCCGTCAGGTATTCCGACCAGGGTTCGATTTTCGAGTCATACATCGCGTCGCAACTGCCGCGCACCTGGAGAACGATCACGTTCAGATTCAATTCCACCGCCCGGTCCAGGATGGCGGTCAATTCCGCCTTCTGTTCGCGAGTGGTCAAGCTCCGTTTGGACGGCCAATCAACACCATCGGCTGTGTCCACGGTGGCCACCCACAGCCCGCGAAACTCCCGTTCCACGGCTGGCGGCGTTTCCGCCGCGACCGGCGGTTGGACCGCACCCCCCGCCACGGCCAAAACCAGAAGGGCCGCGCAGATGCGCGGTGTTTTATTTATGTTCAACATGATGCGGGGGAAGAAATAACTTGCAGCCCGGCCCGATGGAAGCAGGAATGTGCCATATGGGTTCAACCCTTGATCGGTTAAGGTGTGACATTTTTTTATTTTTTTGGCTTAAATTACCTTAAATTACCCAGTTGTGTTCGGCAGACTTGATGCTGGGGGCCGGAGAGGGATGCCGAGGGCAACGGGCTGTGGATTCAGGCCGTCGTCTGTCAATTGTAACATTATTGTAACCTGATTGTAACTTGTACTTTTTT
>Ga0326727_10018747_pt1 | contig 14066 bp, 9 predicted proteins | sample MB2enrmetagenome_FD_207643 | JGI IMG/M metagenome (GOLD analysis project Ga0326727, IMG submission 207643) | Lab enriched peat soil microbial communities from McLean, Ithaca, NY, United States - MB29MY | ecosystem: Environmental > Terrestrial > Soil > Wetlands > Peat | place: USA: New York...
GAGTGTGATGAAAAGCGGGCTAAGCTCATCGAGAATGAACTAAAGCCGCTCCTTGCCGGTTACTTCGCGGGCAACATTGCGCTCGCTGACTTCAAATCCAGAGTAGATGGGATCAACAAACGCAACGCGCTTTGGGGGTTTCAAGGAATCAAGGGCCAGATGTTCTTCAACATGGTGGTCAAAGCAGCAGATAGCCCTAAGAAGTGTGACCATGAGTTGAAGTCAGCATTAGCCGTTCCGCCCGATGAGCAAGCAGCCGCCAGCAGGATCAAGACCTTCCTGGCCTACATCAACCGGTTGGGAGAAAAGTGGGTCGCAAGCGGAAAAACCCGACATGGCATCCCAAAGGTGGGGAGCATTCCTTTCTTTCTGTCTTACTTCTGGCAGATTCAGGGGCGTGAGGTGTGGCCGGTTTATTACACGAACGCTGTTCAGACAATGACGGATCTCAATATCTGGCAGCCGTCCGGGGACATCGCGGAGGATTATCTCAAATTCAAGCAGGTTCACGAAGTCTTGATCACGCTGTTCAGTGAGAACGGTAAGCGGCCGTTCAGCCTTTATGATGTGGAACATGTCTTTTGGTTCAAGGGTGGAAATCCATACGACAGGGTTAAGGTGGAGCAAAGGGGGGCTGAACCTTCGCTGGCCAAGCCGCCTGTTAATCAGCTTGTCCTTGCTGAGCCTGACCGCTTGCCTGAGAGCTACATTCCTCCGATTATTGACATCCTTCCAGCGATGGCTCGTCATGAGGAAAGGCTGGTGGAGGCAGCAAAGCGTTCCGGCACGAGCATAGCGAGAGCGTTTGAAAAGTCGGTCAACGCTGCCCTTACGATCTTGGGTTATAAAACCGAACTTCTGGGACAGGGCCAAGGAAGAATGCCCGATGGGCGGGCGTTAGCGCTCGACGAGAATTACGCCATTTTTGGGACTCGAAGGTCCGAGGGGATACATACACCTTAGGCACTGACGACCGAGCAATCCGCGAATACATCAACACTCAGAGTCGTGAATTAAGACGCAGCTGCAGAAAGATCTATTATATCATCGTTTCGAGTTCCTTCGCCGATGATTTTGAGGACATGATCGCTTCGATAAAAATGGAAACAGACGTAAGCGAGGTCATCCTGCTCGAAGCAGAAGCATTGGTGGCGGTTGTAGAGGCTAAGCTGAGGGCGCCCCTCGAACTCGGCTTGGGACTGGACGGTATCCAGCGTTTACTGACCAAGAGTGGCATCCTGACCGCAGCAATGGTTCGAGAATATCTTGCTTAGTCGCTGGCCAGAATGAGGGTCCGGCGTTCGTAGGGCAATGGAACCCAGACTTGAAAGTCAAGTTGTGGTGCTGCATTGGATTGTTGGTTTCGGCCTTGCCCGTCTCTCAACGCTCGACCCGGCTCGGGCCTGCTTTGGATTTCCCATCCTTCGTGGCGGAGCTGCGATGGGTGGAGGGGTTGCGGCTCTCGCGGGGCTGCGGTCAACAACCTGGCGCAGGCGTCTCGCCTGCGGGTTTGGGTGGCGTCCTGCCGCCAGGGTGGGCGGCGCTACCGCGCGAGACGCCCGGTTAAGTCTTGCGCGGGATGCCTGCGCCACACCTGTTCAATGGCCCACGGGTCTTCTTTATCTTCTTCGAGTCGGGTTTCGGCGAATCACCAATCGCGCTTGGGGGAGCCGCTGGCGAGTTCTTCTCCGTGTCAAACCGCGCCAGCACTTTGAGTGCGAACTCGCGCTGTTCGGGCGGGAGTGGATCAAGCAGACTTTTCTCGCCGCCTTCCAGGACTGCGCACACCGGCTCAAGAAAACCCAACGCCTGTCTGGTCTCGGGTGGTTGTGCTCCCAGCAGCCGGCGTGCGGCGTGAAGCCAGCCTTGACGCATCGGTGGTGAGGCGAGGCGCGCGAGGAACTCCGCGAGCTTCAAAGCGCGATGATCTGCAGGCTTGGCCGAGAGGTGCTGCGCAAGGCGGGCCAGAGTGTTGTTGGCCTGGTTGGTGGCTCCATCCCGCCAATATAGAGAAAACAGGTTGTGAGCCGCTAGGCTGACGCCGTCCTCAAAGTTGGTCTCCACCTCAAGAACTACAGTCCAATCCGCAATAGCACTAGCCTTCTGACCCAGTGCCACGTAGGTGAAGCCGCGATTGAGTAAGGCCTTAGCCAATTGCTCCTTGGACACTGTCTTCATTGCCACCACCGCAGTGTAGTCGGCCAGCGCGCCTTGGATATCACCCAGCCTCCCTTTGGCGACGCCACGGTTGACCAACGCCTGGACTACCTGCTCTGTAGACGCTCCTTGCAGTGTCACAACCGCCGTGTAGTCCGCCAACTCGCCTTGATGGTCGCCCAGCCTCCCTTTGGCGCCGCCGCGATTTAGCAGCGCCCATGCAACTTGCTCCTTAGGCGCGCCTTCCAGCGCCGCCACCTCCGTGTAGTCGGCCAGCGCGCCTTGGTTGTTGCCCAGCTTCCCTTTAGCGAGGCCGCGATTGAACAACGCCTGGGCCACTTGTTCCTTGGGGGCGCCGTTCAGGGCCACCACCGCCGTGAAGTCGGCAAGGGCGCCTTGATTGTCCCCCAGCCTCCCCTTGGCGCCGCCGCGATTGACCAACGCCCTGGCCACTTGCTCCTTGGGCGCGCCTTGCAGCGCCACCACCGCCGTGTAGTCGGCCAACTCCCCTTGGGTGTCGCCGAGCATTCCTCTGGCGCTGCCGCGATTGAACAACGCGCCGGCTACTAGCTCCTTAGGCGCACCAGCCAGCGCCACCATTGCCGTGTAGTCGGCTAGCGCGCCTTGACGGTCGCCCAGCATCCCTGTGGCCACGCCGCGATTGAACAACGCGCCAGCTACTTGCTCCGTAGGCGCGCCTTCCAGCGCCACCACTGCCGTGTAGTCAGCTAACTCCCCTTGGGTGTCGCCCAGCCTTCCTTTGGCGACCCCACGATTGACCAGAGCGTGGGCTACTTGCTCCTTGGGTGCCCCTCTCAGCGTTACCACCGCCGTGTAGTCTGTCAGTGCGCCTTGGGTGTCGCCCAGCGTCGCTTTAGCGAGGCCCCGATTGAACAACGCGCGCGCCAGTTGCTCCTTGGGCACTCCTTCCAACGCGATCACTGCCGTGCAGTCGCCCATCGCGCCTTGGGTGTCGCCCAGCCTCCCTTTAGCGACGCCGCGGTTGACCAACGCCTGGGCCAATACCGCCTTGGGCGCGCCTTCCAGCGTCACCACCACCGTGTAGTCGGCCATCGCGCCTTGGGTGTCGCCCAGCCGTCCTTTGGCGACGCCGCGATTGAACAGCGCCTGGGCCACTCCCTCCTTGGGCGCGCCTTCCAGCGTCACCACCGCCGTGTAGTCGGCCATCGCACCTTGGGTGTCGCCCAGTCCCTCCTTGGCGACGCCACGATTGACCAATGCAGCGACTACCTGCTCCTTAGGCGCGCCCGCCAGCGTCACTAGCGTTGTGTAGTCGGCCAGTGCGCCTCGGGTGTCGCCAACCCTCCATTTGGCGAAGCCGCGATTGACCAACTCCTCGGGCGTTTGCTGCTCAAACGCTCCTTTCAGCGCCAGCACCGCCGCGAAGTCTGCCCGCGCCTGTTGATGATCACCCGAAATGTCGAAGCAGCGACCTCGCTCAAGCAAGGCGGCAGCCCGTTCCGAAGCGGGTTGGTCCTCGTCGTTAATGATGGAGTTCAACACACTCAAGGCGGTCTCCAGATCCGTGTGTTCCGCACACCAGCGTCCGAGCAACACGTAGGCAGTTGATTCGAAGCTCATCCCTTCGCGAGCCGCCAACCTGGTGAAGTCGGCGTGAGCTAAGGCTGCCTCGCGATAGTCTCCGGATTTTAGCCACTGGCGGACAGTGTGGTCACGGGCCTCTGACGCGTATGGCGTGTCGGCAAGAGACGCAGCGAAATACTCAGTGGTGAGAGCGGCTTCATGCAGGGCGTTCGGTGAGGCCCAGTTTTGGAGCCTGGCAAAAGACTGGATGGTGGCAAATCGTTCCTCGGCCTCAAACCAGATGCGCAGCACTTCGACGAAGAGTTCAATGCGCCGCCGGTTCTGGTTGAGATACCGCATCTGATACCAGATGGCGAAGAGTTTGTCGGGCACGGTGTAATTAGCGGCGCGGCCCTTGCCGCCGCCGAGCACCTCGACGATTTGCGCATCCTTCAGACGCTTGAGCTGGGTGGTGATGGCGTTGAGCGGGAGGCGAGTTCGTTCCACCAGGTCCACCGGCTGGGCCGTGCCTCCCTTTTCCATCAACGCATGGACGATCTTCCGCTGCTGCGGCGGGAGATTCTCCATCTCGTCCTTGAGGAGAGGCGTCAGCTCGTCCACCAGACGCCGGAGGTATTGGACAATGGTGGTGACCTGGCGCTGGCTCAGCAACTCGTAGAGCATGAGGATGAGCCGGGGATTGCCGCCGGCCAAGTGGACGATTGCGCGAATCTTCGGACGCTGCTCTCCGAAATCACGGAGGAAGCGATCATTGCCGTCGAACGCCGCGCGGCGCTGGAGCAGCTCGAAGACCTGTTCGGCACTGAGCCTGTCCAGCGGCACCGGGCCGAAGTAATTGAAGAACGCCTCGTCGTAGCGCTTGAGGGAATCGAACACATGGACCGAGCTGCCAATCAATAGCATGAACGGGTCTTTCATCAGCAGGCGTCGCAGCGTGCCCTTCATCTGGTCGTCGAGGCACTCCTCCAGCAGGAGGTTGAGGTTCTCCACGAACACCACCAGCCGCTTGTCGGTCTTTCGGGTGATCTCACGCAGGCCGGTGACGGCCAGTTGCTGGCTTTGTTCGTCGTTGGACTCCGTCTCGACCTTTTCCACCCATGCTTGCGCCTCGGGCAGTCCGCTCGCGGAAAGTTCGCGGAGGATGGCCGCCAGGAAATCCCGCAGTGAAGCGACGCTGAATTGCTCCTCGGGGAAAACCACCGGCAGCCAGGCGCGGCTTAGTTCCGCGTCCCGCTTCAGGCGCAGGGCGACCATGCGAATGACCGTGGACTTGCCCGCCCCACGCGGCCCGGTGACGACGAAGCTCGACAGAGTCCCCGCGCGGATCTGGTCCCGCAGTGATTTGAGCAGGTAGTCCACGGTGTGACCCCGCGCGGCGAACGTTGCGTCCAGTTCGGACTCCGACATCTCCGACGGTGTGTATTTGTGGGTGACTAGGCTCATGGCTGCCGGCCCTTCAGGTTATCGCCGTTTGCGGTTTTGCCGCCTGAGGTTCTTGCTCCAGCGGCCGACGCCGGATACCAGCGCCGCCACCAGTCCTGCATCACCTTCAGCAGGAATTGATACTCGTTGGTTGCCGCATGGAGCCGCAGGTACCACTCATATTCGAGGTCGGCCATGAGTTCGTCAAAGCCTTGCTCGGTGGCGCCCCTACCGCAGGCTTTGGCGTAGATGTCATAGAGAACGAGCCGCGGAACCCGGCAGCGATCGGCCACGGCGCGAAGAATCGCCATAGCCGCCTTCTCGCGCCCCGGTCCATAACGCCTGAGGCGAGCACTGTAGTGATCGAAATACTGCCGGCAGGTCGGGCCAAGGACGCGCTCCGCGTAAAGCCGTTCGAGGTCCGCCAGAGTAAGCCTGGCTCGCGCCTCCGCTCGGAGTTGGCCCAATTGCGCGAAGAAGATGTGGATGAAGTAGGGAACAGGAGCACCAATGAGTCCCAGCATCTTCTCGCCCAACTCGGCGTTCCACGCAATGCTGAAAGCGGCGGCCAAATCTTCCGCGAGCCGTTTGGCGGTCTCGGTATCGAGCGGTTCGACCGTGAGCCGGGTGAAATCAACCAGCCTGTCGGTGGCGCCAAGCCGCTTCAGTATCTGGTCAATGCCGACGCTGCCCGCGACGATGAAACGATGCCGCCGGAGAACGTCCTTCTGCGCCAGCCGGACCGGGCGAAACCAGGCCAGAAAGTCGCGCGCTGCCTCATCCCCCTGCTTCTGGATGATTCGATCGAGCATGGCAGGCAGTTCGTCGAAGAGGAAAACGATGGTGTTGTCGGCCTTCTCCAGCTCGGTAAGCATGCGCTTCGCAGCTTCACGCCAGTCCTCCTTGATTGACTGCTTGAATTTCACCTTGGCTCCCTCGAATTCAGCCTCCTCGAAGTTCTTCTTTACCCAGTCCATGATCGCGGCCGGCAGCTTCTTGGTTTGGGAGAGAAGAGCCCGGGTCTGGTCGTGCGCCAACAAATCCTTAGTCACCCGCCAGACAAACTCCTCCGCGGAGTCAACATCTTCGAGGTCAAAGGAAAGCGGCAGGTATCCAGGACGGGGATTCAGGAGCACGTCGCGCATCACGCCGCTCTTGCCGAAACGCCGCGGCGCGAGCAGCAGGATGTTATTCGCCTCGAGCATGTGCCAGAGGTGGTTGATGAAGTCCTCCCGGCCATAAAGCTCTTCTGGCTCAGGGATTTGGCCAACCAAACTACGCGTATGTTTCATAAAGCAACAATATTGTTGCTTATGCGCACAATGAAAGCAACAACAATGTTGTTATTTCTTGCACAAGGGACGGGAGGGGCGAGGTGGTCCACTAACTCTTCCCGTTCTTGGCTACCAGCTACTGCAGGGTCGGGGATCTACCGACCACTTTCAGGCGACCAAGTAAACGACCAAATCCTGCTCCTGGAGGGCTGCCAGCGGGCCTTCTGCGGAATGCTTAAGCCCTGCTCAGAGCCACCCAAAGTCACATCAATGCGACATCAAAGCCACCCCAAAGCCTGTTGATAGCCAGGTGATAGGCACCCCAAAGCCACCCCAAAGCCACCCCAAAGTCCGTGGAGCCTGAGGGGAGAGGTTGGCACTCGCTTTGAGGGGCTCTGGCCTGTGCGCGGCGCTTCCACTTTGCGCCAGATTATTTGAAGAGTTGGAATTCCCAGATGGTCGGCCCGCCGTTGGCGTCAAGGAGGTTCAACCGCACCCGCTGAGCGGTGACAGGCGGGAATTCGGCACTAAGCTTCTCGCCAGGGTCCTCACCCCGGTAACACGTTTCCCATTGCCCGTCCCGGAAGTACTCAATGGCGAACTTGCGGATGCGCTTGAGCTCCGGGAAGGCCTGGATGATAGTTGCCCGGCTGAAGGTCGTCGGCCTGCCGAGGTCAACCTCCAGCCAGGCCGACATGGTGGTTGCGTCGGTAGCCCAGCGGGTATCGTCCCGCCCGTCCACAGCCTTGTCGGGGCCATATTCAGCCTGGTTGCCAAAGACGTTGGAGGCGGTTGCCTTGGCGCGCGTGGTTAGGGACGGCTCAACCGGCACGTCCACCGCGGCAAGGCCAAGAGCCGACCGATCCAGGTCGAGCGCGATCACGGTGTCCAACGGCTGCCACTTGCCTTGGGAAAGGGAAACCTCCAGCCCCGCATCGGCCTGGTGCACTACAGCCTTGCCTCCGGTCAGAATCCGGCTGCGCACCACCTTCGCCGCAATGGGCGGCAATTTGAGCGCGCTTCCTGACCCGCGCCAGACATGGACGAAGATGGTCTTACCCTTGCGGGTGGAGGCCCCGTAGGCGCCGGGCTTGAAGGGACCGCCACGGGTGCCGTAGATGCTCTGGCCGTATTTGTCCAGCCAGGCGCCGAGTTCTCTGAGCCGGTCGGCTTGCTCGGGCGCGATCTGGCCATTGGGCATCGGGCCAACGTTCAGCAACAGGTTGCCGTCCCCGCCAGCGCAACGGATCTGCATCTCCAGGCAGGCGGAGAATGGCTTTACGCCATCTTTATGGCCGCCCCAGGCCCATTGGCCGCTGCGCGAAATCGTCATGCACGATTCCCACGGGCGCTGGTCGTCATAAGCGCCCACACTCTGTTCCGGCGTGTAGTAATCGGCGTTAGTGGAGAGGATCTGGCGGTCGCTGTTGCCCGGGCCGAGGTCGAGTCGGTTATCAATGATGATGTTGGGCTGCAGTCCCTTCACAATCTGGTAGGTGCGCGCCTGGTCATACGGCGATTCGTGTCCGTCCCAATCGAACCAGAGCAGGTCAATGCGGCCATAGTGACTCAGGAGTTCGCGCACTTCGGACTGCATGCGGTTCAGGAACAGAGCGTTGCGCTCAGTCCGGAAGTCCGGGTCGCGCCAGTCCATGGGCGAGAAGTACCAACCGATGCGCAGGCCTTGCCGCCGGGCGGCCTGGGCGAGTTCCGCGCAGACGTCACGCTGGAAGGGGGTGTGGGCGATGTTGTAATCGCTGGCGTGGCTGTGCCAGAGGAGGAAGCCATCGCAGTGCTTGGCCGTCAGCACCATGTATTTCACGCCCGCGGCTTTCGCGAGGCGCGCCCACTCCGAGCCGCTGAAGTTCGTCGGGTCGAACTGGCGGTAGAGGTTGTCATAGACCTCGACGGGGATGTTGCCCTGGTTCGGGCATTTGGGATTGGAGTTGGCGCGCGACCAACTGATCTCGGTTTCCTTGAGGCTTACCGGCCCCCAGTGGATGAAGAGGCCGAAGCGCCCCTCGGCCCACCAGCGAAGGCGTTCGGGATAGGGGCGTGGCCGGAGGCCACCGGGTGTTGCATTGGCAGAAGGCGTGGCACCCGGCCAAGCTTGTGGGGTGACATAGTCAAAGGGCTTGTGGTTGAACCAGCGGGCGAGGGCCGCGATGTTGCGGTCGTTGCCCGAGAAGGAGTCCATTGGCTTCGCAAGGCACTCCGCGATTGGCAGCGGCAGTGAGTTAGTCCCCGGCTTGCTGAAGCCGTAGATGCCGTAAACCTGGTTGGCAGGATCGGAGAGCACTTTGCGCGCATCGTGCCGGTCGCCCCAGCCGACCAGGCAAAGCATCGGCTGTGTGCGACGGCCAAGACGGGGAGCCACGGAGCGCATCGCGTCCGGCGTCCCGCTCTCGTCCATCAGCCAATCGGCTTCTTTGAAGACGGAGGTGTTGAGAAAGTGCGGGCTGCGGACGTCGTGGCACGACAGCCAGATGACGCAGTTGGGCTTGACCCGCTTGGCAGTGTCGTGGATGCGGCGCCAGCAGCGTTCCGTGGCCTTTTGCTCGTAGAGCAGCCGGTCTTCCGGGGCCGGCTTGCCGTCAGCGGGAAAGGGTTTGCCGGTGAGCCGGGTGAAGAGTTGTTGCTCCGCTTTCAACCATTGGCCGTGGTTGGCTTGCTGGCGGGCCTCGTCAGAAGGGTTCCAAAGCCAATCCACCATGAAGCCGTCCATCTTGGTCTTGCGCAGGGCCTCCGTGATTGCCTCGGCAAGGTAATCCAGGTAAGCGTCAGTCAGCGGCAGATGAAAAGTGGCGGGTGTGCCGTAGCTCAGGTCGGGGTGCTCCGTGCCCCAGCGCGTGTTGGCGGCGACACAGAAGTAGCCCATCACCTTCATGCCGCGCGCGTGGGCGAGGCTCACCAACTGGGTGGTGAAGTCATGGTGAAGGCCCGGTTGGGGCGGGACCTTTCCGCCCTGGTACCAGGCATAGCCATTGCAGGAAACGGCAAAGGTCTGGATGACGTTGGCGCCGAGCCCGGCATACCAGGCGACGTGTTGCTCCGGGTCCGCATCGGCCCAAAGTCCAGGTGGCGCAAAGCCGTTGGGCCCGCCTGGTCCCCAGTTAAAGTCAATGCAAAATGCGCGGATCGCTTCCCCGGCGAGGAGGCCCGGGCTGCCCGTCCACAAGAACAGAAGCGCGGCCCACAAGGCCGCGCCCCCGCGCACTGGATGGCATGTTAACTGGCGTGGCCTTGTCGGGCCGCCGGCAGCGGTGGATTCGTTCGGGACGTGCTTGCCGGGGAAAGGTCCCAACACCGCGGACGGGGGGGCTTGGTCTCGCAAGAGGCTCATGCCTCTTGATACCAGAGGGGAAACCCTCGGACAAGCCCTCGTGCCATGTCCCAGGGTCGTTGCAAGTTGGATTCAAGAAAAGGGGTGGGGACGGCTCGTCCCACAGCAATGAACCCCAAGGCAGGTTTGTCGGGGACGAGCCGTCCCCGCCCCGACTTGGTGGGAATCTTGAATCCGCCCTACGGTCGTGGGCGAAGAATCCCGGACGTTACCGGTCGTTGCGAGCGCAATAACGCTCGCCAGGATGGCCAGAGTTCACGCCCGCCAACCGCCGGGCGGTGCCATAGGAACAGGCGGGGGATAGTCGCGTGCCACCGCACACGCTTCCGAGCCTCTACTCGGAAACCGTTAGCACCGAGTTTCGTCCACCAAAGGGGTTTTGGACGCTTTCCTTGGCGCTGGGATCAGGCCGCCAGTGGCCGTCCACCACAAATAGGTATTCATGGCGACCGGGCCCAAGCCTGAGGTCGCCTTTCCACCGGCCGTTGCCTAAGGGGACTAAAGGAGTGGTATCTGGCTTCCACCCATTGAAAGAGCCGGCCACATACACTTTCTTCGCAGCAGGCTCGGTCAGTTCGAGCGCTACACGCGCCGGGTGGGCGGACTCTGGTTTCGGGGTTGCGGGCTGCGGCACCACGGGCGCGGTGGAACGCGTTGGCGCCGCGGAATGCATGGGCGCGGCGGAATGCGTTGGCGCGGCGGAGGGCGTTGGCGCGGCGGAGGGCGTGGGCGCAGGCTTCGCCGGTTCGGGGGCAACCGCTTCGACATCAATAAATAATTTCTTCCTGTTCTTGGTAGATTTCATCATCTAGACTATAACAACTTGGCCTCGGTTTCGTTCAAAACTTTCGCCGGACCGCGCCAGCCTTAGCAATACCTGTGCCGCTCGCGCGCCGAAGTTGGGCTGCACCCGCAATTGCTCGGTAACCTGCCCCCAAACGGACGCGGAGGGCAGGTCGAGCAGCCGAGAATGGCTGTTGGTATCTTGCCATGCTGGTCAAGAAGCTGCCGCCACGTGCCCGCCTGCCCGGACCTTTGAACGGTAGGCATCTTGACCAGAGCGGAAGCCGGGTTACTGTCTGCGTGTGGAATGATGAGAGCGAGGGTGGCGACAATCGTTGCGTGCGCTGATCCCTGGCGATAACCTTTAAGCTTCATGGGCCCAGTCGAGTTTTTGCGAGCCGAGGCGACCTACGGGTTGCTGGCGGTGGTGCTGGCTGTGTCGCCGGCGCAGGCCACGGCCCAAACTCCGCCGTCTGCCTCGCCGGAACTTCCCCATACCAACCGCCTGGCGCGGTCGGTCAAGAGTGCGCAACGGCAAGAGTCCGCCAACGCCGACGCCGGCGCTTTGCCGGCCATGCCACGGCCAACCCTCGCTTACCGCACGGACCTGCGCCCTGCCTTCACCAAGACGGCGCCCACCTCTCTGGCCGATCTCAGGTCTATGCAGGAGCATGTGGAGGCCCTGGCCGCGCGGGTTTCGCCTGCGGTGGTGGCGGTCGAAGTCGGCAGCGGTAGCGGCAGTGGGGTCGTTATCTCGGGGGACGGGCTTGTGTTGACGGCCGGGCATGTTTGTGGCTCGCCCGACCGCGATGTGCTTTTTACGTTTCCCAGTGGCCGGACGGCAAGTGGGAAGACCGTGGGCGCCAACCGCGAGACCGACACGGGTCTCTTGAGGATCACCGATCGTGGCCCTTGGCCCCATGTCGAGATGGGAGACCTCCAGCACGCGCGCATGGGCGACTGGGTGCTGGCGCTGGGCCATCCAGGTGGCTTCGATCTTCGCCGCTCGCTGGTGGTGCGGTTGGGGCGCATTATCCGGCTCGAGCCGGACGCGCTCCAAACGGATTGCACTATCGCCCCGGGGGACTCGGGCGGGCCGCTGTTCGACATGCATGGCCGCGTCATCGGCATCCACAGCGCCATCAGCCCCTCGGTGGCCGACAACTTTCATGTAGCAGTAACGGCCTTTTACGATGGCTGGGCACTGCTCGTCAAAAAGCCGGACGCAAACAACCAACCCGACAAGCCCCAGGCCTACGTCGGCGCGGAGGGGGCGGATGACCCCGGCGGATGCCGGTTGACGGCGGTGGACGAGGACGGCCCGGCCGCTAAAGCGGGCCTGAAGGTGGGTGACCTGGTGGTCAAGGTGGACGGCCGGGAAGTCCCGGTCTATGCATCGTTCCTGCGCTGGTTGGCTGAGGCCGAACCGGGTGAAACGCTCAACCTGGAGGTTAAGCGCGGTGATAAACAGCTCTCGCTGGAAGTGAAACTGGAGTCTCCGCCAAAGGGGCGCCCATGAGCTTCGGCGCTGTAGAAGTGAGGCGGCGGCCTTGGCTTTCCCATTGCGGGATGCCGACCCTCGTGCTCGCGCTGGGACTGCTGGCGCCGCTTGCCCGCGCGCAGGATTTTTCCGACTCCCCAACACTGCCACGCGACCGCTTCACGAGCGGCGAGACCCTATTACGCGCTTTTGCGCCGTTGTCCGCGGCGACGCGCTATTCGATTGTTAAACTCAATGTGGATGGCGCAACCGTCGCGCTGGGCACTGTAGTGGATACCAACGGGCTGGCGCTTACCAAGGCGAGCGAGCTCAAGAGAGGCAGACTGACGTGCTGGCTCGCCACGGAGAAGGAGGTGAATGCGGAGGTGCTCGGCATTGATGAGGACGAAGACGTCGCGCTGGTGCGGGTGCAGGCCCGGGGTTTGAAGCCGGTTCAGTGGGCTGAGGGCGAGGTCGCCATTGGCCAATGGGCGATCACGCCTGGCATCGCGGACACCCCTCAGGCCGTCGGCATCATCAGCGCGCTGCCCCACCGGATACGCCCTGCGCGCGCGCTCATTGGGGTCAGGTTCGACTTTGGCACCTCGAAGCCGAGCATTGACACTATCCTTCCCGGGCTGGGCGCCGAAAAGGCGGGGCTGAAACCGGGAGACATCATCGTGGCCATCAATTCGCAGGTGGTGACCAATCGCGAGCAGGTTATTGAGGCGCTGCGCGATTTCCGCGAAGGCCAGACCGTCAAGCTGCGGGTCCAGCGCCGAGTAACGCAGTTCACCGCCGAGGTGCGCATGATGACGCCCAAAGCGGGCCAGTTTGATGATTCGTCCGATTCCTCACGGCAGTTCAGCCGGCTCCGAGGTCAAATCAGCCAGCGCGCGGAAGGGTTCGATCAGGCCATCGAGCACGACACTGTCTTGCAGCCCTGGCTGTGTGGGGGCCCGTTGGTCAACCTGGACGGCAAGGCTATCGGCATCAATATCGCTCGCGCCAGCCGGGTCAGCACCTACGCCCTTCCCAGCAGGCTGGTCAAGCGCGTGCTCGATAACCTCAAGACCAGCCTCAAACCAACCAACCGGGTGAGCGCAGGATTCGAGCTTCGGAATAAGCCAAGCGGCTGAAGGCCGTTGCAGCTCAGCACATCGCCATTTTGCCTGCGGATTTGCCCGGGAGGAAATAGGCTTTCGTATTGGCGTGAACGTCCGGGGAGCGCAGCAGTTCGGCCTCGGTCAGCCAGGCAAACTCGCCGTGTTGGTCCTTGGGCAATCGCAAATCCTGCATTGAGCAGATCAATTCGCAGGCCAACACCACATAATGCGTGCCGAATCCGGCTTGCTCGCGGTTGTTAGTCGCATAGAAGTGTTCGTAAACACCCAGGAACCGGGCTTCCTCGATACGCTTCTCCAGCCCGAGTTCCGCCAGGGATATCCTCCTGAAGGCGGCGGCCAAGGTCTCGTTCTTCGTGATGCGGCCCCCGGCCACGAAAAGGCAACCTTTGGCCGGCTCGCGCTTGCGACGTCCTACCAGCACGCGCCCGTCGGGGGAGCGGACCACCAGGTCAATGGCGACCAGCGGCGTCAACCTGACGACGCGGTCGAAGTCCTCAGGCTCCAACGGATGGCCAGGTATGGGTTCTTGGTTCATCAATGCGGAAAAGTGTATCAGGCCGCGGCACGGCGTCCAGCGCGGGGCTGGCGGGCGTGTCTCGGCAGTGCCACCGGCCTGGGCGCACGCTGATATAACCCTTTCAGGGCAAAACGTGGTTTTTGGGCGCGTGATCCCAGGGTAGCTCGTGCCTCGCAACCCTGGACTGAGTGATTGCCATCCTTTCAGGATGGTGGTACTGACGAGATGCGCTCTTATGGGGAGTTCCCCATAAGGGCGCATCTTGCCAGTACCACCATGTGGAGTGCCCCGGCAGAGCGCGGCGACAACGGCGCTTTGGCTCCTTCTCCGCTGCTGGCCGAAGCCAAAGCGGTGTCGCGCTTCACTTGCCACCGCACTCCATATAAGCGCCGTCCCC
>Ga0326727_10018748_pt1 | contig 14065 bp, 10 predicted proteins | sample MB2enrmetagenome_FD_207643 | JGI IMG/M metagenome (GOLD analysis project Ga0326727, IMG submission 207643) | Lab enriched peat soil microbial communities from McLean, Ithaca, NY, United States - MB29MY | ecosystem: Environmental > Terrestrial > Soil > Wetlands > Peat | place: USA: New York...
TTGTTTGCGCCTATTTCGAACATGGTCAGGACGAGTACCTTTACTTCTTGCTTGGCCGGGGAGCCTTGGGCGCCGAGCGCCGCTGCATAGACTGCCATGATCAGGAACGCTGCCGTGAGCTTGTAGACTTTTTTCATGTAATGAATGCCTCCAAAATCAGGATAAAGAAATGTACGGATTATCCACCTTTTTGCATAGGAGAGCGGTTTAAGGACAAGATCGACGGCTTCGTAGGAAATACCTGATCGCTTAAATGGGGCCGAATCTGCTTCGCGTCTTCGCACGCCGAGTCGCGTCCAGGTTAATAACCGTTTGCAAATCGGCAGCAGGACTCCCCGGTGGTCAGGTAGAGCGTCGCTCCCGCTCAGATCCAGCGGCGTGGGTCTGCCTGAACGCAGCACTGACATCACCGATGCCGTTAGCGGGCGGGTGTCACATGAACCGTGGCCCCCGCGATATATGGGATGTCAATAGCGAGGCCCACGGATTCATGTGACAGGACCCGCCAACGGCAGTTATGATGAAAGTTTCCGCCGCTTGGGCATATGCAGCCGGAAGTCCTGCCGAGAGGGGAACGATGCACTCGGCGAACTCTCACTTTGCTCGGTTCGCAGGTTCCCCTATATCGCCTTCACCTTCTGATACATCGCAAGCGCCTTCTCGAAGCCCTCGGAGCCGATGGCCTCGAGCGCCTTCGCCGCGGCGGGGAAGACCGTGCAGACGAGCGCTTCGTGCTCGTCCGCCGTGAAGTCGGAGAGCACGTAGCCCGCTATGTCGTCGTGATCGGGCCGGCCGATGCCGAAGCGCATGCGGGCGAAATCGCGCGTTCCCAGGCGCGCTTCGAGGGAGCGAAGGCCGTTATGGCCGCCGAGTCCTCCGCCCTGCTTGAGTCCGAAGGTACCGAAGGCGACCTCGAGTTCGTCGTGGATCGCGAGGATCTCGGAAGCTTCGATATGGAAGAAGCGCATGAGCTCGGCTGCGGAGTCGCCCGAGAGGTTCATGTAGGTCTCGGGCAGGAGGTAGTAAGTGCGGCCCTCTTCGGTCTCTCGTGTCGCATAGCGGCCCTTGAACTTGCGGTCCCACGTGAGCTCGTCGTAAAAGGGGAGGGATTCGAGGAACTGCCAGGCTACGTTGTGGCGATTGCCGGCATACTCGCGGCCGTAGTTGCCGAGGAAGGCGTAAAGCTTGATCAAGGTGGACGCTCCGAAGCGCGGTTTGACCGCTCGTCCTCGCGATAGTACACTCGAGGCCGCATCGATGGAAATGGGCTGGTAATAAGCCGCGGGAGGCTCCAGATGATCGTGGACGAGAGGTTCTCGCTTTCGACCGAGGAGGCCGATGGGCAGAAGGTCCTGCGTTTTACTTGCGCGCTCGATCTGGCTTTTACCGAGGCCGTGGCGAATCTCTTCGCGGCTTCTTTCGCCGAACTGGGCGAACTCTGTGACATGCCCTCGGCGGTTCGCGATCGCCTCGCGAAAAGCGGTGAGCGGACGATTTTCTCCAATGGTTGGCAGTCCTGGTGTTTTGCGGGCGAGCTCGCCGGCGGCGAGCGTATCCATCGATCGCGCATCGTGCCGAACCTCAACGTATACACGGACGGCCCCTCCCCCGTCGAGGCTCGCCACGAGGTCCGCTCCTACTTCTTCTCGTACATACGCCTGGGCGATACGCGCTTCTTCATGGTTTCGCGAGGCGATCCCGCGAAGAGCCTTCCTCCGGTCGCCTTCAGGATCGATCGCTCGACCCTCGACGTGAAGATCGAGATCGCCGCAGAAGGCGCGAGCCTCAAGAAGGGCGATCTTGTCGCGGAGATCAGGCTCTTTTATCGAGAGGGCTTTTTCGGAGCGAAGGACGCGATGCGTGATGCCTTTTGCGAGTACGCGCACTTTGATTGTCTGAGCTTTCTGGGCCCGAGCGGGGAGAGGAAGCCGGGCAAGCGCTTCGCGCCCGGTGGCTATGAATCCTGGTACAATCACTATACGCATATAGACGAGGGGATACTCGGGCGCGACTTCAAGTCGATAAGCTCGAACGACAATCTCATCAACGCTTACTACCTCCGGCGAGGGAAGCCGACTGTATTCCAGATCGACGACGGCTGGGAGACAGCGGTCGGACAGTGGGAGCCCGATCCGGCCAAGTTTCCCCGGGGCATGAGGGCCTTCGCCTCCAAGATCGAGGAGAAGGGCATGGTGCCCGGGATCTGGATCGCGCCGCTCCTCGTTACGCGCTCGAGCGCGGTCTATCGGGAGCGGCCCGAATGGCTCCTCCGAAACGAGCGCGGCCGCCTGGTGCCCGCGGGCTTCAATCCCGGCTGGGACGGGGTCTTCTATTGCCTCGATATATCGCTGTCCGAGGTCGAGGACTATCTCGCGAGGCTCTTCGATACGATCGTCGAGGACTGGGGCTACCGCTACCTCAAGCTCGACTTCCTCTACTCAGGCTTCATCGCGGGAGCGAGGCGAGAGCCTGGGGCGGCTTACGAGCATTACGACAGGCTCATGCGGCGCTTAACCTCCCGCGTCGTCGACTCTAAGGGGCGCGGCGTCGCCTACCTGGGTTGCGGCGCTCCGCTCGAGGCCTCGTTCAGGCACTTTCCCCTCATGCGCATCGGGGCGGACACGAAGGAGAAGTGGGAGGCCGGGCTGCTAAAAAATGTAGTGAGGCATCAAGGACGACCCGCGGCCTACACGAACCTCACGCACACGATCGGCCGAACCATCCTCGATGGGACTGTCTTCATAAACGATCCGGATGTGGTCTTCTGCAGGACTACCCGGATGAGGCTGACCGAGGGAGAGAAGGAGCTCGTGGCCTTGATCGACGCAATGCTCGCTTCCCAGATCATGTTTTCGGACGACACGCATGAGTTCGGAGGGGGCGGAGAGGCGGCTTTCACGGCGCGCATCGCGGCTCTCTTCGACAGGTTGGCCGGCGGAGAGTATGGGGCCGAGCGGGTCGCGAAGGATGTGTACTCGATCTTCAGTCGCGACGGCCGGGTGAAGGGGATCGCAAACCTCTCAGAGCATTGCTACGGAACTGAGGGCTTCGATGCGCTGAGGGCGATTGTCGCACATGGGGAAAAAGCCGGGAGCGGAACGACTCTTTTCGAGCCGCGCTCCATTTCGCTGTACGAGGCATTATAAACGTTTCCCCCGTAAAAAAAAACTTATTGAGCCTTGTCAGTCAACTGAAATATGTCCAAGCTTAGAGGCATGGGCATAATGAAAGGTGGTTTCTCTCTCGTTTTCCTCCTTCTCGCAGCGTACGGTATCGAGGCTCAATCGAGTATTCCGTTCGTCGTTTCAATCGAGAACGTGAGCGCCCACTTTCAGGCGAAGGCGACGCGAGAGTTCGCGGAGAAGCTCGCGGCAAGGTCGGCAGGCGAGCTCCAAGTCCGCTACTACGATGGCGCGACCCTTTATCGCGATGCCGAGGTCGTTAAGAAGGTCGCCAAGGGAGAAGTTGCCTGCGCCTTTCCCGGGCTATGGCAGCTCGACGAGATGGTGCCGGATACCGCCGTATTCATGCTCCCCTCGGTCTATGGCCGTTCCATCGCGCAGATGCGCGAACTCGCGGACGGACCCTTGGGGGCATTGGTCTCGAAGCGCGTCGAGGAGACCCTGGGCGTCGTGGTCATCGGGCCCTGGCTCGACCTTGGATATGGGCAACTCTTCGGCGCGAGGATCGACATCAAGGGAGTGGGCGACCTCGCCGGCAAGCGAATAAGGGTAGCGGGAGGGCGCGGCAACGAAGAACGCGTCCGGGCGTTCGGTGCCTCTCCCGTGCTCATCCCCTCCTCCGACCTTCCGGCCTATCTGAAGGGCGGCCTCCTCGACGGCGTACTGTCGACGTATGAGTCCGTCGACAGCGCAGCCCTCGATAAGCAAGGCCTCCGCAGCGTCCTAGAGGACCGCGAGTACTATCCCTTCTATCTTCCGCTCGTATCCCGAGCCGTCTGGGACTCGATGTCCCCGAAGTTGCGCGAAACCGTGATCGCGTGTTGGAGGGAGGTTGCCGGGCCGGCTCGCGCGGGCTCGGTGGCGGCGCAGGATAAGGCTAAGGCCCATCTCGTCGCGAGGGGCCTCGTTGTCCACGTGCCGGGCGATGACGAGATCGCTCGCGCGAGGGCCATCTTGCTCGGGGAAGAGGGAGAGATCGCCGCAAGACTCAGCGTATCGGACGAGGCGCTCGGCCTTTTAGAGAAAGCCTTTCGCTCGGGACACGGCCGTTGAAGAACGACAACCTCCGTCGCGGCGTTCGGCTCAGGGCCCTAGCCTTATTCTCGGCGGTTCTCGGTGTCATCGCCATCTTCGTCCTTTCCTCGCTCGAGCAGCGGCGCAGGGCCATTGAGGAAGCTCGCGAATCGCTGCTGTACGAAGCGACTATCGCGGCCAGCATGGTCAGCGCTGATCTTCGTGTCGTTCAAATCACGGTCGAGTCCTTGCTATCCGGTCGTGCAGACGGGGATTATGCGAAGAGCCTCCCCGGCATCGTCCTTAGGATATCCGGCGCGACAAATGCGTATTTGCTCGACTCGAACGGTAAGGTTTTGGCTTCCGCCTTCCGGCGCCGCACCCCGAGTCTTTCCGTTCCTGGCGGGCTCTCGAGTCTGGTCGATACGCAGATCGGCGTGGCCTTTGCCGAGGCCGAGGGAGGCTACGTCTTGGCTTTCGTGTCGAACCTCTCGCCTAGTCGACGCGTGGCCGTCCTCTTCCGTCACTTCTCCACGCAGGGCCCTTTCGTTACGCTCCTGTCCGGAAGGGGCGGACTTATGACGATCCGTGATGCTTCCGGCGCGGCGATCCGAGTGGACGGCTCTTCCTTCGATGCTCCTTTGCCCCTTCCCGGCGGCGAGAGGCTCGAGGCGAACTTCGCCATGCCGTCCTTTCCCCTCACTGTGAGTGTCGGCATGGAAAAAGGCGTCGCGCTCGCTGAATGGCGCGAGAGTCTCCTGCAAGGTTCCGTCTTCGTAGCGCTCTTTTCCGCCCTCGTCGTCACTCTGTTAGCCTACGGCAATAGGCTCCAATCCCGCGGTCTCGAGGCGCAGCGTCTGGCCTCGGAGCTTGCGCTCAAGGAGCTTCTGTTTAAGGAAGCAAACCACAGAGTCAAGAACAACCTTGCAATCGTCCAGGGCATATTGCACCTCTCCGCCTCCGAAGCGGAAGACGGGACTGCTGACGCCGAGATACTCGATGCCGCGGCCAGCAGGGTGGAATCGATCGCCCTGCTTCACGACACCCTTAGCCACCTGCCTATCGGAGAGGACGTGATGCTCGACGAATACTTGGGACGCCTTCTCGAGGCTATCGTAGCGGCTTCCCGCGTAGGGGACCAGGCGAAGATAGAGACAGATCTTCAAGAAGACCTCGCCGTCGATCTCGATGTGGCCTTGCCCTGCGGGCTTATCGTCAACGAGCTCGTCACCAACGCGATCAAGTACGCATTTCCCAATGGGCGGAACGGGACCCTTCGCCTCTCGGCGCGTAAGGAAGCAGGTGACAAAATGCTCGTCCGCGTCGAGGACGATGGCGTCGGCTACGAAACGACCCATGAAGCGGTACGCGGCAGCGGCCTGGGGATGCAAATCGTAACCTTGCTCGCCGATCAGATCGGCGCGACGATCGAGCGTAGTTTACCGGCCGGGGGAGGCTGCGTCTGGTCGCTCGCCTTTACTCAGGCCGCGACTCGGCATTAGTGTCGCAAGGCCGCGGAATTATAAATCGCGTCCACAGCATTTCTTGTACTTCTTGCCCGAACCGCAGGGGCAAGGATCGTTGCGTCCGACTTTCGGGCCCTCGCGGCGAATCGTCTCGGGGATGAATTCGCCGTCGAGGTAAAGCCACTTCCCGTCCTTTTTCTTGAAATAGCCCTTCTCGTGGTGGTTTTCCTTGAGCCCGTCGAGGACATAGCTGGCCTTGAACTCGACCATGCCCTCCTCGTCGTAAGCGCCACCCTTCTCGGTGTTCAGTATCGTGAGACCGAGCCAGGTCGATTTCTCCGCCCATTTCTTGGTGCCTTCCTCGTCGATGCCGTGCTCCTCGTCGATAAGGCAGGTGCCGATGATGTAATCGACCGCTTTCTTGGCGTAAGCGCTGTAGCGGCTGCGCATGAGCTCTTCGGCCGTTGAAGGATTTGCCTTTCCGGCGATGAAGGGGCCGCAGCAGTCTTTATAGTCGCGGCCGGAGCCGCAGGGACAGCTTTCCATAGTTTCCTCCGAACTTTTGTTGTACACGGAAAATCGCGCTCCGGGCAATGCTGGGTCTGCTCTAGGTCCTGGGAGCCCCGCCCGTCTTGTCCTCGAGCATGCGGCTGACGAAGCGCATTTCGTCCTCGAGCTTGCGGACCGAGTCGTCGCGCTCGTCGAGGCGGGACTCCAGGGTGGCGATCCTGCCCTTAAGAACCTCAATCTCGGCGATGGGAACCGAGCCCTGCGCTTCCTTGGCTTTGGCCTTGCTTTGGGCGATCTTCGTGACCATATCGCCGAAGACTCCGACAACGGAGATGATTACGATGCCGCCGACTATGATCATCCATACTGACATCATTGCCTCCTCTCGGGCTCCCTTAGTTGTTTGCAGCTATTCCTAGGCGCTTCTTTTCGGCGAGAAGGAGGCGGTACTCGAGGGTGCCCTCCCGTTTCATCTCCTCGCCGAGGGAGAGGTACTTAGAGGCAAGCTCGGGCCTGCCCCTACATATCCAATACTCTGAAAGGTAAAAGAGTATGCCGCTCTTGATGTCGAGCTTTTTTTCGGTCTGGATTTTGAGCTCGAGCTCGGCGGAGGAATCGTTCTGGTCTTGGATGAGGCGGAGCATGCTCCAGTAGATTCCGTTTTTGTCCCGGTCGATACCGGGAGCGATAGAGCCTGCATAGGCCGAAGCCTCCTTGGGCTTGCCCGAGCGCCAGAGGGCGATGGCCCCGGCTATCGCGTATTCGTAGCGGTCCTGAGAGGCTATATATGCCTTCTGGAAGTCAGTCGCCGACTCTGACCAGAGCCCGAGCCTGAAGGCGGCGGCTCCGCCTGACTCGAAGGCGTACCAGTAGTCCGGGTAGAGCTCGATGACCTTGCGGTAGTCTGCGAGGGCGGCCTCGTCCTTGCCTGTCTCTTCTAGAATGCCGCCGCGATAGGCGTATGAAAGGAAGTAGCCTGGATCGAGGGCGATGGCATTGTCGAAGTCGGCCTGAGCCCCGGCGAGGTCGCTTTTGTCCAGTCGGTAGCGGCCGCGGTCGAGGTACAGCCAGGACTCGTTGGGTGCGAGGGAGACTGCCGTGTCGAGGTCGGCTTCGGACTCCTTGTATTTGCCCTGCTGGTAGTAAGCGCGGCTTCGGTCCGAATAGGCGAGGGGCGATTTTGGTTCGAGCCCGATGGCCTGAGTCAGCTGGGCCTCGGCCTCGGCATACTTGGACTCGTGGTAAAGAGCGCGGCCGAGGCCCAGGGCTGCGTCGGCGCTTTTGGGATCGGCGGCCTGGGCTCGCCTGTAGAAATCTTCGGCCTTGGGCCATGCTTTGGCATCGAGGTAGTAGTCTCCCCAGGCACTGAGCACAGATGCTTCGGCCGGGGCGGCGGCAAGGGCGCGGTCGAGGTAGGACTTGCGCGCTTTATCGTCGCCGTCGAAGTGCGCGAGCTCGGCGCCCAGGCCGAGGGCGTGGACATTCGCAGGATCGGTCGCGAGGAGAGTGTCGACGATCGATCGAGCCTCTGCCATCTTGCCGGCCGAGACGAGAGCCGCGGCTTGGGCGAGTTTGAGCTCAGGGTCCGAGGGGGAAGCGGCTGCGGCCTGGGCGAGTTTGTCGGCCGCCTGTGCTGCGTCGCCCGAGTCGAGCATCTTGGCGGCCGCCTCGACCGCCTGTACTTTCTTTTGTTCGGGCGTGAGCGGCTTGCCTGAGGGCTTCTGAGCCGAAGGAGCGACCGCGACCCCCTTGGGAGCGCCGGCGCACGAAGCCAAGAGGCTCGCGGCGATGAACAGGGCTGCTATGACGAAAAGCGCCGCTGCCGCAGACGAAGTCCGCGAAGGGCGTACCGTTCTTGCTTCCATAAAACGATCTCCCGTAAAGGATTCGGACTCGGGCGCTCGATACTACCTCGGAGGATCCCATTATACAAGGTTGCACAGGGTCTTGTTACCGGCTATAGTCGATATCCGCAATGAAAACCGGTGTTCTAAAGCGGACCTTGGGCCTCATCCTCCTCTACTGCGGCGTTTTTGTCCTCATCGTCCTTGTCCAGTTCTCGGGGAGCCCCGCCCTTTCTCAGAAGATCGGCGTCTTTTCCATGAGCGCCTCTTACCCTAAGACGAGCCATGGACGCCCCACGGCGGGCGCCGCTCCCGAAAGCGTCCGGCTCTCTTACGCGGGCCTCGCCTTCGAGATATCCCCAAAATCCCCCGCCGAGAGCTTGGCGGCCGACGGTACCGCTACCCCGCTCTCCCTCGTCTCCGCCGCTAAACTTCCCTCCGGCGCGAGCGTCAAGCTGTCCTCCGGCGTCGAGATCCGGGCCAGCGTGCAGGGCTCTTCCGCCGAGAGCTTCTCGCTCGCCGCAACAGCGCCAGACGGCGTCGCGGCCGTGCGCCTCCGGCTCGTTCCCTCCCAGGGACTCGGCTTTTCCGCTTCTGGCGATAAGCGCACCATGAGCTCCTCCGGCAAGGCTTACGACTTCGCCCTCGGCGCCGCGGCCTTCGATCAAGCTTCGGGACTCCTTACGCTGAAGCCTGGCGATGCCGGCCTTTCTCTCTCCTGGATCGCTCCTTCCAAGCCGGCCAAGAGCGCGAGCGCGACTAGCGTTCCCGGAAAGCTCGCAAGCCTGGCGCCTAAAGACGCCGACGCCTTCAAGGCCGAGATCGCCGCCTGGCGCGACAAGGTCTGGACTGGCCTGTCGACTGTGCGCTACGACTCGGACAAGTTCGCCTGGAAGGGGCCCGACGGCGTTCCCGTATTCTCCGAGAAAGCGCTTGCCGCTTACCTGGCCGAGGCTGCGGCCCGCGGCTCCTATGCCGACGCGATAACGCGGGCTCGAGGAGCTAAGGAGAAGTGGTCCGACAAGCTGGGCTTTCTTACCGCCCCCTACCTCGGCGGTCTCTACAGCAAGATGACTGCTTCCGACGCAGCGGACCAGAACGAGGTCAAGCGCCTAACGCAGCTCGTCGTAGATAAATCGTCGACCATCTTCGAGAAGGAAGGCCTCCTGCGCTTCCTGGTCGACCGCGCCCCTTCTTCGCTCTCTCGCGATGCCCTCGCCTATATCGCCGGGGTCGATCAGGCCAAGCTTTCCATGCGTCAGGCGGTCGGGCTCTTAAGCTGCGCCGTGGATGCGAAGTCCCTACTCAAGGACGAGTCGAATTTCCTCTCCGCTTCCGTCGCGGCGGTCGCCGACCGTATAGCGGCGTCGGTCCGCAAGACGTCGAGCGGCAGCTTCTTCGTCGACGGCGAGGGTTCCGACGGCGGCAGCGATCTCAGGCTCAGTCTCCTCGCGGGCGAGGCCCTCGTCGCCTATGGCCAGGCTTCTTCGAAACCCAATTTCGTGGGGCTCGGCCAGAGCCTCATGGAGGGCGTCATGGCCCTCTCCGATACTCAAGGCTTTTCTCCCTCGCGGGTAGTCGCGACCAAGGAAGGCTCGGTCGATCAGAAGGAAGGCTCGATCCTTCCCGAGGACATCTATTCCATACTTGCCGGTAATCCCTACTATCCGCATGAAGTCTCCTTCGCCCGCGACGCGGGGCCCGGCGTATGGGCGTGGACCTGTGCCTCTTCACTCACAGTGCAGTCAAGCGCGTCCCGCAAGGTCTTCACTGTGGGCTTCTTCGTCGGGCGTGCCCATTATGTGACTATCTATGGTATAAAACGCTTCGCCAACATCCAGCTCTACGACATCGACTACAGTCCTGACAACGACTTTGAGTCGTACGATGCCTCGGGCTACCGTCACGACATCGACAAGGGAGTGCTTTACCTCAAGATGAAGCACAAAAAGGACAGCGAGGATATCAAGCTTTCTTTCTAGGGCCGCGAACAGAGCGAGGCGTCCTGTATTGACCAGAGCGGGGACTTTCAGTACAGTGCGCCATGCGCATCGAGACTTGTTCTCTCCGTCCTGAACTCGATGGGCGGGGCATTGGCCCTGCCAGTTGTTTGGCGTGCGCCCTCGGGTTGTCCGAGGGCGCGCTTGTATCGGTACGCGTGGCCGATGTGGTCATTCTTGATTTTCCTCTGCCCCAGGCGACCGCAATCGAGCTTTTCTCCGATCCGGTGACCGAGCGCATCGCCCCGGCGCCCCTGCCCGACCTGCCCGAGATGGGGAGCTGGGATTGGCTTGTCGAGATCGCCTATCGCCCCGGCGTAACCGATACCCTTGCCCTCACCGCGAGGGAGGCTATCGAGATCGCGGGAGCCCTTCCGCCGGGCAATAGCCGCGCAGCCGCCCATGTTCAGACTGCGCGGTTATATGTCGTGAACTCTCCGCTCGCCGCGCTTGACGCGGTGAAGAAGGCCTTTTCCTCCCTGTGGAATCCCCTTGTCCAATCCGCCGTCTTCATATCCCGCGCTGAGTGGAACTCCGGGACGCGGCTTCCCGATCCCTATCCCGCGGTCAGCCTTGCCGACGCTCTTGAGCCCGAGCTCTTCGATCTCTCGGCCCTGGACGATCGAGGCCTCGAAGAGCTCTCGACTTCGCGCCTCCTGGCCCTGAGCCTGCCCGAGATGCGTGCGGTCAAAGACTACTTCGCATCGCCCTCCGTCCGCTCGTCCCGGGTTTCGGCCGCTCTGCCTCCCCAGGCGACCGACGTCGAGCTCGAGATGATCGCACAGACCTGGAGCGAGCACTGCAAGCACAAGATCTTCAACGCCCAGATCGACTACTCCGAGGCCGCGGCTGGCGCCGGCGCGGCGCCGCGCTCGATCAAGTCCCTTTTCAAGACCTACATTAAATCGACGACCGACGACTTGAGCCCCGCGAGGCCCGACCTCCTCTCGGTTTTCACGGACAACGCGGGTGTTTTTAAATTCGACGAAAAGAATGCGGTTTGCGTGAAGGCTGAGACGCACAACTCGCCTTCGGCCCTCGATCCCTATGGCGGCGCGATCACGGGCATTGTCGGGGTCAACCGCGACATCCTGGGCACGGGCATGGGCGCGACGCCGCTTTTCAACACCGATGTGCTCTGCTTTGCCCCAACGGGCATCCCCGACGCCGAAGTTCCCGCGGGACTGAAGTTTCCGCGCGACCTTCTCGCGGGCGTGCACCGCGGCATCGTCGACGGGGGCAACCAATCGGGCATTCCCGTAGCGGCAGGAGCCTTCCTCTTCGACGAAGGCTACATGGGCAAGCCCCTCGTGTTCTGCGGTACGGGCGGCATCATGCCCTTGTCCGTCCGGGGCGCGCCTTCCTGGGAGAAGACGATATCCGCGGGCATGCTCGCCGTGATGGTGGGCGGCAGGATCGGCAAGGACGGCATACACGGCGCGACCTTCTCGAGTCTTGCATTAGATGAAACCAGCCCTTCCTCCGCCGTTCAGATAGGCGACCCAATCATCCAGAAGAGGATGAGCGACTTCCTCATCGAGGCGCGCGACGCAGGGCTCTACGCGGGCCTTACGGACAATGGCGCCGGGGGCCTCTCCTCGAGCCTCTGCGAGATGGCGGAAAGCTCGGGAGGTGTACGCATCGATCTCGACAAATGCCCCCTGAAATATCCGGGGCTCTCGCCCTGGGAGATCCTCGTATCCGAGAGCCAGGAGAGGATGAGCCTTGCGGTCAAGCCGGAGACCCTCTCCGCCCTCCTCGAGCTGGCTTCTCGGCGGGGGGTCGAGGCTACGGTTGTGGGCGAGTTCACCTCCTCCGGCCGCGTCGACGCGAGCTACGGCGGAAAGACCGTCTGCCGCGTGGACATGGAGTTCCTCCACCACGGCCTGCCGACCATGCGCCTTCCCGGACGATGGGCTGCGCCCATCGTCCCTTCCGCGCCTCTTGCCGACCGCGAAGGCTGGACGGGAGCCCTCTTCGACGTCCTCGCTGATCCCGACGTTGCGTCCAAGGAGAGCCTCGTACGTCAATACGACCACGAGGTGAAGGGCATGTCGATCGAGAAACCCTTCACCGGAGTGAACCGCGATGCGCCCTCGGACGGCGGAGTCCTCAAGCCGGTCTATGATTCCTGGCGAGGCCTCACCGTGGCGCACGGTATCTGCCCCCGTCTCTCCTCGCGCGACAGCCGGGCCATGGCCCTCGCTGCGGTCGACGAGGCCTATAGGGCGCACATCGCGCTCGGTGGCGATCCCTCCCGGGCTGTCGCCCTCGATAACTTCTGCTGGCCCGATCCCGTCGAGAGCCCTACGAATCCTCTGGGAGCTTACAAGATGGCCCAGCTCGTGCGCGCCTGCGAGGCCCTGCGCGAGGCCTGCCTCGCCTACGGTCTGCCTCTCGTCTCGGGCAAGGACTCGATGAAGAACGACGCCTTCGCCGCAGGCAAGCGCATCTCGGTGGAGCCGACCCTATTGGTCACGTTAGTCGGCATCATCGACGACGTCCGCAAAGCGCCATCGACGGATTTCCTGGCCGCGGGGGACCTCCTCTATGTCGTCGGCGCCACGGGCGCTTCCCTCGGCGCCTCGATACTCGAGCGCGCATTAGATTTCGGACGCGGCGCGCGAGGGCGCAGGCCCGCGGCCGATCGTGTCTTCGGACCCTGTCCCGTCGCCGACCCGGCCGAGCATCTGCCGATCTACAAGGCCCTGGCCAAGGCAATAAGCGGCCGCGCTCTGCGTTCTTGCCACGACCTCGCGGACGGCGGTTTCGCGGTCGCCCTCGCCGAGTCCTGCCTGGGCGGAGGACTCGGAGCGAGCGTGCGCCTCGACGCGATGCCTCGGCGCTCGAAGGCCTCCGCGGCTCCCTCCTTCGCCTATCCGGACGCGGCGGCGCTGTTATTCGCTGAAGATACGGGGCGTTTCCTCGTCTCGATACGGAGCGAGGACAGGGAGCGCTTCGAGCGCAGCATGGCGGGACTCCCCTGCGCCCTCCTAGGCGAGGCGACGGCAGAGCGGCGTGTGCGCGCAAGCCTCGGCGGGGGACTCGTCCTCGACGCTCCTATCGACGAGATCGAGCGAGCCTACAAGACGCCCATAGCGTGAAGGGAAGCAGCGTGGAAATAAAAGCCATCGTCATCGGCGGCTACGGAATCAACGCCGACGCCGAACTCGCCCGAGCCTTCGAACTCGCCGGTGCGGTCCCTGAGCGCGTCCACATCGCCGATCTGGTCGCCTGCCCCGAGCGCCTCGCGAAGGCTCGGATTCTCGCCTTCCCCGGCGGCTTCTCCTTCGGCGATCACTTAGGCTCGGGGCAGGTTCTCTCCCTTCTGTGCCGGCGGAAGTTGCGCCCAGCACTCGAGCGCTTCGTTGCCGACGGAGGACTCGTGCTCGGCGTCTGCAACGGCTTTCAGGCCCTCGTGCGCATGGGAATACTGCCCAACCGCGACGGGAGCTGGACGCGGGAGGCATCGCTCATCCAGAACGAGCGCGGCTCCTTCGTCGACGGCTGGTATCCCGTGAACTTCGAGTCGAAAAGCCGCTGCGTTTGGACGGCCGGCCTCGAGGGCCGCCTCCTGCCTGTGCGCCACGGCGAGGGGCGCTTCGTCGCCAAGGATGCAGCGACCCTCGATGCCCTCGAGGCGGAGGGCCTCGTCGCGGTGCGCTACGAGGGCGAGGGGCCCAACGGCTCGGAGCGCGGTATCGCCGGGATCTGCGATCCATCGGGCAGGCTTTTAGGCCTTATGCCCCACCCCGAGGCCTTCCTCTCGCGCGAGAACCACCCCGCTCGGCGCAGGGCAATCCGCGATACGCCGGGCATCGAGCTCTTCGAGAAGGGCGTGGCCGCCGCTCGCGCTGCGCTTTAACTGGCGAATCGCCCGGCCCTGGTCTATACTGGTTTAGCTAATAAATGGGAGGCAGAAGGGATGGCCGATTCTCCCGAGGTCGCCGCGCTCCGCGAGGAGTACGAGAAGCAGATATTCGATCTTCGCCAGCTCCTCGCGATTTCGAATAGCCTCAACTCGCTGCTCGACTACAACATCCTTATCG
>Ga0326727_10018749_pt1 | contig 14064 bp, 17 predicted proteins | sample MB2enrmetagenome_FD_207643 | JGI IMG/M metagenome (GOLD analysis project Ga0326727, IMG submission 207643) | Lab enriched peat soil microbial communities from McLean, Ithaca, NY, United States - MB29MY | ecosystem: Environmental > Terrestrial > Soil > Wetlands > Peat | place: USA: New York...
TGCTTTCAGCCCCTTCTCTACCAGGTTGCGACGGCAACGCTTTCGCCGGCGGATATCGCCTGGCCCATCCGCACCCTGTTCCGGAAGCAGCAAAACGTCACGGTCTTCATGGCGGACGTGACGGGCATCGATCCCGGAAAACGCCTTGTAATCGCAGGCGCTTGCGTTTTTCCTTTCGATTTTCTCATCCTCGCGACGGGGGCTGCGCATTCCTATTTCGGGCATGACGAATGGGCTTCCGTTGCGCCCGGCCTCAAGACCATCGAGGATGCGACGACGATCCGGCGAGATTTGCTGCTCGCCTTCGAGAAGGCGGAGCTTGCGCGCAGCGAAAAGGAGCGCAAGGCTTTGCTCACCTTCGCCATTGTGGGCGGAGGGCCGACGGGGGTGGAAATGGCCGGAGCTATTGCGACAATAGCGCGCGACTCGCTTCGCCCGGACTTTCGCCACATCAACGCGGGCGACGCCCAAGTCATCCTTCTTGAGGCGGGTCCGCGGATCCTTCCCGCTTTGCCGGAGAATTTGAGCGATTACGCCGGACGCGCTTTGAAGAACATGGGCGTGGAGGTTCGGACGTCGACGCCGGTCACCGGTTGCGATGAAACCGGGATCGATATCAAAAATGGCCGTATCGAGGCCGCAACCATCGTTTGGGCTGCGGGCGTGGTCGCATCCCCCGCCGCCGCATGGCTCGGCGTGAAGGCGGACAAAGCCGGGCGCATTGAGGTGAACAGCGACCTTTCCGTGCCGGGCTTCGCGAATATTTTCGCCATTGGCGACACGGCGGCCGTACAGGGTTCGGACGGCGGGCTTGTGCCGGGCATTGCCCCGGCGGCCAAGCAAATGGGCCAATATGCGGGCGAAAGGATCGCGGCTGCGATCAGCGGCAAAGAGATAAGCCCCTTCCGGTACAGGCATGAAGGCGACCTCGCAACGATTGGGCGCAAAGCTGCCGTCGTGAAAGTGGGCTCGCTCACGCTAAAGGGTTTCGCGGGCTGGGTTTTCTGGAGCGTCGCGCATATCTATTTCTTGATCGGTTTGAGAAACCGCTTTGCCGTGGCTTTCATCTGGTTGTGGGACTGGGCGACTTTCCAGAGCGGGGCGCGTCTGATCACGGGCAACGATTCCGAGGCGAGCCATGCGCCGCAGGCGAGATGCGAATACGAAGCCTCGCGCAAGACGTCCTCGCATCCGGGCGAACCGGCAACGGAATCCGGTCGCGACTGGGTGTAGGGATGTTCTCCCATGTTGATGCCCGAAGGCTTTCACTATTGGCCGGACCTCGTATCCGAAGACGAAGAGGCGGCGCTGCTGGAGGTTTTTTCGGCGCTTGAGTTCAAGCCTTTCGAGTTCAAAGGTTTCTTGGGGAACCGCCGCGTCGTTTCATACGGATGGCGATACGACTTCAACGACAGCAAGCTCAAGCGAGCGGCGGAGATTCCGCAATTCCTGCAAGCCTTGCAGTCGCGCGCGGCGCAAGCGGCCGGTCTCAAGCCCCATGCAATCGAGCAGGCCATGGTCACCGAATACGCTCCGGGCGCCGCAATCGGCTGGCACAAGGATCGCTCGATCTTCGACGACATCCTTGGCGTTTCGCTTGCTTCGGAATGCACATTCCGGTTCCGGCGGAAGAACGGGCTGAAGTGGGATCGCGCTTCGGTGATCCTGGAGCCGCGCTCGGCCTATGTCTTGAGAGGACCCGCCCGAAGCGAATGGGAACACAGCATTCCGCCTGTCGGGAAGTTGCGCTACTCGATCACGTTTCGCACAATGAAAATGGCAGCGCACGCGGCGCCGGGTGAACCGGCAGATCAAGTGCGGTAAAGCTTCAAGCGTTGCTGCGCGCGCAGATGCTGTGCATTAGCTTGGCCGCCAGACTTTCGCCGCATAGGGCGCTTCCATATCGCCGCAATGCCTTGTCACCAATACTCAAAGAGCTTGTGGCATATCTTGCAGGCCGCTAGGGTCAAGCCGCGCGGCGCCCGGCAACAGCACAGCTTCGGAAAGCGTTATGAATACGCGAAAAATGATACTTGCGTTCGTTGCCGTTTTCATTGCGGGGGCTTTCCCGGTGAAGGCGGACAGGATTTCGAACGCGGTTGCTGTGTTTGCGGCGCTCGACAAGGTCACGGGGCGCGTTTCGCCGCTTGAAATTGGGATGGGGCAGACCGCCACTTTCGGCGCACTCAAAGTGACGGCGAGGGCGTGCTACACCCGGCCGATCACGGAAGAGCCCTTGACCTCAGCCTTTATCGAGGTGGATGAGATGTTGCTCGACGGTTCGATCAAGCGCATCTTCACGGGCTGGACATTCGCGGAGAGCCCGGGGCTTCACGCCGTGGAGCACCCGACTTTCGATGTCTGGCTGACAAGCTGCAAGATGCCCATCGCAGAGACGCCCGCCGGAAGGCGCCCGAACTCGCCCAGGCCTTGAAGCGCCTGTTCAAGGCGGCGGTGGAAAGCGGCGCGGCTGATTTCCTGCGCGCCGAACTGGCGTAGGTGATCGGTCACAAACTGCGTGTCGAGCAGGCAAAAGCCGCCATATCTGAGCCGGGCGACAAGGTAGACGAGGGCCACCTTGCTGGCGTCGGTCTCGTAGGAGAACATGCTTTCGCCGAAGAACGCGCGGCCAAGTGCGACTCCATAAAGGCCGCCCACGAGCTTGCCGTCGCGCCAAGTCTCGACGGTGTGGCAATAGCCCATCTCGAACAACTCGGCGTAAAGTTCGCGGATGCGCTTGTTGATCCACGTCGTCCGCCGGCCGGCACGCGAGGATGCGCAGCCTTCGATTACGCCGCTGTAGTGGCTGTCGACGCGGACCTCGAACTTGTTCTGCCGGATCACGCGGGCGAGCCGGCGCGGCACATGAACGTGGTCGAGGGCGAGAATTCCCCGGCGCTCCGGTTCGATCCAATAAAGCGTCGGATCGTCCGCGCATTCTGCCATGGGGAAAATGCCGCAGGCGTACGCTTTGAGAAGCACCTGGGGCGTGATTTCAATCGTTAAGTTCGAGGGCGATCCCATCGTTTGCGGGTTTGCCTTTTCCTGTGTCGAAAATCGCTACCTTCTTCAATCTAATGCTTTTGGAGATAATTTTCGAGCCAGTGAATGTCATAAAGTCCATCGACGATGTCGTGCTGCTGAATCAGCGATGAAAACAGCGGGATTGTTGTCTCGATTCCGTCGATGACGAATTCGCCGAGCGCCCTGCGCAGCCGCATGAGGCATTCATTGCGGTTCTTCCCGTGGACGATGAGCTTGCCGATGAGGCTGTCGTAATAGGCGGGGATTGTGTAGCCCGCGTAGACGCCGGAATCGACGCGGACGCCTAGGCCGCCGGGCGGATGAAAATAAGAAATCTTCCCCGGCGACGGGCGGAAGGTCGTGGAATTTTCCGCATTGATGCGGCACTCGATGGCGTGGCCTTCAAAGCGAACGTCTTCCTGCCGGAAGCTCAAGCCTGCGCCAGCGGCGATCTGGATCTGCTCGATCACAATGTCGATGCCCGTCACCATCTCCGTGACCGGATGCTCCACCTGGAGGCGCGTATTCATCTCGATGAAGAAGAACTGACCATCTTCGTAGAGAAATTCGACCGTGCCGGCGTTGCGATAATTCAGCTTGCGCATGGCCTTGGCGACGGTCTCGCCGATCTCCTGGCGCTGCGCCGCGTTCAAGGCGGGCGAGGGCGTTTCCTCAAGGATTTTCTGGTGGCGGCGCTGCAAGGAGCAGTCGCGTTCGCCGAGATGGACGGCGTTGCCCTTGCCGTCCCCGATCACTTGAATCTCGATGTGCCGGGGCCGCGTCAGATACCGTTCGAGATACAGGGCATCATCGCCGAAAGCCGCCTTCGATTCCGCGCGCGCCGTGGAAAGCGCCATGGGCAAATCTTCTTCGGTGCGCGCTATCTTCATGCCGCGGCCGCCGCCCCCCGAGGCAGCCTTGACCAGAATCGGAAAGCCTATGTCGCGCGCGATCCGGACGGCTTCTTCGTTGCTTGTAACCGCGCCGCCGGAACCGGGCACCACGGGAATGCCGAGCTTTTTCGCCGTCTCCTTGGCCTGGATCTTGTCGCCCATCATCCGGATATGATCGGGAGTCGGCCCGATGAAGGTGACGCCATGCTCCTCAAGGATTTCGGCGAAACGCGCATTCTCGGATAGAAAACCGTAGCCGGGATGCAATGCGTCTGCGCCCGTAATTTCGCAGGCCGCCAAAAGCCGCGGAATATTGAGATAGCTTTCGCTCGCAGCAGGCGGGCCGATGCACACGCTCTCGTCTGCAAGGCGGACATGCATGGCGTCGGCGTCGGCCGTTGAATGCACGGCAACGGTCGCGATTCCCAGCTCTTTGCAGGCGCGCTCGATCCGGAGCGCGATTTCTCCGCGATTGGCGATCAGGATCTTATCGAACATGGGCCCGCCGCCTATTCGATAATCATCAGCGGTTCGCCATATTCGACGGGCTGACCATTTTCCACAAGGATACGCTTGACCGTGCCACCCCTCGGGGCGGAGATCTGGTTCATCGTCTTCATCGCTTCGATGATCAGGAGCGTGTCGCCCTCACGAACGGCGGAGCCGGCCTCCACGAAAAATGGAGCGCCTGGTTCGGGCGCTCGGTAGGCGGTTCCGACCATCGGCGACGTGACCACGCCAGGGTGGTTCTCAAGATTAGCGAAATTTGCCGAGTTGACGCCTGCCGTCGCTGGCGGCGCATAAGAAGGCACAGCGTGAACCGGAGCCGCCAGCGTGCGCGCGACGCGCACCCGCAAATTGTTTTCCTCGATCTCGATCTCGGTCAGCCCTGTTTCATTGAGCAACTCGGCGAGGCTCCGGATGAGTTCCTCATTAGGCGATTTCCTTTTAGCCGGTTCAGGCGTCGTTTTTTTGGCCGGTTCAGGCATGAAGACCCCGGATGGAAGATGCAGAAGATTCGAGTATTTCGATTATCGCGGCGAGCGCGAGCCGATAGCTTTGCGCGCCAAAGCCGCAGATCACGCCGGTTACTGCGGGTGAAACATAGGAGTGATGCCGGAAGGGTTCGCGTTTGAAGATGTTGCTAAGGTGAACCTCTACGATTGGAAGCGGCAGAGCGCGCAGGGCATCCAGAATCGCGACAGACGTATGCGTGTAAGCGCCCGCATTCAAAATCAGCGCAGATGCGGCGTCACGCGCTTCCTGGATCCAGTCGACAAGCACCCCTTCATGATTTGTCTGGCGGAACGCGATCTCTAGCCCCGACTCGGCCGCCTGTTCGCGAAGGCTTTCCTCAATGGCCGCAAGCGTGTCGGCACCATAAATCTCAGGCTCGCGCGAGCCAATGAGATTCAGGTTGGGACCATTGAGGATAAAAATCCGCTTCATCGGCACTAACGCGAAGTTCTTCCGCTAATAACAGATACACCCCGCAGCCCAAGATGAAGCGGGGGGTGTGTCTCTTTTGGAATTCAGTCATCGTTCAGCTACTGCTGAAACGGCAAGCCAAATCACAATGGCTGCGGTTCCCTGTTAGCAGCTTTCATGACGCAGTGCAAAAAGCGTCAGGACTTTTTTTCGTCTTTTGCACCGCCAGGTGCAGAAGCTTCCGCACAAGTCTTGCAGCCGTCTTTGCGCGTTTCGTCGACGAGCAGTTTAAGCTGATCGTAATCGGCAGCGCCAGGATTCGTTTTGTCGCCCACGATGAAGGTCGGCGTTCCATCGACGAACATGCGTTTGCCCATCTCGGAAATTTTCGCGATCAGCGCCTCGGTCTCAGGCGCCGAGCTGTCCGCTTTCACCTTCTCCATATCGAGGCCGAGTTGCTCGGCGACTTTAAGCGCAGTGTCTTTCGAGGCGTGGCCGGCAGCAAACATCGCCTTGTGAAATTCGAGGTATTTTCCTTGCTTGGCGGCTGCGATGGCGATTTTGGCGGCTTCCGACGAGCCCGGAGCGAGGATCGGATATTCCATGAATTGAACCTTGAGGCTCTTGTCGCCATCGATAAGCTTCAAAAGCTCGGGCAGGGTTTGCCGGCAGTAGCCGCAGTTGTAGTCGAAGAACTCGACAAGGGTGACGTCCCCATTGCCGATGCTCAAGGGCGCCAGTTCGCTCTTCATGCCCGCAAGGCTCTTGTAGAATTCCGGCAGGCGCGACCGCGTGGCCTCGCCGCGCTTCGCCTCCAATTTTTTCTCGTAGGCTTCCTGCACTTCGAGCATGATTTCGGGATGGTTGACAAGATAATCCTTAACTATCTTCTCAATTGATTTGACTTGATCTTCAGTAAAGCCGTCCGTTTGCGCCATCGCCGGCACTCCGCCACGGTACATGGCAAAGGTCAAGGCAGCGGCCATAATAGCTGCGGCCGCCACTTTCATTGTTTTTTTCATCGTTCTCTCCGGAATTCCGATCGTAAACGGGTTAGCTAAGTTTCGAGCGTCTAACCACGCACTTTTTCGACTTTGAAGTTCACAATATCATCAGCCTTGATCCATCCGGGAGTCCCCTCCGGCAAGCCATTTTTTGCACGCTCTGCCAGCATCTTCGCATTCCTGACATCGCCGGCATGAAAACTGGCCAATGCCGCGGAAAGATCGGCTTCGGGCAAACGCCTCAGTTTCCCATAGGCTTGAGATTGAAGGCGGTAACCGAGATAGGATTGATCCTCATCGATAAGCGCAACGCGAAGCAATTGCAGCGCTTCCTCGGCGGTTCCGCTGCCGCTTTCCAGCATAGCTTGCGCAAGCTCTATACGCATGAAACCCGACCTTGGGACAAGGGATACCGCCTTACGGAATGGCGCCACAGCATCCTTCGCATTCCCGCTTTCGAGAAGAAATGTACCCTTCAGCTCATAAAACCAAGGGTTCTGCGGCATCGCGGCGATCAATTCCTCCAAACCGGGAGCAGCGGCCTGATAACCGCCGGTGTGAAACTTCATGATGACGCGGGCATAACGTGAGGGCAGGCTGTTGTCGGCGTATTGCCGCGCAATGCGTTGGGGATTGCCCTTGTAAGTGTATGCGGCGATTTTCGCCCGGACAAGGTCGTGGCGCAGTTGAAGCTGCGGCGGATCCTTCGCGTTGAAATAGGGGCTGCGCTGCGCAATCTCTTGAAGCTGGGCGATGCGTTCCATGGGAACGGGGTGCGTTTGGACGTAAGGGTCGGGCTTGAGCGACCCGACAGACTGATCGGCGAAATACCGGAAGGTTTTCAGCATGCCGGCAGGCGATTGATGGGAGCGGGTCAGGTACTCGACGCCAGCCTGGTCCGCCGACGATTCCTGCGCGCGGCGATAAGACAGGATGGAACGCATGATGATCTGCTGTCCGCCGAACATCATGGCGGTTCCTGCCTGCGTGGCGTCCACGTTTCCCGTAGCTGCGCCGCCAGCGATAGCGCCGATGCTCAAAACTTGAAGCATGAGCGCGGCGGTCTGCATTTTCGCAATTTGCTGGCGAAGGCCAGTTATGTGACCGCCCGTGATGTGACCCGTTTCGTGCGCGATAACGCCGATAAGCTGATTTGGCGTTTCAGATAAAAGGATCGCGCCGGTGTTGAGGAACATATTCCGGCCATCGACCACGAATGCGTTGAAGCTCGTGTCGTTGACGAGATGCACTTTGATGTTGTTGCTCGCCACGCCTGCCGCGCGGAAGATCGGCATGGTGTAGTCGGCGATGAGAGCCTCGGTCTCGGCATCCCGGATAAGGCTCAGCTCCTGGGCGAACGGCTGTGCGACAGGGAGCGCCGCGAAGACAAGCGCCGCGATTGCGCTTGTAAGCCTGGAAAGGAATTTGCGTGGAAGAGAATAAAGAAACTTCATTGGGGAAACAGTCGCGACTCCGAAGCACGTCCTGAGCTGTTGTGAAGCCATATGATTGATCCACTCGGGCTAGCGCCGCTTAATGAAACGCGCCTGCGAAGCGTATTAGCATCGCACGAAACCGATGTCTTTCGCTAAAACAAGGCTATGCGAATCGGGCGTAACGATGACGGCTTGCCGCGCCCCGTCGCAAACGGCCGCGAAGAACCGATGCCGAAGGCGGTAAGAGCGGGCGAAAGGAGATCTCATGAGAAAGGGCGCACCGGAATTGCAAGCAGCCAGCCGGGACTTGCTTGCGCCATCCTTGCGGAGCGCGATCGACGCTTTCGTCGTCATGGACGTCATGAGGGAGGCGACTGGGGTCGACATCATCCATATGGAGGTGGGCCAGCCGGGCACGCCCGCGCCGCGCATCGTCCGCGAAGCGATCGCGCGCGAGACCGGCCGGAGCGCGCTTGGCTACACCGACGCGCTCGGCTTGCCCGCGCTTCGCGAGCGGATCGCGCAGCATTATGGCGAGGCTTATCATGTGGACGTTTCACCGGGCCGCGTGGTTGTCACAACCGGTTCATCGGCCGGTTTCATTCTGGCCTTTCTTGCGCTCCTCGATGCGGGCGACGGCATTGCTCTGCCGCAACCCGGATATCCCTGCTATCGGCAAATCGCCCGCGTTTTGGGCTTGAAGCCGGTCTATCTACCGGCCCGCGCTTCGAGCCGGTTCGCTCCCTCGGCGGAGGACCTGTCGCGCGCCCTTAGCAGCGGCGCCGCCCGCGCCGTTCTGCTTGCGAGCCCCGCCAATCCCACGGGGACAATGCTGACCGCTGCTGACATGCGCCAGCTCGTCGATGCGGCGCGCGCCAACAAAGCCTGGTTCATTTCCGACGAGATATATCACGGCCTTACCTATTCAGGGCCGGCAGACACCGCGCTGTCCTTCTGGCAGGACGCCATCGTCATCAACAGCTTTTCGAAATACTATTCGATGACGGGATGGCGGATCGGCTGGATGATTGTCCCGGAGCGCATGGTTCGCGTGTTCGAGCGCCTGGCGCAAAACCTCTACATATCGCCGCCTACGGTTTCGCAAATTGGGGCGCTTGCCGCGTTCGATGCTGTCGAGGAGCTGGAGGGCTATAAGGCGGTCTATGCGAAGAACCGCGCGATGCTTCTCGATGAGCTGCCGCGGGCTGGCTTCGATAAGCTTGCGCCTGCTGACGGCGCCTTCTACCTCTACGCCAACGCCACGCATCTGACGGACGATAGCGTAGGCTTCGCGCAGCGCCTGCTGCACGAAACGGGCGTGGCTGTCACCCCGGGCGTCGACTTCGACGAAGAGGAAGGCAGCCGCTTTCTCCGGTTCAGTTACGCGGGCACGTTCGACAATATGCTAGAGGCCGCGCGGAGGCTAAGGGCTTGGGTAAACCGCTAAGCAGGCATTCGCGGCTTGTCCAGCGAATGGACGATGAGGTTGGGCCGCTTCGTTTCCGGCCGGAGAAGGCTGGTTCGCCCTATCCGGAAGGCGTTGCTTAAAATCGTCTGAAAAATTGGCTTCGTTTTGCAAAAAGGGCATAAAGTAGATATATAAATATCTCTCTCGAAGCCTGGATTTTGCTGCGCCGCGATGCGCGGGGTTTTTCAAAAATTACCTTATCCATGTTCTATTTATGGTAAAATTTTAAAAAGCCGATGGTTAATTTTGACGGAATAGGTTAGCGCGCGGTTATTGCGATTTGGGGCGCGGCCTTGGCCCGCGCCAAGGCGAAGTTTTCCGCCAGGCTTGCCGGCGAGCCGGACCATCAACGCGCGCTCAAGGCCACGATTCCGGAAGCGGCGGGTCTCCAAGAGCGCTCAAGTAGCGATGCGTGCATTCAGATCTTGGACCGGACACATGGATCGGCTCGCCGTGCGCCGCAGCCCCGCGCCGGCTTTGCGAGACAAATTAAAGTTTGCGCAATCTCTGCCGCCAGTAAGCCGGTATCTTGGCGCAACTCCCGGAAGCTGGGAGATCAAGGAATGATCGCTCAGCTTGATAAATTCCCAACCGGCGTTTGCGAATCCGAAAGGCGTCGTCATCGTTCGCGAGAGCGGCGGCAACTTGGTTCCGGCAGTTTTCAAGAGCGAGAGCCACGCGGCGAGCTTCATCAAAGCCCGCGTTGCGAAGGGAACCAAGCTGAATGCCGACGAAGCCGGGGCCTGGGATCACCTCCACAAGAATTTCGAGGTCGCCCGGATCAACCACGAAGAAGCCTATTCGCTGGATGACGCTTGCACGAACTGGGCGGAGTCCTAGTTCAGCCGCCTTCGCCGCGCGGAACTCGGCCATCATCACCACATCGCAGGAACCTACCTTCTCCGCTACGCTCAAGAGTCCTCTTGGCGTGAAGACAACCGCCGCGTTTCGAATGGCGAGCAAGTGAACCGGATCGTGGGGCTGGCTATGAGCCGCAAGCCGAGCGTTGATTTCAGTTGTTATTGGCAACGGCATTTGAATTCAAAAATGCCTAAATGAGGAAGTTGGGCATTGCGAATTTTCCGCCGTCGCGTTATATCTTATCCAGCCAGATAGGATTTATGACCAATGTCCGCACTTAGAAAAGTAGCTCGTTATTTCAGAAACCGAACCTTCTCCGTATCGGAGGTGTGCGCAATCGCGGGGCTGTCAACAACCCAAGTAAACAATGCGATTGCTGAACTAGCTCCTCTCGGGATTGTTTGCGCCGGAAATGGAGCGCGGTCTGTTGAGTATCGCGGTTTATTTGCGATACGCTTGGTAAACGATATGGCAGGATGGAAACTATCTATGCCATTAAGAAAAGCCGTCATTTCCGCAGCTCTTCAATCTAAAAAAGCCAGCATCGATGTGCCGGGCTTGCCTCTTGCTGTGCGCGTAGATGCCTATCGGAAGGAGGCTAGCTCTGGACTTGACAAACTTTACCAAGCGGAGGAGCTGGTTTCCAGCACGCCTGCTATCATGCAGGGGGAGCCATGCATCCGCGGGACAAGAACCCCGGCGCATGAAGTTGCTGGCGTAGCCAGATCGTCCGGGATGGAAGAGGCGCTTCTGGCATATCCACATCTTGATAAGACACAGATAGAGCTTGCTTGTGTGTACGCAAGCGCTTACCCAAGGCGCGGTCGCCCCAAAACTGTAAAAGATCATCTGCCCGATAAAATCGCGAGAAGAACTAGAACCGTGGTAGTAGATTGACAACAGAATGCGCTGGGTTTTTGATTGATGAATGCCTAAGCCATGATCTCATCGAGATTATAGCGGCTCGCGGCTATCATGCACGAGCCGTAACCCTAAATAAAAAACTTAGGGGACGTGGTGATCACATCATTTTCCGTTACTCGATTGATGAGAATCTTATTCTCGTTACAAATAACATCGTTGATTTTGAACGTATATATCAAGAAAATGAAGTTCATCCCGGGCTTGTCTTCTTTGCCCCATCTCACTCTAAACTTAGAAAATTTAAGTATCAATCGCTTATGATCCAGTTGGCCATCGATGATATTGAAGAGGAGGAACCAATTCAGCAAGTAATATATATAAGTGCAGTTTCTGTAAAAGGTGTAGGCGTTCAAATCAGCACGGATCGCTACTATCTCCCAGAGCTGGAAAACTGTTTTTCGGCGCAGGCTGCGCCTCAAGCTAAAAAGGGTAAGGTTTCTTAAAAAAGCGGCGTTGTCTGAACGCAAAAGGCGCCTCCCGAAAGGAGACGCCTTTATTGACGACAATTTTCCTATTTTTTCAGAAACTGGCTGAGTCTTTCATGGAGGTCGTTAGCTGCTTGAGTGGTCAGCGGGATTTTATATGGCGCGCCGCCTTCCCCCTTTACAATTAGATCGCAGTCGGAGCGTCGGCGGTTGTGCCGCGCGAAATATAATGTTGCTTCAGGGGAGTTTATCCCGTCGATTTTAGTTATAAGTTCTAGACTATGCATAATGGTAACCTCAATTTTAAGATGGTTGAAAAACTCATATAGAACAGAGACTAGCGGAACATAAGATAGTTAGATTCCTGCCCGCTAGCAAGATAGCCATTGCGTGTCAGATAGTTTTTTTATGGCAGCTTCCAAAGAAGCGCCGTTCCCTTTTTTCCATCCCGCAAGATTTTCCCCCGCTGCGCCTGCATCCTGAGGGCGTGTATCAGCTGAGCCGCTACGGCCTTCGCCAGCACCTTATCGCCGGTATCGAGGCCCTTTGCTGCCATGACGGATGATCCTCTATGCGGGAAAGCGCTTGGCGAACCTCCGCCGCGAACTCACGTCCAAGGCCCGCTGGCGCGCATCGTAATCGGCGACGGCCTGATCGAGTTCGGCTTCCGCCTCCGGCAGAAATCGTACCTTCAAAGCTTCAGATATTTGGCGAGAACCTCGTCCGCATCGCGTGCCGTGGTTTCACCGGAAAGATAGGCGTCGAGGCGCCGCTCTGCTTCCTCGGCCCAGACCGCCTCGATTTCCGGCTCGGACTTGTCGAGGCTTGCCAGCAAATGCTCAATAAGGCGGATACGCTCCGGCGCGGGGAGCTGCTCGGCTTCTTTCGTGAGGGACGCGATGCGATTATTCATGGGCAGAGATTACCATACTGGGGCTTACGGCGCGAGGTGGGTACGAATAAAACATCCCAGCATGGTTGTTTGCCGGAAGGGACCACAAAACACAGACGCATTCGTTGGCGAACCCGAGACTGTTTGCTTAGGCGGATAACATCCTGGCCGCCAAGAGTGAGCCTATTCGGCGAGCGCCTTGCGCAGCTCTTTTTCGCAATCGGCGCCGCAATCTCTCCATGAGTCAGGCGAGACCTCAACCTGCCAGAGTGAGCGCTTGCCGATTGCGACGAGGCGCGTTCTCGCCGAGACGCGCCCGTTCGAATCGTCAACTGTGACTTGTCCTGTTTTGATGACGTTTGGCTTGTAGAGGCCAGCCTCGAATGCCCCGTATGCAACGCCCATAATCGCGATTATGGTCAGCGCTGCCATAAACGCCGACTTGGACGAGGTGATTTGAAATCCGCGGCGCATCATGTGCCTCTCCTTTCGCCGTTACTGACATGAGTTGCCGGACGAGGCGCGGCAAAGGTTCAGGCTGGCAGCATTTAGACGGCATCCGCACTCATCGCTGCGGCGACATGGCGCTTCCGCAGCCGTGCTGCGTGAGACTACTTATACGCGAAGGCGATTGACACCGAGGCCGTTAAGTCTCAAGAGCGGTTGGCGAAAAGCTGGATATCGGGATCGCCCATGGCGCCTTGGCGATGGTTCTTCATCCTCTCCGTCTGCCCGTGGATTATGGGGCTTGTACCATTGAGCTGGCAGGATAGCTTTTTGACGCGCGTTGAGCTTCTGGCTCTGATCGAGACGCTGAATGCAGAGCTTTTGAGCCATTCCAGCGCGACGCTCACGCTCGAACGCTGGTGCAGCGGACATGGCCTTTCCTCCGAAGCAAAGCTCGTCGCCCGCCTCGATCGCGGCGCAATCCGGCCAATCGCAGAAAAAGACCGGGAGAGGCTGGCCATCAAGGATGGCGAGCAGCTGCGCTATCGCCATGCGCGCCTGTTTTGCGGGGATAAGCTTTTGTCCGAAGCCGACAATTGGTACGTGCCGGACAGGCTGACGCCCGAGATGAATCGCCTTCTCGATGACACGGACATGCCATTCGGCCGCGTGGTCCACGATCTCGATTTCCGCCGGGAAACGCTGTCCGCCAAGCTCCTGTGGTCTCCGTTGCCCGAACGCTGGGATGTTCCGCCGACGCCGTTTTCCTCGCCGGGAAGCCGTCTTGAAGCGCCAGATCACATCCTTGAGCATCGCGCGCTCCTAAGAGCGGGCAATGGCATCCCTTTCGCTTTCGTCGTCGAGACCTACACGCGGGACGTGCTCGCCTTTCCCCTCCCGCAATGACGGGTTGGATGGCTTCCTCCACGGCATCGAAGCGCCAAAAAGGCGTCTGGCAGGACACGGACGGCGCTTAAGCCGCGCCTACAACAGCCTGCGCTAGTTCTGATCGCAAGGTTCTGAGCGACGCCCTTGCAACCGCATCCTTCCGCAAGGTGAATCAAAGCGTTGCGGGCCGATGCACGGGGCCGCACGGCTTACAAATCAAACCGATCGGCAACGCTTATACGCCCAAATTTTTCTCATTGTTTACCATGGGCGTTTACATTTTCGTTTGGACCGGGCTAACGTCAGCCGGGCTCTCACCTGCTAATGACTTTACGGCTAGAGGAGCATTGAAATGAAGTGCAGGCTCATCCTTG